>Ga0207914_100135_pt1 | contig 39194 bp, 38 predicted proteins | sample DeeseametaMP2497_FD_184171 | JGI IMG/M metagenome (GOLD analysis project Ga0207914, IMG submission 184171) | Marine microbial communities from East of Antigua and Barbuda, Atlantic Ocean - MP2497 (SPAdes) | ecosystem: Environmental > Aquatic > Marine > Oceanic | place: East of Antigua and... | reverse complement strand
TCGGCCTTGACAAACGGAATCCGCAAGCCGTTCCAGAGGATGCACATCGGATTCACTACCAGCGCGGTGATGCTGAACCAGCCGGCCAACATGCTCACACCCACCTCACCGGCCAACTGTTTTCGCACGCAAGGTTGGCAGCCCACGAAACGCTTGGTTCCAAAGGTGTAAGCTAGAAGCATGCCTCGGATATAGGGTGCGGAGGTCACCGTGTCCAACTCGGCGTTTTTACAGACGGGACACAACACACCAGACATACGTACTAGATTCGCCTCTTCTACCGTTATCTCCCCTCATTCGACTTGCAGGCTGCCCCTCTCGGGTCCAGAAGCCGAAGAGCATGGGCAAAACAGAACAGTATCTCAACTTCTTACTTTGGGTCGTGCGATCCGACGGCAACGTTGCCAAGAGTCAAAGGAATCGACTTTTGGCGGTGATGATCGAGGGTATGGACCTGAGAGAGGAACTCGTCTCCCACTACCGTGACGAATTGAACCGTACAAGCTGGGAAGAGCCCACCGACGCGGAGCTGAAAGAGTTGGCGGAAGACCTGGACGAGCTTTCTTTCGGAAACTTGGTCCGAGATGCGTACTTGATGGCCTGGGCCGACGGAGTGTTGAGAGATGTCGAGGTGGCGTTCGTTAGGCGCTTCCTGAAAGCGAGCGGTGTGCCCGAAGAGCGGCACGAGAAGATCGATCAGTGGGCTCGCCGAGCGGTGGAATTGAATCACGAAGCGTTCGAGCTGTTCGCTCGCTAGTGAAAGCTAGTCCCCGTCGCCGGAATCTCCCCCATCGCCGCCTCCCCCGTCGCCGTCGTCTCCTATAGCAAAGATACCCGGCGTGCCGTCCGCCAGGAGGAAAGTGGGGGCCGCGTTAGCCGTCCCTTCGTCCTCGGACCCTTCCCCTTCTTCTTCGCCCTCCGACTCGGCTTGCTCGGTGGTCAGGCTCATCGACATGGCCAGAGCCGAGGTTTGGCCCGAGGTCTGGGCCGATTGATGAGCGGCCTGTGAGATCGACAACGTGTCCAAATGCATGTGGGCAAGTCCGTCCTCGTCACCCTCATCGAACGGGGCTTGTCCGCTCTGGGCGGCTCGGCCCACCACCGACGCCAGGTGAAAAGAAGGCCCTGAAAATGCTGATATTCCTCGTGGTTTCATCCATGGTACCTTTTATAGGTACCCCCGGGGTGTCTCCTGGGTAAAGCTGAAATCCGAACCCAGGACAAGTCTTAGTTGGAGAAGGAGTGACTCTGGTAGCTCCACTTATCCCCGTCGATCACCAGCACACCGTAGCCGGGGGTCTCACCACCGCGGGGAGAGCTGACGCTGCCGGGGTTGATGATGGTGGTCGGATGGTCTCCGCCCAGCTCCTGAAACCTGCGCTGGTGTGTGTGGCCGTGAATGATGATATCGATGTCGGTGGCGAAGCGGCTTTTCACGGTCGAGACATGATCGAGAGGTAGGTCCCATCCGTGAATCATGCCCACCTTCACTTGTTCCAGCTCTTCGGCGACGGAGTGAGGCAGTTGCCGGTAAAGAAAGCGGTCGCAATTGCCCTTGACGCAAACAACAGGCCCGAAGGAGTCTAGCTTTTCCAAGACTTCACTTCCGGTGACATCACCGGCGTGCCAAATTTGATCAAACTCCCCTTCGGAGAGAAGAGAATCCAGAGCACGCACCAGCGGATCTTGCAGATTCCAGGTCGACCAGTGAGTGTCTGATATAACCGCAACCTTGATCATCGTATCTCCACGCTCAAAATTTCTTCGTCGTTCTCCTCGACTTGGGGCAGCCTGCTCCACCAATCCGCCCACTCCGAGGAAATGTCGGCCCCAGACTTTACTCGGCAGACTCGAACTCCGTAGGCCTGAACCGCCTCCATCAGCTCCTGAGCCAAGTCCGGTAGATGACAACCGTCTTTGAGAGCCGCCGGCGAGAGGTGCACCTCCAGATCGCGACTGGCTTTAAAGTCAGAGTAACCGGGACTGGTGGTGACGGTCACGAAAGTCAAAGCCAACCGGGCCGTGTCTTCCAGGGCGTCGCGAGAGACCGGCTCCAAACACTTCACCACAACTCTCATAGATTCACCACGCGGTCTGCTTTCAAGGTGAGGCGCACCAACTGGTCCAGACCCGCAAGTCTGGCCCCTTCGAGATAGAAGCTCCCCTTGCCGAGCCCTCGCAGTTCAGCGCTTCGACGGCAGACGAAGAGTTGGACTCCTCGGGCGGTGAGGGCTCGCCATCCACCGGCCACCGGTATGGAGAAACTAGGCTCGTCCACCGTTTGATTACGCAAGCCTTGATAGACACCGTCTCCCCTCAGGAAAACCCAGGCCCCGGGATCACTGTTGAGACCCTCCAGACAAGTGGAGAAAAACGTTTCAAACCCAGAACAGTTCTGAGGTGAGTGCTGTACGATGTAGCCAATCAAACAGACAGCGCCGAGCCTTGAGCTTCCTGGGGCGAGTAGTGGGACTTCACATAGTCCTCCACCATCTGGATAAAGTCCCCCGCAATCTTCTTGGCATCCCCTTTCAGGGTAGCCACCTTCTCGCCGTCGGCGTAAACCGGAGCGCTGGGATGTTCTCCGGTGCCGGGGAGGGAAAGGCCGATGTTGGCCCCTTTCGCCTCTCCAGGGCCGTTCACCACGCAACCCATCACGGCGACTTTCATGGTCTCCACGCCTTCGTATCCGGCCTCGGTCCAGATCTTCATCTTCGCTTTCAGGTGGTTCTCCACGTCGATGGCCAGCTCTTGGAAGAGCGTGCTGGTCGTCCGACCACAACCCGGACAGGCCGTGACCCGGGGGGTAAAGTTTCTGAGACCGATGTTTTGGAGAATCTCACGACAGATCTCGACCTCCTCCGTACGCGGAGCGCCCGGTTTGGGTGTCAGAGAGACGCGGATGGTATCTCCGATGCCCTCGTGCAGTAGAACCCCCAGAGCGAGACTCGAACTCACCGTACCCTTGATCCCCATTCCGGCTTCGGTCAGCCCGACGTGGAGAGGATAGTTGCAGCGTTTGGAGAGCTCTCGATAAACGTGGATGACCTCGTTGACTTCGCTCACCTTAGTGGACAAGATGATCTGGCTTTTCGGCATTCCGTACTCTTCGGCCTGACGGGCCGAGCGGAGGGCCGATTCCACCATGGTCTCCAGGAAGACCATCTTCGCGCCCTTGGGGCTTCCAGCCGCCAGGTCCTCATCGATCAACTCCTTCAGCAGAGCCTGATCGAGAGAACCCCCGTTCACTCCGATGCGAACCGGCTTGCCGTACTCGGTAGCGGCTTCGATCATGGTCTTGAAGTTGGTGTCGTGCTGTCTACCCACTCCCACGTTGCCCGGATTGATGCGGTACTTATCCAAGGCCTTGGCGCATTCAGGATATTCGACCAACAGCTTATGGCCGTTGTAGTGGAAATCACCGATTAGTGGAGTGTCGTAGCCGGCGGCTCGCACCAGCCTTCGAATCTCCGGGACCGCCTCGGCGTTGCTCCCGTCTTTGACGGTAAACCGGACAAGCTCGGACCCGGCTTCGGCCAATTCGATGATCTGGGCCACCGTGGATTCCACGTCGGCCGTGTCGGTATTGGTCATGCTCTGAACCCGTACCGGATTGGAGCCTCCGATGCCGATGCTACCCACGGTCGCTTCAATAGTGTTTCTGAGTCGAATAATCATGCTTTCTAGCTTTCCCAAAGAACAGGTTTGAAAACCCTTTTTCTCGCCTCTCTTCCACTCCTGTATGAGCCGGCCAAATGACGGGGCGACCGGTACAAATATCCGGGTTTATTCTCTCCCTGAGGGGATAAACGGCGCTAAGCGGGATGCCGAAGCCGGCTACCCCAATCACAACAAATCCTGAAAGGATATCATGACATTTATCAATCGAGCCGCCACCCGGTGGCTCCTAGCTTCTTTCCTCATAGCCGTCGCGGGCTGTGGTGGCAGCAACGAGTTCGTGGCCGTGCTGGACACACCGGCCGGGGCCCCTCCGGCCAACGTGGCCGCACAATGGAATCGTGCCATGCAGCTTGCCATCATCGAGGGAGCCCCTCGACCCACCGTCATTTCCAGGTCTCTCTACCTGGTCAGCGCGTCCATGTACGACGCCTGGGCCTTGTACGACCCCATCGCCACGCCCAGTGCAGCCTCACCCACGCTGCGGCGTCCCCCATCTGAACACACCACGGAAAACAAACGAGCCGCGGTGGCTTACGCCGCCTATCACTCTCTGGTGAGCCAATTCCCCAAGTACGAGGCTGACACCGGTCATTTCCTCAAACTACTCAACGAGCAAGGGCTGGGTACCGGCCGACAGGAACTGGAATCCGAGGATACGACCCTTCCCCAGGGTCTGGGTCGACTGGCCGCGCAGAGCGTGCTTAACGATCGGGCCGAGGACGGCTCCAACCAGGCCGAGAATTTTGTAGACACCACTTCAGCGACCTATCCAACTCTCTATTCTCCGGTCAACTCGGACGACCCGTTGGCTGACAACTCCCCCGGGATGGTGGGCTTCGACCCGAACCGTTGGACCCCGCTGCGGGTGCCCAACGGCTCCTTCCTCGATCCCCTCAATCCGGAGAGCGCCTTCGTCAACAATCTCGACGACTCCACCTACCGGACTCAGACCTTCCTGACCCCACACTGGGGCGCGGTTCGTCCTTTCGCCATGAGCCAGGGGGCACAGTTTCGCCCTCCCGCTCCTCCCCAGGCCGGTAGCTCCGCTCCTTACACCGACGCTCTAGGCCGAACAACGACCAACGACGAGGCCTACAATCAGCAGGTGGACGAGGTGCGACGGATCACCGCCAACCTGACCGAGAAAGAGAAACTGATCGCCGAGTTTTGGGCCGACGGACCGGAATCCACCACCCCGCCCGGCCACTGGAACCAATTCGCCCTGGACGTGGCGGCTCGGGACAACCTGAGTCTGGATGATACGGTGAAGCTGCTATTCGCCCTGAACGGTGCAGTACTTGACGCAGGCATCGCAGCCTGGGACGCCAAGCGGCATTACGACTTCATCCGACCGATCAGCGCCATTCGAAATAAATACGCCGGTCAGATGATCGAGACCTGGGGTGGGCCTGGTCTGGGCACTGTGACCCGTCCCGGGGAGCAGTGGATCCCTTTCCAGATCCGAACCTTCGTCACGCCGCCGTTCGCTGAGTTCGTCTCCGGTCACTCGACATTTAGCGGAGCGGGAGCCACGGTGATTCGCGAATTTGCCGGAAGTGACGTGCTTTACGACGGGGTCAGTGTCGGCTTCTTCGATTTCGATCAGGACGGCACCAAAGATCTGGTGGGTTCCTATACCTTCACACCGGGCTCGCTGCTGATAGATCCGAATCTGCCTTCGGAGCCCCAGGAGCTTCACTGGAACAGTCTCACCGAAGCGGCCGCCGAGGCGGGAAGCTCCCGTCTTTATGGAGGCATCCACTTCCAGGACGGTGATCATCGAGGTCGCAGCATGGGTCTGCAGATCGGGCAACTCGCTCTCCAAAGAGCCACCTCCTTGTGGAGCGGCGGACCTCAATAAGACACCTTCGGGGCAGACCTCTCAGAAGGAGATGGTCTGCCCCAACAGAAGGCTGTGCCATCCCCATAGGACTAAAGCGAGGTATTATGCAGACTGAGGCCGCTCAAAAAAACCAGACAGAAGATTTCCTACCGCTCAAAGGCATGGACCATGTCGAGTTTTACGTAGGCAACGCCAAGCAGTCGGCTCAGTTTTACCGGGCCGTGATGGGTTTTCACATACGTGGCTATCGCGGGCCCGAAACGGGTTGTCGCGATCGAGCCTCCTATCTTTTGGAGCAAGGCAAGATCAAGTTCGTGCTGACCTCCGCCATCCGCTCGGACCATCCGGTTGCAGACCACGTGGCCCGTCACGGCGACGGAGTTCGAGTGCTGGCCCTGGAAGTCGATGACGCCAAAAAGGCTCTGGAGGAAACCGTCAAGCGGGGAGCTCGAAAGGTCGAGGATTTCGCCGAGCACACCGACGGGAACGGCACGGTCCGTACCTCCGCCATCGCCACCTACGGCGACACCATCCACCAATTCGTGGAGCGAGGAGATTATCAGGGGCGATTCTTTCCCGGGTTTGAAGATATGGACGTCGCACCGGCAAACGGCGAAGCCGGTCTCAAGGGCATCGACCACGTTGTAGGCAACGTGGAGCTCGGTAAGATGAACGAATGGGTCAATTTCTACGCCCAGACCCTGGGGTTTTCGCAGCTGCTCCATTTCGACGACGAAGCGATTTCGACCGACTACACCGCTCTCATGTCCAAGGTGATGCAAAACGGCACCGGCAAGATCAAGTTTCCTATAAACGAGCCGGCGGAGAGCAAGAAGAAGTCCCAAATCGAAGAGTACCTGGACTTCTACGGTGGCCCCGGCGTTCAGCACATCGCTCTGATCACCGGAGACATCATCGCCACCGTGAACAAGTTGAGGGAGTGGGGACTCGAGTTCCTGACCATACCTCACACCTACTACGAAAACCTCACCGATCGAGTCGGTGTCATCAAAGAAAAGATCGAAGACCTGCAGAAACTGGGTATTCTGGTGGACCGCGACGACGAAGGCTACCTGCTGCAAATCTTCACCCGCCCCGTCCAAGACCGCCCCACCGTCTTTTTTGAAGTGATTCAAAGACGAGGCAGTCGAGGCTTCGGGCTGGGTAACTTCAAGGCCCTATTCGAAGCCATCGAGCGCGAGCAGGCAAGACGCGGAAACCTATAGGAGCAGGTTATGCTGGTATTAGAAGAGCACGAGCAACCCACATTGGAAGGAGAGAACCTCGTTCTCTTCACAGGCAACTCCAACCCCCAACTCGCCAACGCCATCGCCGAGTACCTGGACATTCCCCTCGGTAAGGCCCTGGTCGGCCGATTCACCAACGGCGAGCTTCGGGTCCAGATAGAAGAGAACGTGCGGGGAGCCGAAGTCTTCCTGGTCCAGCCGACCTGCGGCAACGTCAACGACACGCTGATGGAATTGCTGGTCATGTGTGACGCCCTCACTCGCTCTTCGGCCAAGACCATCACGGCGCTCGTCCCCTACTACGGATACGCCAGACAAGAAAAGAAGACGACCGGACGAGAGCCGATCACCGCCAAGTTGGTAGCCAACTTGATGACCAGCGCGGGAGCCGACCGAGTGATCACGGTCGATCTGCACGCCGCCGCCATCCAAGGTTTTTTCGACATTCCGGTGGACAATCTCGTGGCTATGCCGATCGTGGTGGAGTACTTTCGCCAAAAAGGAATCAAAAACGAAGAACTCGTCGTCGTCAGTCCCGACGCCGGCGGGGTGAGTCGAGCCCGGATGTTCGCCGAACGCCTGGGTGCGGGCCTGGCCATCATCTTCAAACGACGCCCCAGGCCGGACGCCGTGGACGTCATGGACTTCGTGGGCGATATCCAGGGCAAGACGGCGCTTATCGTCGACGACATCATCTCTACCGGCGGCACACTTCTTCGTGGGGTCGACCTGCTGGTTGAAAAAGGTGCCAAGCGCGTCTTCGCAGCCACCACGCACGGACTCTTTGCCGGCAACGCCATCGACGCGATCGATGCCTCCCCCATCGAAGAGGTCATCGTGACCGACACCGTCCCCATCACTTCCTCCGCTCGTCGGGGCAAGGTCACCGTGCTTTCGGTGGCTCCCTTGCTGGGAGAAGCGATTCGACGTAACTACTTCAACCTCTCTGTGAGCAAGCTCTTCGGATAATAGAAAGATTTATGACACAAACAAAAGCCCTTTTACCCAGCTGGAAATCCTTCTCCCAAACGTTCTTCGACTACCCTGAAATCGGATTCAGCCTGGACCTTTCCACCTCCGGGATCTCTTCGACAGGCTTGAAGAAACTCGAACCTCGACTGGGTAAAGCTCTCAAAGCGATGGCACGCCTGGAGTCCGGCGCGATCGCCAACCAGGACGAAAACCGCATGGTCGGCCACTACTGGCTGCGAGACTCCAAAACGGCTCCCGAAAACGACCTGACCGACGCTATCGACTCCACCGTGCTGGCAGTGAAGCAGTTCGCCCGCGACGTCCACTCCGGTCGAGTGAGCTCCCCCCAGGGCTACCGCTTCGACACGCTCATCAGTATCGGCATCGGCGGCTCCGCCCTGGGCCCTCAACTGGTGGACAGAGCGCTCGGTTCACCCTTCCAGCCCATGGAGATCTATTTCCTGGATAACACCGATCCTCAAGGGGTGGACGATCTGCTCGACCGCATCGGCCCGGAGCAGCTGTCCACCACGATGGTGCTGGTGACCAGCAAATCCGGTGGAACCCCGGAGACCCTCAACGGAATGCTGGAAATCGAAAGTGCGTTCGAAGAGGCCGGACACGACTTCAGCGGACACGCCGTGGCCATCACGGGCGACGGTAGCAAACTTTTTCAGAAGGCCGCCGATGAGGGCTGGATCGCCACCTTCCCCATGGAAGACTGGGTGGGCGGGCGAACCTCCATCACTTCCGCCGTCGGACTGGTGCCGGCGGCCCTGGGTGGAGTGGACATCTTTGAATTCCTGAGGGGGGCCAAACACATGGACGCCTTCACCAGGATCGAAGACCCGCTGGAGAATCCGGCCAGCTTGCTTGCCGCCTCCTGGTACATTCTGGGCGAGGGCAAGGGCAGTAAAGCCATGGTGGTGCTCCCTTACAAAGACCGCCTGGAGCTCTTCAGTCGATATCTCCAGCAGTTGGTGATGGAGTCTTTAGGCAAACGGGAAGACAGAGACGGAAAAGTGGTCGAACAGGGCATCACCGTCTACGGCAACAAGGGCAGCACTGACCAGCACGCTTATGTTCAGCAGCTGCGAGACGGGCTTCGCAACTTCTTCGTCACTTTTATCACCGTAGACGAAGTGCGACAGGGAGCGCCGTTCGAGGTGTCCGAAGGTATCCGCACCGGGGATTACCTGAACGCGTTTTTCCTGGGCACGAAGTATGCTCTGGCCGAAGAAGGCCGGCCCAGTATTTCTATCTCCATCTCCCAGGTCTCGCCGTACCATTTGGCCGGACTGATCGCCCTGTTCGAAAGAGCGGTCGGTATCTACGCCGAGTTGATCAACGTGAACGCCTATCACCAGCCCGGTGTGGAAGCCGGCAAAAAAGCGGCGGCAAGCTCCCTCAAGCTGCAGACCGAGCTTCTTGCCGTGTTGGAATCGGACTCTCGCTCCTTCACCGCCGACGAACTGGCCAAGCTCACCGGTTCCAAGCAACCGGACCTGATCTACCATCTCGCCCGTCACCTATCGCACACCGGTCGGGCCAAGATGTCGGGACACGGGCCCGAGGCCCAGTTTCGCGCAGTGCTGTCCTAATGGGTAGTTGGTTCCGAGACAACGACTGGACTCTGGTCCGGGTGACCGGCGCCGACCGGGTCGATTTTCTCCATCGACTAACCACTAATGTGCTTCCCAGTACGGAAAGCCCGCTAGTCCACAACTTTTTTCTGTCCGTGAACGCTCGGATCCAGGCCGAATTCTGGGTCTCAGCCCAACCGGACTATCTCGCCTTACTGACCCCGGCAGCTCAGGCCGACAATCTGGAAGAGAGCATCGACCGCTATCATTTCGGCGAAAAGCTCAAGGTCGAACGCTCCAACGGAAGCCTTTTCGTGGTTTGCCGACCGGATAGCACCACCTTGGAACAGTTTGACCTGGTCCTCTCCCCCGATCCCCGCTACGGGGAAGACTGCAGCTGGTGCTACACCGAGGAGCCCGAGGAAGTGGCCGCCTTTCTCGCCGAACACGGTGAAAAGATGACCGACGCGGAAGCCGAGCTTCGACGAGTGAAGCTAGGCCGTCCACGTTATATGGTCGACTACGACGATGAGTCGCTCTTCGTGGAGGTAGCTCAAAAGGGCGATTTCTCCGAATCGAAGGGCTGCTATCCCGGCCAGGAGATCGTAGCTCGAGTCCTCCATCGTGGCCGCCTCAATCGGCACCTGAGAGGATTTGAGTCAGCTCAAACCATCCCCTCCGACTGGGTCGTCAAGGTCGATGGCAAAGCCGTCGCCGAGGTCAAGAGCACCGTACCCACTCCGGAGGGCGGCAGCATCGGGTACTTGATGGTTCGCCGCGAGTACGGAGAAGCCGGTCACGAACTGGCGGGCCGAGACGGCTCCGGTGGAGAATACACTCTGACAGTGACCGAACGAGCCGGAGAGGTCCTGACTGGAGACGAAGAATGAACAACTATTTGGAACTACTGCGAGAGGTCCGAGAAAACGGTGTGTACAAGAGCGACCGGACCGGCACCGGCACCTACTCTCGCTTTGGGGCCCAGTTGCGCTTTGACCTCTCCGACGGCTTTCCGGCCGTCACCACCAAGAAGCTCTTTTTTAAGTCGGTGGTCACCGAGCTTCTGTGGTTTCTCCGCGGAGATAGCAACATCGCCTTTCTCAAGGAAAACAACTGCGGAATCTGGGATGCTTGGGCCGATGAAAACGGTGATCTCGGACCCGTGTACGGAGTCCAGTGGCGTCGTTGGCCGGGCCCGGACGGCAAAGAACACGACCAGATTGCGGACCTGATCAGGGGAATTCGAGAAAACCCAGCCTCCAGACGGCACATCGTTTCAGCCTGGAACGTCTCTAGCCTCGAAGACATGGCGTTGCCCCCCTGCCACACCCTCTTCCAGTTCTATGTGCTCGACGGCAAGCTTTCGTGCGGATTATACCAGCGAAGTGCCGATCTCTTTTTAGGAGTGCCTTTCAACATCGCTTCCTATTCGCTCCTAACTCACATGATAGCTCAGGTCTGCGAGCTCGAAGTGGGCGATTTCGTGCACAGCTTCGGCGACGTCCATATCTACGCCAACCACCTCGATCAGGTCGACGAACAGCTCACCCGCACCCCGAAAAAGCTCCCAAAACTGAATCTGGACCCATCCGTCAAGGAAATTGACGGCTTTCTCACCAATCATATATCGTTGGAGGGGTATGATCCTCATCCCGCTTTGAGGGCGCCCATCTCGGTATAGGAGCTATCCGTGCAGTACTTCCACCATCCGCTTCAACCCACATCGGGTGGAGTGGACAAAGAGAAGGTCAAAGGCCTGACTCTTTGGAGCAAAATAGAACAGGCTCTGCGCAAGCAGTCCGGCAACGATCAAATTCTGTTCCACGCGGAACTCAAACGCCTTTGTCTGGTGGTGGAAGCCGCCTTGGAACTCTGGGACCCCAAGAACAACAAAGAGCAGGACCCGAAAGCCCTCTTTCTGCGCCAGTTCTCCATTCAGTTGCGGATCCTGGCTCACATGAGAAAGCTCAACCCCACTCAAGTGGAGACGGCCGCCCATCAGGGCAACGCCAAAGCCAAGCTCGACAAGACCAAGTCCGGCGCCGAGCACTATTTGGAAGCGCTGCGAACCCAAATCCAGTTGACCGAAGACCAACTTTTGGAAGGAATCGGAGTTCAGCCTCTGGCGGCGGTGCTGGTGGAGGAGAAATCCCTGTTTGAGGATTTGGGAGGAGTGTTCTATCGCATACACGACCATGTCACAAAGCGCCGTGGCGATGTCGAGCACACGCTCCAGCAACTTTTAACACTCCATTCTAGAAAGAAACCCAATACGTGATCATCGAAATTGAAGGCAATCAATCCGACAGCCTTCACAAAATCACCCAGCTCGCCGAAAAGTACGGAAACTCCATCGAACAGATTCAAGGCCGGGGGCCCGTGGACACGTTGCACGTCATCGGAGACCCGAAAGATCTGGCTCAACACACCGAATATTTGGAGACTCTGCCCGGGGTCGGTAGGGTCTGGCGAATTTCAAGTTCTTATAAAAACATTGCCCGCCGCGTCTCTTCGGAAGGACAGCGGTCCGTCAAGCGAGAGTCTCGGGTGGTGGAGATCTCCGGTCCGGACGGTAAGGTCCGCCGGTTCGGAGGGGAAAAATGCCTATTCATCATCGGACCTGACTCGGTCCAGACCAAAGAGCAGGTCTTGGAAGCGGGGAAGAAGATTGCGGAGATGGCCGACCGGCTGAACGTGCGAGACCGCGTGATGCTGCGAGCAGGAGCTTTCAAGCCGCGAACTCGCCCCACCGACTTTCGCGGCATGGGTCTCGACGGCATTCGGCTGCTCGATCGAGTCCGCGAGGAGACCGGCCTTCCATACGTGTCCGAAGTGATGGACTACATGCTGGTAGAGGAGCTGGCCGAGCACCTGGACTGCTTTCAGATCGGGACTCGCAACGCTCAGGACTTCAAACTTCTGGAGGCGGTCGGCGACACCGGTAAGCCGGTGATCCTCAAGCGCGGATTCGGAAACGACGCCGTCGAATGGTTTAACGCCGCCGAATATATCGCCAACCGCGGCAACCTCGATATTCTTCTCTGTGAGCGTGGGGTAAAAACGATGTTCTGCGGTAAGGGCTACAACCGCTTCACGCCCGATCTGAACGTCATCAACTACGCTCAGGATCAAACGGTGTTACCGGTGATATACGACCCCAGTCACGCAGCCGGCGACGACCGCTTGGTGGTGGCCAACATGCTCTCGGCTCTCCCTTACCGACCGGCCGCCTTGCTAGTGGAGACGATCCACCGGGAGTCTTTCCGCTCCGAGCAGCTCTGCGACGCCAAGCAGGCGCTGGCGATGGGCCCACTGGAAGATTCGATCAGGGCTGTTTTGCAGTATGAGGAGATGATTCTCCCTCACCTGGAAAAGGCCCAGGCCTACTTTTCAAACCGTCCCGAGGACTAAAACCCCGAAAAAGAGACTGGGACCGGACGATGTCCGGTCCCAGCGGGTTGGGGGATACTGTAACTTTAGGCCAGGTCTATGGTCTGCAAGAGACTCGATAGCCTCGAAACAACCTATGCGAACAGTACCTATCCTCGCTATTTCGCGTCGGGCAGCAGCTTCGTCAACAAGTTGCCGTTCTTGGGCTTTTCCATCCAGCTTTTGCTGAGCGGGAGCGAGAGATCGGAATCTCCCTTTTTCTTTCTGTTATATTCCAGCATTTGTGTTCCATTTCCAATTCACGGGCAGTCCCCGTTGCGTTAGATGGCATTTGAGGACGCCCCTCCTTTTATCATGAAAAGCCGATCCGCTCTGTGATCTAAATGTGAACAAATGCACCGAGGCCACGGAGGTTCCGGGCGCGAAGTCGTCATCGAGATGGCCCAGCCAACCGCTGTAAAACGAGAGCTCGATCTGGCCCTGGCTCGACGGAGTCCGGAAGGGTCCGTCATGTCACCTATCCTACTCCTGGTCGTTATCCTCTGCACCCAGCTGGGTACCGCCCACCATCAGCTTTCGATGGTCTGCCTTGCGCTGGTCACCATTTCAGGGCTCGGTCGCTTGCTTCACGTTCATTTCTCACTCAAAAAGAATCTTCCCCATTCCACTCGATTCGTCCAAACCTTCCGAGTTCTCACCGCGGCGATGGCATTTTCCTGGGGCTGTTTAAGCGGATTCGCCATCACCGTCGACAGTTACCACTGGACGGCTCTCTTCGCCCTCCTGGTCAACGCGGGAGTTTGTATGGGTGCGACGACCTCCTTGGTGCCCGATCTGATGTCCCAGCGCCTGTTTCTCCTTCTTTCCATGTTCCCGCCCGCGTTGGCGGCGCTCCTGGGGGCCAACTATCCGATGGCGCTGGTGGTGTTTTTCTTCATCATCTTTCTTGGCGGCCAGGGTTTCAAGCAACACCATTGGCTGGAGAGTTCGATCACCAATCAGTTTCAACTCGAAGAGAGAAGAATCCAGTTGGAAGAAGCCAAGCTCCACGCCGAGGCTGCTGTGGAAGCACGCTCCATCTTTCTGGCCACTATGAGTCACGAAATCCGAACCCCGCTCAACGGCGTCATCGGGATGACGGGGCTCCTGTTGGACACACCGCTTTCCCGCGAACAGACGGAGTACACCACCACCATCAGGCGTTCCGGGGAAGCCCTGATGTCGATCATCAACGACATTCTGGATTTCTCCAAGCTGGAAGCTGAAATGATGGACCTCGAATCCACCGATTTCGAACTCCGCCCCACGTTGGAAGACGTGATCGATCTTCTCTACTACCAGGCGCGAGAGAAGAAACTGCAACTCCATCTCACCATCGATCACCGCCTACCCACCTTCTTGCAAGGCGACCCGACTCGACTCAGACAGATCCTTTTGAACCTTCTCTCCAACGCCATCAAGTTTACCCAGGAGGGAACGGTGGCGCTCAAAGTCACCTCCGACGGTGCGGGTCGAGAAATCCTCTTCGAGGTCACCGACACCGGTATCGGCATACCCCCCTCCAGATTTCACAAGCTTTTTAAGGAATTTTCTCAAGTGGACTCCTCCACATCCCGAAAATTCGGCGGTACCGGACTGGGTCTGGTCATTTGCGAACGGCTCGCTACCGCGATGGGTGGAACCATCGGAGCAGAGAGCCAGCCCGGCATCGGCTCCAACTTTTGGGTCCGCCTTCCTCTGACGCCGGTAGAAAGTGCCGAGGAAGAACGGCAGCTCCTCTCCTTGGAGGGAGTCAAGATCGGGCTCATCGCGCATCACGAGGCGGCCCGGCAGTCACTTCAGGAACTTCTCTTGGCGACCGACTGCGAGGTCGTGTCGCTGGCCGAACCGGACGACACTCTGGAGAGTGCGGACGTCATTCTTCTAGACTGCTCCGAGTCCAACGGTCAGAGCTCTCAGACACTGACCCGCACCCTCAACGCGATCGACGGCTCGGTACCTACTGTTTTGATCAAACCGGCCTTCAAAGAGCTGCACGACAAGGAGATCATCTCCCGAGTCTCCGCCAATTTGGCCGGGCCCGTGCGCCATCACACCCTGGTGGAAACCATCAAGATGGTCCTGGGTAAGCTGGACTCACCGGAATCGAGCACCAGTCGGGTTGGCGAAGTGAGCCCGGAGGGGGCAAGTCTCCGAGTCCTTGTGGTCGAGGACAATCAGGTCAACCAAAAGCTCTTGACCCGGCTGGTGGAGAAGAGCGGATACCACTGCGATGTGGTCGCCAACGGCGCAGAGGCGGTCAAAGCTGTCCAAGAACTGCCTTATCATCTGGTTTTGATGGACTGCTACATGCCCGTTATGGATGGAATAGAGGCCACCCGAGAAATTCGAAAGCACAAATCTCGCGAGGAGCTGCCGATCGTCGCCGTGACGGCCAACGCCTCGGTGCAAGACCGCCAAAAATGCATCGCGGTAGGCATGAACGACTACGTGACCAAACCGATTCGACCCACCCAGTTTAAGAGACTTCTACACCGACTTTTAGGCAGCAAGTCAATCTAAGGATCCCGCCCGCCATGTCGCACCGCTCGCCCTATTCGGCCGAATATTGCAATAGACTCCACATCTTTCCGGTGTTAGCTTCGAAAGCTCCGGCCACGGCCACCTCACCTCGCTTCGGGACAAAGTCGAGGCTGTACACATCGCCCTGGCGTTTCATCGGCAGAGCCTCTTCCCCGTTTCGAATCCATGCCGCGTTGGCTCCCGGTATCTTCACTTCCACCCGAGTGGGTCGACCAGCTTTGAGTTGCCCTTGCATCGGCTGCACCAACTCGCAGCCGTGCTCTTTATAGGTCAAGTAGGTCTTGGGAAAGGTGTCGGACACCCCTTTCTTGGCCACGACCTGAAACTTGGCCACCGATTGACTCATCTTCTGATCTCGCTCACCGGCCAGGATATGCAACTCGTATTCGCCCGGAGTGGGGAAGCGTACGATCATTTTCGTCTCATCTCCCTGTCGTCGACTAAAGCGGGTCCCTTCGGGCAGCCATTGACCGTTCTTCATGCCGGCTCCATACACCGCTATGTCGCCGGGAGAACGAACTTCAACCAGGACCTCACCGTCACACTCAAAGCGCCCCCAGCGCGGCTCCAACAGCTCCAGTCCCAAGTTAAAGAACTCAGGTCTGAGGTTCGGTAGGTTTTCAAAATCCGAGCGGCCCACGGGAGAATCGAGAAGCTGCCATTTCTCGTCGGCCGGAAGATGGCTGTAGATAAAGACGGCCGGGTCCACGACAAACCACTCATCGTTAGGTTCGCGAACAAACTTTCGCTCCTCGGTCACCGAACCGGCGCCCCAAGTGGGGTCCAGGAGATGCCACCGACCCTCAAGCTTGACGGCGTTCCAAGCGTGATTTGTGTCGCTGTCTCGCAAACTCGGGGGCAACTCGTCTCCGTCGGTCCTTGTGCGCCCTGAAACGACCTCCGACTCCAACCCGACCTCCCGACTCATCGCGTCGAAAAGCCGGGCGTACCCGGCACAGACCGCGATCCGGTCGCGAAGAACCGCCTCCGGGGAGTTGTCTCCCAGATCACCTGAGTAGAGCCCCTCCACGTTGTAGGCGATATTCTCACCTAACCATCGATAAATCGCATGGGCCTTCTCCCGGTCGCTGTCGAGACCTCGAACTAACTCGCGAGCCAGCCCCTGGACCTCCGTGCCGGCGGAAGTTGGCGGTGGCCGAGTGATGACTTCTCGAAACTCACGGGAAGCGATGGCTCCGGTGGACACTTTCCCCGAGTCCCGCCCCCCGGTATTGCGAGAGGCTACCGCACCGACCTTGACCTGCCCTGAATCGACCGGCGGCAACTGCTCCTCTACCGTCTCCAGAGTAGGTGGTGGGCTTTCCGCAACCACCGAAGGGAGCGGGCTGGGGGTGACTGCCCGCGGTGTGGGCCGCAAGCCACAGCCTACCAGCAACAGTGCTGATAGAACAATCGGTCTAACCCAGATGATGCCGGCGGTACGCTTTTTGTTTTCCATCATACAGACCCCAGCTGGGCTCTCCGAATCGTCCCATGAGTTCACCGGGGTTTACCAACAGGCAGTCACCAACACGCTGTTCGGCTGCCTGATGATCGTGACCGTACACCACCAGGTCCAATTCACCAGACTGAGCGATTCGCAAAGCCGGCTCCGGATAGTGGATGGCAGCGCAACGAACCCCGTCTATTTCGCCTTCAAAATAGGGTCCGTGAAGGGTGACGTGGCCAAAACTGCTCGCCACCTGAGCGCAAAGCCGACCATCTCCGTCGTTGTTTCCAAACACGATGTGAATAGGGCCGGAGAAGTTCTTCCCGAGCTCGGCGATCACGAACGGGGCACAGAGATCACCGGCGTGAATGAGATGGGTCGCCTGCTCCGTTCTAGCTTGCTCCAGAGCCCGCCCGAGATAGTCCAGACGATCGTGGCTGTCGGAGAATAGGGCTACTCTAGCAGCCAAGACTATCCGCCTTGGAGTCGCTTTCTGATGGAATCAGCCAGATCCTGATTGGCTCCACCTCGACGACGACGACCCCTTTCCGCGGAGTCGTTGGTTTCCACCGACTCCTCCTCCACCGGCTTCTCTCGTCTGGGTCGGCTGGAACGCTGCGCTTGACTGAGAAAGCCCGGGGTGGCTCCGCCGGAGGTGAAGCCTCCGGATGAATTGCCGAAAGCACTTTCCACGGCCGTCCTCTCCTTGGCCCTCTGGGCTTCCCGGGCGGCTTCAAGTCGTTTGTTCTTAGCCTGAATCGCCTTCTCGTCGATCTTTGGCAAGGGAGTGTAGGGAAAAAACTTCGGATTGGGCGCTGAGGAGACTTGAGAAAGAATGGCGGAAATCTGCTCGCTTCGGAGATAGAGAGCGGGCGTGGGGAGAGTGACTCCTCCGCTTCCCGCGGCAGCCGAACCGGCCGCTCGCGGCGCGGGCGATCCGGGCGCAACCTGCGCCTTGGGCGCGGCCACCCCCAGGCTGGCCAGATGCTTATCCAGCTTGTCCAGGTAAGTCTTAGCTTGAGCGTTGTCGGGATCAAGCTGAAGCGCTTTATGCAGTAGCTCTCGTCCTTTGTCGAAAAGCTTTCCTTTCAAAGCGATCTCGGCCGCGGCGATGTAGTATCGCGTGGCTTTGGGCAGCTGGCCCATCTCTTCGTAGAGTTGGGCCACTTCCAGCCTCTGCTTTATCTCGTCTTGTGCACTCATTGTCGTAACCTCCATCGAAGCCTGGCTACTGCCAGGGAAACAGCATCAATCCAATCGCCCTGGTCCAGTATGCTATCGCCTGATCCAACTTTCCTCTCTGATAAAATAGTGTACCCAGATTATGGTAAACATGCCAGAATCCCGGGTTCAGTTGGACCACTTTATCCCATTCCAGAATGGCGAGCTCGATCTTGCCCTGCTCTAGATAGGCTTCCCCCAGGTTGTAGTAGGACGGCCAATGGTTGGAATGTATTCGAGTGACAGCCTGCCACTCCAAAATCGCTTCGTCCAGCTGGCCGCGATGATAGAAAAATGTGTTGGCGAGGTTCCAGTGGGCGGGCCAGAAATCGGACTCGAACTGCACCGTCTTCTGCCACTGATTGATGGCTTCGTCAAACTGAGAACGCTGATAGTAAGCATTTCCGAGATTGTTGTGGGCCTGCCAAAACCCGTGTTCGGCATTGGAGGCCTTCTCCCAGCCGGCGATGGCCAGGTCGATGTTGCCCTGCTCCCAATGCATATTGCCGATATTGTAGTGAGCCCGTGCGAAGTTCGGGTTCATCTCGATGGTTTTTTCCCACAGTTCCATGGCCCCGTCGAGGTCGCCTGATTCCACTTTGATGGTGCCGATATTGTAGAGAGCCACCGCAAATTGGGGATCCAGCTCCAGAGCCTTCTCCCAGTGCTTCATGGCCTCTTCTTTGCGACCCTTGGAGTGGAAGGCGTTACCCAGGTTGTAATGGACCTCCGCGAACTGAGGGTTGATAACCAGCGCCTTTTGCCATTCCTCGATAGCCGCGTCCAACTTCTCTTGTTGAAAATAGCCGTTGCCGAGGTTGTAGTACGCAGGAGCGAATTTCGGGTTCAAGACCGTCACTTTGCGATATTCTTCGATGGAACGGTCGATCTGGTTTTGTCGATAGTAGGCCGACCCCATGTTGTAGTGAGCTACAAAGTTGTTGGGATTGAGTGCCACGGCCTTGTTGTATTCGTCCACGGCCTCGGACAGCTTGCCGAGACCGTCCAAAGCGGTACCGAGGTTGTTGTGAGTCAAGGCGTTGTAAGGGTCCAGGACGGTCGCTTTGCGCCACTCCATAATGGCCAGGTCCAACTTGCCTTGCTTGTAGTAGTTGTTTCCGAGGATGTTGTGTAGAGCCGCTTCGGAGGGGCTGATGTTGGTCTTGTACAGATCCTCGGGGACGGCCTCGGTCTCCAGGGCCTTGATCAGGTCTCCCACGCTCTGAAAGCGCTCTCCCGGGTCCTTGGCCATACATTTGAGTACAGCCTGATCGATGCTCTCGGGAATGCGGCGATTGATTTCGCGGAGCGGGGTGGGCTCGGCGGTCAGATGCTGTTGGATAACGGCCGGAAGGTTGTCGGCGCTGTAGGGCACACGCCCGGCCAACATCTGATAGAGCACGATCCCCAGCGAGTAGATATCGGCCCGACGGTCCACTTTTTCTCCCCGAGCCTGCTCGGGCGAGAAGTAGAAACAGGACCCGATCATTTGGCCCGGTTGAGTCAGTGTTTGGGACATCTCTACCCAGGCGATACCGAAGTCGGCAAGCTTCACTTCGCCCTTCTCGGTGACCATCACATTGCCGGGTTTCACATCCCGGTGCACGATGCCGTGCTGGTGGGCGTAGTCCAGAGCGTGGCACAACGGTATGAAAAGCTCGAGAGCCCGAGGCACGTCCATGGCACCCTTCTGCTTTTCCAGCACCCCGTCCAGGTCGGTGCCGTCGATATACTCGAAAACGAGATAGTAGATCCCCTCGTGCTCGGCAATATCGTAAATGGCCACGATATTGGGGTGGTTCAGACGAGCGGCTCCCTGGGCTTCCCGCAGAAAGCGCTCCTTGGCTTCGGGGTTCCCTACCAACTGCTGAGAGAGGATCTTGATGGCGGCGGGTCGGTCGAGCAAAGGGTCATGACCGTGATAGACCACACCCATGCCGCCGCGGCCCAATTCTTCGATGATATGGTAGCGTCCGATGGTAGCGTTGATCATGTGCGGCTCTGTTCGTTCATAGAAGAGGGGTCACCTGTTGTTTTTCGGCGAAAAACACGGGGCGAATGGTTGCCTAAAGTGAGTCCCGGACAATCTTCGCGAAGCCGATTCAGCAGAGCCGGAATCCCTATGGCATTACCCTCCGGCAACGGCACGTAGGCGGCATAGAAATTAGGGTCGATGTTGAGGGTTCGGAGCTGAATCATCCGCACCCCGTAGTCGTTGACGAACTTCACCAGAGCTTCGACTTCTTCTTCCGCATCGGTCCACCCCGGCATCATCAAGAGATTCAGTGAGACATGGCATCCGGCAGCCGAAGCCAATCTCGTGCATTCTTTCACCGCCTCGAATTTATAGCGTCGAGGCTGGTAGTAAGCTTCGTAAACGTCGGATAGGACCGAATTCGTCGACACCCTTAAGGAGTCCAGACCGGCGGCCACGATTTTTTCCAGCTTATCCGGCAGAGAGGCGTTGGAGTTGAGGTGGATCGTTCCCCGCCCTTCCAGCGGCGCCAGTTGAGACACCGCCTCGGCGATAGCGTCGCCGGCCAGTAGCGGCTCTCCCTCGCAGCCTTGTCCGAAGCTGAAGATCGCGTCCGGCGCGCTCAGATGGAAAGCCCCCAACTCCACGATTTCGTCCACCAGTGGCTTGAATTTGAAGCGCTCTTGAGGACTGGGAGGCAAGTCTTCCGGTTGCAACGAGATACAACCCCGACACTGGGCGTTGCAGGCGGGACTGACCGTGACCGCCCCCTCCCAACGATGCATAAAGATGTTCTGGGCGTTATAGCAGCCGTACTCCAGGGCGCAGATTTCAAGTTGGTCCAGAATCCGGTTTCCCTGGAAACGCTCCTTCAGCTCCGAGATCCGGTCTCCGAGTTCTGCTCGGTGATAGTGTTCCGGGGCCCAGTGTGGGTTCTGTTCGGTACGCAGGGCGGCGCAGAGGAGCTCTTCGCCCCTGGCAAACACGGCGGTGTAGCCGAAAAACGGCAGGTATCCCACGCCTTCCGGAGGCTCCTCAAACGCAGGCAGAAGAGTGCGGGTGCATCCCACCGGGATTCTGGCCGCCACGGCCAGGCCGTCCAAAACGACCTCCTCGCCGTTCTTGTCGAGGGCTACCGCTTGACGATCGGGCAAAAGCTGCAGATCGGCCCCCTCGGGCAGCGGTATCAACTCCTCTTCGGTCGGCTCCCGAAAAAGTTTGCCTGAACGAGCCAGCCCCCGCAGTCCGGGGGCGTCTTCCACCTGCCCATCGGGACCGGCGTACAAAGGAAGAAGAGGCTGGAGCCCCCCCTTGGGAGAGTTCCGCCTCTTCTTTCGTTTGCGGCCGGCCATCGTCAGACGATGCAAGCAGACCGTCCGGGTGCTCCGGTCGGTCTTCTTGAATGCTCTACAGAGCGCCCTTGCCCAAGGAGAGCAAAAACTCGGCGTTGGTAGGGGCGCGACGCATGCGCTCCAGCACAGCCTCGGTGGGCTCTTGCTGATTGTCGCTGAGCATCGACAGAGCGCGGCGCATCAGGATGATCTTCTGCAGTTCCGCTTCGGTCAGCAGCTTGTCCTCCCGGCGAGTGCCCGACTTGATGATGTCGATGGCCGGGTAGACCCGCTTCTCCGCCAAACGGCGAGACAGGTCGAGCTCCATGTTGCCGGTACCTTTGAACTCTTCAAAGATAACTTCGTCCATCTTGGAGCCGGTTTCGATCAGGGCGGTGGCGATGATAGTCAAGCTGCCGCCGTTCTCGATATTTCGAGCCGCACCGAAGAACCGCTTGGGCGTCCGCAGAGCGGCCGTGTCGAGACCACCGCTCAGAGTTCGTCCGGAAGGCGGTGTGATGTTGTTGTAGGCCCGACCCATACGAGTCAAGCTATCCATCAGGATCACGACGTCCTTGCCCATCTCCACCATTCTTTGCGCCTTGGCCAGAACCAGTTCGCAAACGTGAGCGTGGTGCTCGGGAGACTCGTCGAAAGTGGAGGCGACCACTTCACCGATAATGGAGCGCTCCATGTCGGTAACTTCCTCGGGACGCTCGTCGATCAAGAGCGCCATCAGCGTGACCTCGGGGTAGTTCTCCGAAATTCCGTTGGCGATCTTTTTCAAGAGAATCGTCTTACCGGCCTTGGGAGGCGCCACCAACAGGCCGCGCTGCCCCTTACCGATGGGAGCGAAGAGGTCGATGATGCGACGCGAGTAGTCGTTCTTCTCGTCGCTCTCGAGGGTGTAGCGTTCTTCGGGAAAGATAGGAGTGAGTTGGTCGAACTTGGGGCGACGACGTGCTGAATCAGGGTCGACGCCGTTGACGGTTGCCACTTTCATCAGTCCGTAGTATTTCTCACCGCTCTTGGGTGCTCTCACCTGGCCCAGAACCATGTCGCCCATTCTCAGTCCGAAACGTCGGACTTGAGCAACCGACACGTAAATATCGGTGGGGCTGGGGAGGTAGCGACGACCTCTCAAGAAGCCGTAGCCTTCGGGGAGAATCTCTAGAATACCGGAAGCGTAGAGAAGCTGGCGCTTGGTGCCGGACTTTTCGTCATCATCGCCATCCTCATCGTCGGAATCGTCTTCGTCCTCGTCTTCCTCTTCGTCGTCTCTGTTACGACCACGACCTCGCCCACGGCCTCGGCCTCCGCGGTCGTCTTTGGATTCCGAACGGCGACGGCGGCGGCTGCGACGGCCCCCTCGATCGTTTTCGTTCTCGTTATCCTCGTCCTCATCGGAATCCTCATCACCGCCGGCGTCGCTCTGTTCGCTTTCGGATGAATCGTCCTCATTGTCGTCCCGGTGGCGACCACGTCTTCTCGACTTAGATCTGCCTCTGTTGTTATCGTCGGACTCGGAGGAATCGGAAGAATCGTTATCGTCCTCGTCCCGATTGCGACCGCGTCTTCTTGACTTCGAGCGGCCTCTGTTGTCGTCGGAATCCTTGGACTCGTCATCGGAGCCGCTTGAATCGTTCGAATCGTTGGAACGGCGACGCGATCGCCTCTTGCTGCGGGACGACTTGTTGTCGTCCTTATCCCTATCGTCATCTTTTTCTTCCGATTGGGATTTCGATTTGTTCGACTTCGACTCAGCGCCTTCGCTTGCTCCGTTCGAGTTTTCCAGAATCAACGCGATCATGTCGTCTTTGCGCAGTTTCTGGAAACCCTTGAGGCCAAGCTCTTTAGCTTTTTCCATGAGTTCAGGTCGATTGCAGCTCTTCAGCGAGTCTGCCGTCATCTTCGCCATCAGCGATTCTCCTTATGAGGTCCGTGTGATTGATCTTGCCGGATTGGAAAACTTAAAAAGTGCGCTTCCTAGATGCCCAGCAGAATCCTTTTCGTATTTCTTGATGCCCACAGCCCAAGGGCTGTGATTCCTAGCACGAAAGCCAGGAGTATTGTGAAGTCCGCTAATCCCCCCGCGGTAGCTCCGTCCATAAAGTGTCGGGTGCCTCTTTGCAGATAGAACGCCGGGGTCAATGCCGCCACTTTATAGAACAGGACACTCAATTCCTGGAGAGCTAGTGGAATGTAGATCACCATGAAGAGGGTCGATGTGGCGGCGTTCGCCGCAGCTCCGTTCGAGCAGAGTAACCCGACCAGGATTCCGAGAGCCGAAAATGCCAGGCATCCGGCTATCAAATGTAAGAGCAGATACGCTGAAGGGATGATGCCGTTCCCGAAAAGAACAGCTAGCGTGGAAAGATAGGAAAGAATAAATCCTGATCCGACCTTTCCTATCCACATTTCTACCATGCTGACAGGCGCTGTCAAGACCCCAAGCATAGTTCGGTGATCTTTTTCTTCGATCATGGAGGCGGAACAGAACATCAAACCCGACATGGCGGTGAAGACCAACCAGCTCGGCAGCATCCCCTGCGACCAGTCCGCATCTCCTTTTCGGCCGATCTTTCCTTCTACCTGAAGATAGATCGGCACCTCCTGACCAGCCAATGTCCTGGCCGCGTGTTCAATGGCTCTTTCAAGAAGGCGAGTTTTGAGAGACTCGGACTCCACCACCTTCAGCTCCAGAGAGGGAAAATCATCGTTGAGGATAGAGTTCGCCAGTTCGGCATTCAGGTGGACGTAGCCGTCGATATCCCCCTCTTCAAGCGAGTCACGAGCGAGTTCGTCGCTGACAAAACTGTGAGCGACCAGTTGGTCGGAGGTGGAGAGAACCAGGCCCAGACCTTCCTGTCGAGAGCCCACGATCCCTAATCGCGGCTTGCCGAAGTCGTCGTCGGAGGAGAGTCTAAAAAAGAGGATACTGCAGACCACCGGACCGATGAGAATCAGGAGAAACGTGCTGTTGCGGAAGGCATCTTCGAGGTCGCGCTTGGCGATCGCCCAGGCCCGGGCCATGAGGGAGGCTTACTCCTCTTCTGTGGTCTCTTCTTCCACGGGGGCGAGGGGGTACTCCTCGATATTGACCACTTCATACTCCGTTTCGACCGGAGAGGTGGCTTCGCTCACCAAATTCGACGGAACCTCGGGGATGATGACCTTGAAGCTGTCTTTCATGACTTTCTTCTGCCCCGGTTTCACGTCAAAAACAAGCATCTCTTGCTTCTCCAACTTGGCTTGAACCTTCTTGGCTTCAGCTTTCGTCTGGTAGACTCCGCCATAGTAAAGCTCGGTCCCGTCGTCGTTGAAGCTCAAATTCGAATGGCCGCCCTTTTTGAGCACTTTAGCCACGGGGTCCAGGAGTTCTTTCCGACTGGCTTCCATCACCACTCGAAAATCCGCTTCCTCGAAAGTCTCTCGCTGGCCGGGTTTGGTGATCACGTCCGTGAACCCGTTCTCAGCCAACATTTTGGCCGCCGCATCGGCCTGACCTTTGTCGTCGATCCAGATAGCGACTTTCGTCTTTTCCTTGGAGGGGGCGGGTCCGGCCCCAAATTTAACGATCCCCAGTGCGGCCACATCCAACAACAGCAGCAGGCCGACGACTCCGATCAAGATTCTACGAACAACGGTCATGATTTCTTCTCCTGAAAACACTAAATTGAACTTTCACCACGTCACTCCTCTATTATCCAGCGTCTTCTTGCAGCCCGAGGACCAGATCTCGCAAGCCTTTGCCCTCGCTCTGGCGGGCCAGTTCCTCCGGTGTTCCTTGAAGGATGATGCCGCCCTCACTCAAGAGGAGGACTCTTCCGCAGAGTCGCTCGACTTCTTCCATTCGGTGAGAGGTCAAAACCACGGCTCCTCCCTGCTCGGCGAAAGTCTTGAGTCGAGCGTGAAGATGCTCGGTCCCCTGCGGGTCCAGACCGTCGGCCGGCTCATCCAACAGCAGCAGAGAAGGGCTGTGGACCGTGGCACGGGCGAGCGCCAAACGACGTCTATAGCCCTGGGAAAGCTGACCGGCCGGTTTGTCGGCGAAGTCCTTGAGACCGTGGTCGGCGATATGGGAATCAAGGTCGATTCGCTTGGAATAGAGTTCTGCAAAAAAAGCCAGGTTTCTCCGTACGGTCAGCCTCGGGTAGAGGCCGGCACCGGCCGTCAGGACTCCCACCTTGTAACACCATTCTTTGCTCTTGGACGGGTCGACGCCGGCGACCTCGATAGAGCCCTGGTCCGGCCCTAAGAGGCCGGTGGCAAGCAGGAAGGTGGTGGTTTTCCCGGCCCCGTTGACCCCCAGGTAGCCGACGATCTCACCAGAAGAAACTTGAAACGAGAGGTCCTTCAAAACCGGCTCTTTGTGATAGGCGAAACTGACGGAGTCGAAGGTGAGCAAAGGCGCTACATGTAGCCCCAGTCTTCCTCCAGTTTAGCTCGGAAGTCACGATTGATGCGCATGGCTTCGTTGCACATCTCGTTTCCGTCCCACATCTTCTGAAGAGCGGCGTCCAGCACGGCGAAATCGGTCTCGTCGTTGTCGGCGAAGAGCTTCATCATCTCCATCGCCTCCTCGAACTCCAGAATACCCGTCATGCCCGTGTCGACTTCTTTCGAGCCGTACTCGTAATAACCGGAAGTCTGAATCAACTCCACGTAGCGGTCTCGCTGATTCAAAAGACTCCGCTGTATCTGATCGAGCCATCGCGAGAACTGATCGTGAGTGATCTCGCCGTTTCGCAATTTTTGCACCCGACCGGCGAATTCGTCGTATCGACCCGTAATGTTGACCTCATGAGTCTTTGGAGCCGGCCGATCCAGGGGATCGTCGGACATCAAGATCGTCTGACAGTGAGGACACTTTTCCGCACCGGGTTCGATGTTGTTGCCGCAGAAGGGGCACTCGTCCTCCGGAATCTCCTGTGCGGAGTTGTCCTCGGGAGACTGCTCCTCTACTGGAGCCAACTGCTGCGAACAGGAGTGGCAGACTTTGGCGTCCGGGCTATTGGCGGAGCCACAGAAAAAACAGACTTGCATGCTTACCCTTCCGAAACCGACCTTCAACGGTTGGAATCGTGTCCCTCCTCCCTGAGTCGCCCTTGTTCCAAGACCAACCTGCGCTCGGCGAAAGCGGCCGCTTGGGGGTCGTGAGTGACCATAATGGTAGTCAATGTTCGACTACGGTTAATAGACTGAAGCACTTCTAAAACCTCTCTTGTCGAGCCTGAGTCGAGATTGCCGGTCGGCTCGTCGGCCAGCAACAGTTCGGGCAGATTTCCCAAAGCGCGGGCGATGGCTATCTTCTGTTTCTGGCCGCCGGACAGCGTGCCCGTCAGTTGGTCCCGCTCCCGCTCCATATTGATGAGTCGTAAGAGTTCGCGCGCTCGCTGGCGAGCCTCCGCACCGGAAAGGCCGGCCAGTTGCATCGGGAGGGTGATATTCTCGAGAGCCGTGAGGGCTGAAAGCAATCGAAAATCTTGAAAAACAAATCCGATGTGCTTGAGCCGAATCTTTTCCCGTAGCCCCTCCCCGTCTTTGGCCACGTCCCGATTGCCAAGATGAATCTCGCCAAAATCGGGATAATCGAGGCAACCCAGCAAGTAGAGCAGTGTGCTTTTCCCGGCTCCGCTGGGACCGGTTACGGCCACGAACTGTCCCGAGGGGACCCTCAGATCGATCCCGTCTAACACCTTGTTCGGTCGCATGCCGGTCTTGTAAACCTTATGAATGCCGCGCAGGAGGACTTCCACTACAAACCTTTCCTCAACTGCTCCACCAGGTCGATCCGGCTCACGATAAAGCATGGGATCACGGCCCCCACGATGCCGACACAAAACGACAAGCCCAGGGCTTGCAGCAGTAGCATAGGTGTGATACCGGCCATCGGATAAGGGATCTCGAGGAGCAGTCCCACCGCTTTATCAAGCACCCCCGTGGCCAGCGTCCCAAAGGCCAGACCGATCACGCCACCGGTCACATTCAGAAAAGTCGCTTCATACAGGATGGTCATCGAAATCACTCGGCGCGAGGCGCCCACGGCCCGCAGAGTCGCATATTCACCGAGCCGTTCGTAAGTGGACATGAGCATCGTATTCATACTGGCCGTCACCGCGATCAAGACGCCCACCATCGAGACCGCTACTTGAAGAAGCCAGCCGTAGCCCAGATACTCCTGAGCGGAAGCCAGATATTGGCGCCGAGTCAACACCTTGATCTTTCGAGCGCCGGTATACTCCCCGGTCGCCTGCTTGGCATCGACATACTCTTTCAATCTGGCGTCGAGTTGCTGCTTAATGACCTCGGCTTGCTTCTCATCGTCCAAAGTCAGCCAAAATTCGTGCACCCCCCGGTCGGGGCGCTGATCAAAGAAGGCGTCTATCGGCGCAATGACCGAATAGTCGAGGAATCCGTGGCTCCCCATGCCGCCACCCTCCAGAAAGGGAAGCTCTTCGATCACGAGCACTCCGCCACGCTGCAACTCGCTCACATCTTGTTTGAGATCCCGTCCGATGAGGGCGGGATAAATCAAAGTGTCGTCGGACATCGCCGGCGGAGTATCCACGTCTTCTTCATCGGTGGGCGACGGCTCGACCGCGGGTGTTTCGGTCACCTGGGGCGAGGCTGAAGGAGTGGCAGTCGACTCCGGAAGCAAGTTCGTTAAGGGCTCGGGCTCCGGGGTCGACTCGGGTTCTTTCCCTAGTACCAACGAGGCCGGCTTGGGAACCAATTTCCCGGGCTCCGAACTGAACTCTCCCCCTTTGAAGACAATCTGCACCTGGTCGAAGGGCAAAGCGAGCACCGGAATGACCGAGCGAGGCCCGTCCAAGCTTGAACGGATCACGGGTGCCACCGAACGGACTCCCTCCACCTGCAGAATATCCTTCAGCTCGTGAGGCAGCGAAACCCCACTCCCACCGGCTCCCGCCAGTGGGCTAACCGGTAAAGTCGAGGTCCGACTACCGGTCACATAGATATGGACTTCGCGACTCCCCAGTTCGCGCTCGACTCGCTTTGTAAAGCCCGCGGCCAGTGACACGAGGGCCACGAACGAGCCAATGGCCAGCACCACGCCGACCAGTGTCAGCAAGCTCCGCTCCTTGTTGCGAAGCACGTTGCGAAAGGCAAGCGACGCTATCATACGCGGCCTCGAGACACGTCGGGACTGCCGGCCAACCAGAAGCGGTAGGGCGCAGCGACGTTTTCGCTGATGCCTACTCTTCGTCCGGCCTCTATCAATTCACTATCCAGTGGGACGTCTCTTTCCAAAACTATGGGCCCCGCCCGCAAACAAGTTCCATCGAGCCGCGGTGCGAGAGCCAAGCACTGAGCCAACTTTCCCGGTCCGTCCGCCAGACCCTTGGACCCGCCTCGTCTTTGCTCGGCCAACTCACGACCCGCCGTCACCCTACCCGCACGGACCAGCACGGCCCCTCCCGTTTCAGGAGCGTGACAGACGATGTTAAAACAGAGATGAATACCGTAGCTGCGATAGATGTAAGCCGTGCCCACCGGGCCGAACATACTTCGACATCTTCGAGTAGGCCCGGAGCGAGCGTGAGAAGCGGCATCGTCGGCTCCCAAGTAGGCCTCGGTCTCCACGATCCGCACCGTCACCCCCGCGTGACTCAACTCACTACCGATGAGTTCCGGGGCAACATTCAGTGGAGAACGCCAGAAAAAACCATCAGTTTGTTCCAAGCTCAAACCACTTGCTCAAACGCTCCACCGACCAGGTATTGACAACTCTGTCCGGGTCTAATGCCACCCGTCGCGCCATGTCGACGCCGTGCCGGAGGTACTCGAACTCTCCCACCGAGTGCGCGTCGGTATTGATACTTATCAAACATCCCTTTGAGATGGCCAGCTTAAGCAACTCCTCGGAAATGTCCAGCCGCCAGGGACTGGCGTTGATCTCCAGAGCGACGCCCCCTCCGGCGCAAGCCGCGAAAACGCTTGCCCAGTCGGCGCTGTAGCCGTCGCGCTTGGTGAGACGACGACCCGTGGGATGGGCCAGCACTCGCACCTTGGGATGAGCGATCCCTCGCAACAATCGTTTGGTCATGGTTTCTGAGTCGAGATGAAAAAACGAATGCACCGCGGCCACGACGTAATCCAGTTCATCGAGCACCTCATCGGGATAGTCCAACTCGCCCTCTTCCAGGATGTCGCACTCGACACTTCTAAAGACTCGGAATTCTCCCAATGTGGCATTCAGTCCGCGGGCCTCGTCGGCTTGCTCCCGGAGTCTCTCGATCGTCAGCCCGTTGGCTATCACCAGCGAGCGAGAGTGATCGCTGACTCCGAAGTAGTGATGACCACGGCGACGCGCCTCTTCCACCATTTCTTCCAGCGACTGAGCACCGTCCGACCAGGTCGTGTGAGCGTGCAGATTGCCTTTCACCTGTTCGACTTCTAGCAGCGGTCCAGCCTCCCAGGGCGACTCATGCTCTCGCAGTTCCGGAGGTACGAACTCCAGAGAGGCTTGTTTAAATACATCCTCTTCCAGCGCCCCCGAGCAAGGCTTGAAGTGAGTCACGAAAGACTCGGGACCGGTTCGGCGGAGAATCTCCCATCCCGCTTGTCCCGTGCCTTCAAAAGAGAGGTAGATCGGGCATCCCGATGGATGAGAGAGGACCAACTGTTCGCCATCCTCGGTGGCCGAAGCGCCACCCGCCGAAGTTCGATGCAAGACATCCTGTCGGGCTGATTGCGGATCGGTGCAGAGCAAGAGAATCTCCAAACGGTCGGCAAACGGTGTGCGCCTGCGCACGTCGCCGACGACCATCACGTTCTCTACGCCCGACACGTCGGACAACCGCTCGCAGGTCTGCTTCCCCCACTCTTCGAGACGACTCTTGACGAAAGTCAGGTCGGAAGCCAGAGCCTTCTCCGCCAGTTCCAGGTACTTGGCCTGCGACTTCTTGGAGAAGCCCTTGACGGTTTCCAGCCGCTCTTCCAAGCAGGCGTCACGAAGCTCTTGTAGGCTGGCGACGCCGAGTTCCTTGTGGAGCGCAACCGTTTTCTTAGCCCCCAGTCCGGGCAGGGACGCAATTTGCACGAGACCCGCCGGAATCTCTTTCTTGAGGGCCTCCAGTTGAGGGATCTTACCGGTCGCCAGAAAGTCTTCCAGCTTGTCCGCGATAGCTTTCCCGACCCCGGAAATCGACTTCAATTCGCCTCGCCGACTGATTTCATCGAGGTCCTCTTCCAGGTCCCTCAAGACTCTGGAAGCTTTGATATAAGCCTTGATCTTGAAAGGGTTCTCCCCTTTCAACTGAAGATATTCGGCTATCTGGGAGAACGCTTGGGCCGCGCTCTCATTAAGTGAAAAAAGGGAAGCGTTGTGCTTCCCCTTTTGGATATCTGAACTCATGCTTTAGTTAATGCTGCTCAATGCTTTTACTTCGTCGGAATATTGCCGGTTCCAACTCCATGTCCTTCAGAGCGCTGCCGAAAGTGATCTCTTCCTTGAGCGCACCCAGTCCGAAACCGGATTCCGACTCTTCGAGCGGCGAGGGAGCGGTTTGCTGAAAGCCCGTGGCAACCACGGTGATGCGAATCTCCCCTTCCATACGATCGTCCTGAACCGAACCAAAAATGATTTGAGCTTCGGGGTCGACCGCCTCGGAGATGATGCGAGCAGCTTCATGAAGCTCGATGAGCGTCATGTCGTTGCCACCGGTGATATTGAAGAGGACACCGGTCGCCCCGTCGATGGAAGCTTCCAGAAGCGGAGAGCTGATGGCAGCCCGGGCAGCTTCCACGGCTCGGTTCTCGCCGGAAGCGATTCCGATACCCAGAAGTGCCGATCCGGCATCGGCCATGATCGTTTGCACATCGGCGAAGTCTACGTTGATGCGACCGGGTACGGTAATAATCTCCGAAATACCCTGCACGCCGTTCCGCAGAACGTCGTCGGCCAGTCGGAACGCCTCGGAGATGTTCTCTTTCTCGCTGACGATCTTGAGCAGACGGTCGTTGGGGATGGTGATGATGGTATCGACCTTCTTCTTGAGCTCGTCGATTCCGGCTTCAGCCATCTGGAGACGTCGCTGCCCTTCGAAGGTAAACGGCTTCGTCACGACAGCCACGGTAAGAGCTCCGGCTTGCCTCGCCAACTCGGCCACGACGGGCGCCGCACCGGTGCCCGTGCCTCCGCCCATTCCGGCGGTAATAAAGACCATGTCGGCACCGTCGAGGGCTTTCAGCACCTCTTCGGCGTTCTCTTCGATGGCCTTGCGACCGACTTCGGGAGCCGAACCCGCACCCAGTCCTCGGGTGGCTTGCGAACCGATGTGAATCCGCTGGTCGGCGTCACAGAGGAAGAGCGCCTGGGCATCGGTGTTGATGGCGATAAACTCAACTCCCCCGAGACCTTCTTGAATCATACGGCTGACGGCGTTACAACCGGCACCACCGACACCGATCACCTTGATTCCGGCGAAGTGCTCTAACTGGTGCCTATTTTCGGCCTGAGGAGACGGCTTGACCGGAGTAGTCAAACCGCTCGTTACTTTCGTTGCCTGGGCAACTGGTCTCGCCGGAGCCGCCGGAGCGGGGGCCGGTGCGACCGGAGGTTCAGGGGCAACCGGGGCACTGGGGGCCACGGCTCGAGGGGCCAGACTCGGCTTGGAAGGCAGGCTCGGCGATGAAGCGGTCGGAGGCAGGGGCTCCAACGAGGGCTCTACACTCGGCTCCTCACTGCCCACCGGCTCTTGACGCCCTACCGGCACTACTAAATTATCATCTTCCATCACAAACACCTCAAAATTTATTTCCCCGTAAAACCCAGGGAACGGTATAAGATCTTTGGGAGTCTACCTAGCGTCCAGTCTATTATCCTTCAAGATTTTGAAATTATTTCTGTTTTTTCTAAAAAAAACTGAAATTTTATCGAACAGGCTTTCGCTTTTGTGGAAAAACTGGGGAAAAGCGAAAGCTTGTTCGCGAGACTGTGCTCTTTCGAGACCGATTTTTATTTGAAAAATCGGATTTCCGCGACCTCGGACGGTCCTTGGGGGAAATGTGGATAAACTGCATGGAGGGCTGGGGAAAAGTGCCCGATCCGCCCCTTCGATTTACAGTTGAAGTGAACCGCAATAAACGCAGTTTGCTCGGGCTCGGTAGCTGTGCCGCCCGCAGTCTTTGCATACTTCCATGTCCTCGTCACCAATCGGCTCCTCGAGAGCGTTGATCTCCTTAGCCATATCGGTAAGTTCGGCCAGGCTGATCACGTTGCTGTTTATGAGGAGCGTAATCAGCGCGCGGTTAAGAACGAGGAGGCGAGCCATGTCGCCACGCAGACGACGTACTGTCCTGGCGTCCTCAAACGGGTCGACCACCTCGTCCGGCGCCTCTCCCATCTTTTTCTCACGTTCGCGCTGCTCTTTGAAATTCGAATCGAAGAGATATCCAAATAGTGTCATAGATTTTGTTTTCAGGAGGCGGGAAACGAGACCTTCCGCCTGGATTCTCAGCTTAAAGCCATAGCCAGGTCCACACCCAGAGTGATCAGGGTCACGACGCCCAGGACCATTAGAGTCTGGTAACTTCGACGGAGAACAACTCTGACTTCCTCGATAGTGACCGCGGACGGGACTGCTCTGACCGCAACGGTTTTCTGCCGAGAGACTCGGGGGCGGGAAGTCGTCGGATGCGCGACCAAAGGGGTCGGTCGGGACTGATGGCTCAATATGGCTTGCCTGAGAAGGTGATGGCGGCATTCCACGATCTGGTTATATCCGGCGGGGTTCAAAGTTTGCACACTCATTGTTCAGCGCTCCATCTCTTTGCGACGTGTCTCTCCTGCTACACAATCCACAACAGAGCGTCGATAAGTCCGGTTCCAGGTACCGGGTAAACGTTGTGTTAACTGTTGTTGCCGAAATGTGTCGGCCCGCAGTGGTTTTGCACAGTATCGTTCCACCCGGGCTAAACCCAAGCAGTTCAACGTTAACTTCCTGTTCAAGAATCGTGGTCGGAAAAATGGCAAGCTTGCCCAGTCCACCGCTCGCTCCCAAACCATTCGGAATCGGGAAACCATGCAGATTACATCTTCTTTCAAGAGCGCCTACCAGAACATCAAGCGCAGCCTCGGCGAGGCCGTTGTGGGCAGCGACTTCGCTCGGCAGGACGGCACGGTGGACGGAATTGTCTTAGGTGCTAGTGCGGGTGCCGTCCTGGGAGGCGCCGTCGGCGGTGCGCGCGGCCTCCTCCATCAGACTCAAAACCAGGTCACCGAGGAGTTGAGGCACCGCAGTATCAGCGAGCCCAAACTAGATGGCTACCGCTACTATGTTCGGGCCGATTGGGACCGAGACTGTCGTACCCACGGCGAGCACACCCATTGCGAGCGCGAGTTGGACGGGTGGTGGCATAACTACAGCCCTAATATCAGAGAGCGCGTGGTGGGTGGATTCACCGAGCCGACTCTACAGAACTCGCACCAGGCCACGGTGGTAGGAGCCGCCTTCACGGGTGCCGCCATAGGAGCAGGTATCGGTGCGGGCTTGGGGTTGGCCACGGGAGTTCTGAGCCGGCTTGCCGGCGGCCACCCGCTGCGACGCAAGCCCCTGCCTCCCGAAATTCGTGAGCAACTGGTCGTCGACAGCGGCGAAGCCGTGGTCAGGAGCACCGCCATAGGAGCCGGCCTGGGAGCGGCCGTGGGTCTAGGAGCAGGACTTCTCGAGCAAGCCGGAGCCCTATCAGTCGAGAGGACCTGGGACGCTCCCCTATATGAGCAAAGAGACCTCGGCTCCATTCCGCGAAACCACTATGAATGGAACTGGAGTTGGGATTGGGCCAGGCCCGGCGACTACCAGGACCACTCTCCGCGCGGCAATAGACCGGTCATCAGAGAAGCTCCGGTTTTGGACAGCGCCGGTCGTCCCGCGATGCGACCCGTCACTCGACATCTGGATTCGGCCCGGTTCGGACCAGTCTCGGGCCTGCTGGGCGGAGCCGCCGTGGGCGCCGGATTGGGCTTTGCCACCGGGGTCGCTACCAGTATCGTCAATCGTCTTTTGGTACAGAGCGGGATGGAATGAGCGCTGTTCACATTTGTTAACATGGAGAGAGGCAAAAGCACTGCTCGGTAACTAAATCGGTGGTTAGGATCCAGGTAAGAAAAAGAACTTGGAGTCCGCCTCATGATCATCAGAACAAATATGCCTCAGTCCCCGCGAACCACGAACCAGGCTGCCGTGCCCGGCTCGAATCCCGGACCTTCTCAACCCAATTCAATCCCCGAGACACCGGTTGCCGACAGCCGAAACGTTTCCCCCGAAGCGCTGGGTCCCGAGGCCGAGATCGAAGGTATGAGAAACGCTCTCACGGCCGCTTACCAGCCGGAAGAGCCGGAAGAGAGCGAAGAGGCTGAAGAAACCGGTGAGTCTGAAGAGACAGACGAGGCCGCGGAAAAAGCTAAGGCCGAAAAAATCGCCGAGCTGGAAAAGAAGATTGCCGCAGTCGAAAAGGAGATCGCCAAGGCCCGGCAGGCGGACGACCAACAAGCGACCGAGGAGTTGGGCGAGCAGCTCCTATCCCTGAAATCTCAGCTGGCCGATGTTCGGGGCGAGGATGGCCAATCGGAAGCTCAGGAGAGCCCGAGCCAGCCGGCCGATTCCGCCCCTTCCACTCCCTCCTACGGAGATTCCGGGGGAAGTTCGGCGCCCAGTGGTGGTGGCGGCGGTGCTCCTAGCGGAGGCGGCGGTGCCCCCGGCGGTGGCGGCGGCGGCGTTCCCAGCGGAGGGGGCGCGGGAGGCGGCGGCGACAGCATAGGCGGAGGAGGCGGCGTGCCGGCCTCGGGCGGTGGGGGCCCCGTCAACGCCCCGCCTCACCCTTTCCCTCTCGACACCTCCTACAGCTCGGAAGACGCCAGCCCCGGCGTTCAGGCCATGCTGGATCGAGCCGGGGCCATGGAAGGCATGCACGAAAACACGCATACAGCCGCTATCCAACAGATCACAGGGAAGACGGGTATCAACCCGGCCACCACACCTTGGTGCGCCGCCTTCGCCATGAACCTCATGCGAGATCACGGTGTCCTGGATCTGGACGGCCTGAAAAATCCCAACTACTGCCCGGAGATCAAGAACTGGGCCTCCTCGAAAGGAAATTACGGTAGAGCCGGTCAGTACAACCCCAAACCCGGAGACGCCATCCTTTTCGACTGGCAGGGCAACGGCCAGGAGACCGACCACATCGGAATTGTCGAGAAGGTGGTCGACGGCAAAGTCTACACCATCGAAGGGAACTCAGGTGACGCGGTTCGTCGAAAGTCTTATCCGCTCAACAGTAGTGTGATCGACGGATATGTGAAAGGGAAGAACGACGCCGCGAGATCGAATCCCCCAGGTGCACGACCGGCTGCCTAGGTTTCCTAGAAGGGCCTACCTTGGGGATTGAGAGTCCAGGGCTGCCCGATCCGGTTCAGCAGCTTGGCCAGATCGTGGATCGGCAAACCCATGACATTGAAGTAGCAGCCGTCGATGCGGCTCACCATGGTACCGCCCACACCTTGAATGCCGTATCCCCCCGCTTTGTCGAAGGGCTCGCCGGTCTCGATGTAAGCTTCGATGGTCGAAGGCGAGAGCTTGGCGAAGTTGACCAACGTGCGACGCCAGGTCGTGTGTTCGTCCTTTCCGTCGAAAAGCCAAACAGCGGTCACCACGCCGTGTTCGGTGCCTGAAAGACGGTTCAGGAAACGTCTGGCTTCATCGGCATCTGAGGGCTTGTCCAGAATCTCGTCTTCGATGTGCACCACGGTGTCAGCCGATAAAACCGGACAAGACTCACCTCGGACGGAAAGAGCATCCACCACGCTGCGACCTTTCATGGCTGCCCGTGCCAGAGCTACTTCCTCGGCTTGTTGACCGCGACCGACGGCATCCACGGCCTCTTCCACTTCTGCGCCTGCCGCCTCCACGAAAAAGGGGACTCCCAGCACCTCCAGGAGCCCGCGACGTCGCGGAGAATGGGAGGCCAAACAAAGTCCGGTTCGAGGTTGGTCGGGGTTCGTCATGGCGACGAGTGTAGCCCACCGCTTCCGAACCGGTCAAGGAGAACGAATTGAAAGACTGTCCCGATCTGACCAACCTCACGGCTCAGGAGAAAGCCGAGTTTTGGAGCGATGCCGACCCTCGCGAACTCAAGATGCTGGGTGATCGCCTTTTGGCGGAGTCGTTGCCCCACGTGGAGTCGAGTATGCCTCGGGAAGAGGTCAGTCGACTCGCAGCCGAGCGACGGCAGCAGTTAGGTCTCAGTCTCGAGCAACTTTCGGAAGCACTCGGCGTGACCACCGAGATACTGGCTGCCTGGGAAGAAGACCGGGTCAAACCCCCCGAGTGTCTTCCTCTCGTCCTGTCCCGGCTGGGAGAAAACTCCAGCTCGTCCTAGAGGTCCGGTAGCGACTTTGTCGTTCACTCCCATCCCCTATTTCCACCTGGCAGGAATGGAGATCCCCACCCACGGGTTCTTCTTCCTTGTGGCCGCCGGTCTCTGTCTTGTTCTGCTCACCCGGCAACTTTCCACCCAAGAGTTTCGAAGGTTGCTCAACTCCATACCCTGGTTCGTGCTGGGTTCTCTCCTGGGAGCTCGTTTAGCCTACCTGGCGAGCAGGCCGGAATTCTGGACCGAGCCCTCTCGTTGGCTCCAATTCTGGGAAGGTGGCATGGTGAGTTACGGCGGCATGGCCGGATGCTTTTTGGTGCTCTCGGTTCGCCACGGTCGTTTCGAGGATTCGGGTTTCTTCGACCGGCTGGCCGGCCCGTGTTTGCTGGCCTGGGGATTCGGCCGGCTCGGCTGCCTCCTAAACTGGTACGGCGAAGCGGGCAGTCCCACCGATGTGCCCTGGGCCTTCGTGGTCGACGGCGTGGCCAGACATCCGGTCACCGGTTATCTGTCCCTCCTCTATATATTAGGGGGACTGGTGCTGACCGCATTCGGCCGCTCGGTTCCAAGAGGCACGGCCGCAGCCACTATCCTGTATTACGCGCTGGCCCGGAGTCTCTGCGAACCGTGGCGCGAATATGAACCCCCTTATCTGCGCGAGCTATCGCTCGCGATGTGTGCGATTTTAGCTCTCTTCGGATTGATTCTCTTCCGTTGGAAGGGAAGAGTTCCAGCAACTTCCGTTGAAACTTTCAGCTAGTGGACAAAGAACAGCTGGTAAAACAGTTCGCTTCCCTACTTGGAGAGGTAGGGAATAAAGAACAACAATCGCAGCTTCCCGAAGACGGTTGGGTGGAAGACTGGGCCGAACCGCTGGAAAACATTCCGGGCGGGACGGTCGACTCGTTCAACGATTACGAAGAGATCGCGCTGGAGGACGGTCGACTCCTCCGACGCTACGCCAGTGGCTCGGTGCGAGTAGAGAATCCCACCAGTGGAGTGATCCAAGAAGAGAAAGTCGACGGGTCCATGGTTATCTCGCTACCAGACGGTAAAGTGTTGTTCCAGGAGTTCCGCGGCGAGCCGTTGCTCCTTTACGACACGGAAAAAGGCGGCGCGCCCGGGCTGGCCCGAGTCTCTTCAGCCCAGCTTCCCGGAGAAACTCAGCCCCGTTTCGTTTTCCACTTTCAAGACGGCGACGTGGCCCACATGGTAGAACTTGAATCGCTACGGTACTACAGATTGCGCAGGGCGTAAGAGACATGGCGGAAGACGACGACAAAGACGACGGCGGCAAAGTCTCTATCGGAGACGCTCTCGAGGCCATTCGCTCAGGTAAGAAGATCGCCGTGCCAAAAAAGGCCATGCCTTCCAAACCGTCTCGCCGTCGAGGCCGGGCTACCGCCGCCTTCTGGGTCAAGAACCTCCAGGAGAGTGTCGAGCGAAGAATGGACCTTCTCTACGACGGGATCCGAGACGACCCGGGAGCTATGAGTCAGATGAAGCGAAGAGACTTCTACTCCTCGGAACGCTTCTCCATACCGCTGAACGCCGTGACCGCCGTTGTCGAGGTTACACCGGGTGAGCCTCCCCCGCCAATGCGTCCGATCTCGACGTTCGACGATATCGACGGAGTGGATCTTGGCCAGGTCTCACCAGAGGCGGTCCCTCGCAGTGGTCAAGTCAACTCCACCGCCGTAGCCAACGGCGAGTTTGCCGGCCAGACCGAGCAACTAGAGAAGCTCGACCTGTCCGGACATCTCGAGCAACAGATGTTGCAGCGGCCGACCGATCCCAACGACCCGCGATTCACGCCCGCCTCCGAATTCGATACCGGGCGCTGGATCATCGAAGAAATCCGCGCAACTCCCAAGGAGCGCGGTAAGAAACTCAAGGTTAACCCGCTTATTCGTAAGATGTTCGAGAAAAGAAGTGAGGAAGATGGGGCGTAAATCCGTCCTCACCTTGCAGCTTTTTTTGGAAGCCCACCCAATTATGTAAACTTTTCTTTAACACGGGGGTATTTTGCATCAATCTTGATAATATAGGTCACAAGAGCCGGACCGAGGCACACCTCAGGTCCACTACAAACACAAAAAAGTCACGAGAGGGAGCAATCCATGGCATTTATCCAAGGCGGTTTTAACGCCGGACAGAATCCGTTCATCAACCAATTTCCTACTTCTTTCGGAGCACCCGCATTCGGCGGAGCCCAACAAAGTTTCGGTTTTAACCCGCAACAAGCACAAATGATGTTTATGCTGCAAGCGCTCATGCAAGCGATGCAGCAAATGTCCCAAGGCTGGGGCGGATTCGCCGGCGGCGGCGGACAACAAGTACCCCAAGTTGGCGGTGGCGGCGGCTACGGCGGCGGCGCACCTGTTGGTGGCGGCGGCGGCGGTTACGGCGGCGGCGCACCTGTAGGCGGCGGCGGTGGCGGCTACGGCGGCGGCGGTCAAGTCGGCGGTGGCGGTGGCTACGGCGGCGGTGGTGGTCAAGTCGGCGGCGGCGGTTACGGC
>Ga0207914_100134_pt1 | contig 39234 bp, 33 predicted proteins | sample DeeseametaMP2497_FD_184171 | JGI IMG/M metagenome (GOLD analysis project Ga0207914, IMG submission 184171) | Marine microbial communities from East of Antigua and Barbuda, Atlantic Ocean - MP2497 (SPAdes) | ecosystem: Environmental > Aquatic > Marine > Oceanic | place: East of Antigua and... | reverse complement strand
CGGGAGCCCCCGGGGGCTCCTATCCCACCAATCTCAACTACTTCAGTCCGGCCGAAGTTTCCTCAGTCCATACTATCGAGCTGAGTTCAGGCGGAGGGATCCGCATGGTCCCGGGCGTGCCGGACGGAATCGTTTCCTCCCGGCCGGACTCAATCCCCACCAGCGCTCCTCCTCCTCCCCCGCTCCCCGCGGACGGCAACGCGGATCCGGTGTTGCTGAGCGCCTCCTCGGACCCACTCCCCATCGATCTCCCCTCGGGGGCGGCCGCCGTCATCCCCCCCGAGGGCTACCTCACACTCCGCCTGCAAATAGCCGAGCCTGACGGCCATCCGCCCCTTTGCAAGTGGACTGCCGGCAGCGGATCCTTTTCCTCCAAGGAGCCAACCCGGATGGAGTGGGATTCCGAACTAGGGTGCTGGGTCTCGGAGTGGGTCTGGACGCCCCCTGTCAACGCCCCCGAAGGCACCGAGTACACCCTCGCCTTCGAAGTCACCGACGGCCACGGCGGCTCCGTGTCAGGGCAGCTGGGCACCACCGGCAAGGTCCAGTTGGCCCAGGACGGATTGATTTGTTTCACTCATTCCCAACCCGACGGGGCCTACGAAATCGGGATCATCCATCCGGACGGCGTCAACATGCGACTTGCCACTCCGCCTGGAGACTCCCACGAAAACTTCTTCCCATCCTGGTCTAAAGGCGGCAATCAGATCGCCTGCTACGGTGAAGACCTGGACGATCCCGGCGTCTACGAATCCCTCTACGTCGTCAACCGCGACGGCAGCGGTCTCAAGACTCTGCACACCATTACCTGGAGCGACAATCAATCGTTTCTGCCCTGGGACTACTGGTACAACGACATCGGTCCGGCCTGGTCGCCGGACGGCACACGGATAGCCTACTCGGTCGCCGACGACAACAACTTCTCGGCCGAAATCTGGGTGATCAACGCCGACGGAAGCGGTAAGACTCGACTCACCAATCCCGGGGCCGATGTCGAAGACTACAACCCCACCTGGAGTCCTAACGGAAATAGGATCGCCTTCCATCGAGAGAAATGGAACACCGACCGGTGCAACATTTTCATAGTGAATTCGGACGGCACCGGATTGACCAACATCACCTCGGGAGGCGGCGCCGACACTTACAATTACGATCCCGATTTCAGCCCCGACGGCTCCAAGATCGTCTACGGCCACGAGACCATCTCCACGGAAGAGCTACGCCTGATGAACCCGAACGGCTCCGGTCAGCAGACTCTCTTGACGAATGTGTTTCCCGAATCGCCCCGATTCTCGCCTGACGGTACGATGATCGCTTTCATCGATACGGACCTCTACGTCACCACCATCGATGGCAACATCCCCGGCACCGGCACACCCGGAGCCAAGAAGATCTCCAACACCAGCGACTGGGTGGTCGACTTTCATTGGTCTCCCAGCAGCGAAAGGCTGGTCTACAGCGACGGTCAGGTCGTCTACCAGGCCAAGGTGCTGGGGTCCGCCGATCGACGCCGGGTTTCCATCCCGGCGGCCACGGAAGACTTTGTGACCTCGTGGTCGGAATAAGTCGACGGGGATATACTCTGACCGAAGCGGTGATCGCGAGCTTCGTGTTGGTCACGGCTTTGCTGGTCGTCTCGAGACTCTTTCACGCCTCCTTGCAGTACAGCGCCTGGGTGGAGAGTAAGGCGGTGGCGACCTACCTGGCGGAAAATCGGATGGACGAACTCAGACAGTGGGCCCGGACCCAAACCGATTGGAGTTCGCCACCGAGTGGGCCGGAGCCGGAGTTTTCGAAATTTAGTATGAGCGTCACCCTCGAACCGGTCGAACTCGCCTCCCCTTCGACGGAGTTAGAGACCGGTTACGCGCCCGACCAACGCTTGATGCCGGCCTCTTTGCGAAAAGCCGTCGTGGAGGTGAGTTGGGACGACAACTCCGTGCGGCTGGTGAGCCTCTTGAGAGCACCGGCGATCGGGTGGAGGGCCGCCAACTCCGTCGTCGTGGACGGTACCATCCCCGGTATCGTCAACGCCGGGACCGTGGTCGAGCTCAACGCGACCGGATACGACTCAAGCGGCCGGCCGATCGACGATCTCTTTTTTACCTGGGCGGTGGAGCCGGTCTTTCCGGGCGCGGCCAGCGGCACCGTGACCCCTGCTCGGGACGGGCGAACAGCACAGTTTCGAAATCAGCTACCCAGCGCTTCGGGTCCGTCGCCGAACTCGGGCCGATGTCGTGTGGTGGCGACGGCCGTTTACGGTGGAGAGGAGAGACGAGGATCTTCTTCCGTACTGACACTCGCCCCCTGAAGGCCCGGGGGTTCGGTCTCCTGGAGATGATGCTTTCCATGGCCGTCATCTTCGTGGTTTTAGGCCTGACAGCCACGCTGGTTTGGGATTACTCCAGGTCGTTGCGCCAGGGCGCCGGCCGCGACACTCTCTTGGAGGCCGTCGAACTGGGCGCCGAACGGATCCGAAGCGAACTCTGTTCGGCCGTTGAGGTGACGGTGCCCGCGACTGCCGGAGTATCCGACACCCTTGCCTTCTGGCGGATCGATCCAAGTTCTGCCACTCGCCTGCCATCGCCGCCACCCGCCACCCCTCCGAGTTCCTGGGACCCGTACAACCCGACCGACATGCTCCTTGTCACCTACTCCATATCCAGCCAAGAGCTGCTGCGGACGGTCGACGGACCTACAGCCACCAGTCAGGAACGGGTCTGCGACAACCTCCAGGGGCTTACGGCCGAGTTCGTGGACGACCGCACGGTGCGGGTGGTGCTCAACGTCCAGGTGAAGGGCTACTTCTCCAAGGTCGCCACGGAGGTGCCCCTGTGGGTCGAGCGTTGAAAGAACGAGGTTTTCTGCTGATACTCAGCCTGCTCATTGTGCTGTTGCTGTTTGTGCTCGGCCTCTCTTTTCTGGGCAAACGCGCCACTCAGTATCAGCGGGTGGGCGCAGCGCTCCGGGCGGCCCAGTCCCGCGCGCTGGCCCTGGCCGGAATGGAAGATGTGCTGGCCAAAATCGAACGAGATCTTGCCTTTCCCCAGCTCGGAACCGACCAGCAGTTCATGTCTTATACCGAGGAAGTGACAGACGGAGGCAACCGCATCGGGGCCTACACCGTCACTATAGACGGGCGCTACCGACAGGCTCCCTATCTCCTGCTGGTCGTCAGCTCAGTGGGTGAGTCCGGCGAGACGGCAGGCTCGGCCGAAACGCGACGCTCTTTCCGAGCAGAAATCGATCTGTCCACCAACGAACGTTACGACCATGCAGGCGACGGAGACTTCGACGATCCCAACCCTTTCTACCGAAAAGTGATCAACTTCAACGACCTGGGCGGGTTCTAAGGACCCTAAGTTCCGATCTGACTGATGAAGCTGTGAAGAGGCAGCAGAAGTGAGACAACGATGAACCCCACGATCAAGGCGATGACGGTCATCATCATGGGTTCGATCATCGAGGTCAGCGCTTTCAAGCGATGGGAGACTTCCCCATCGTAAAACTCCCTGATGCTGCGAAACATCGGCTCCATCCGCGCCGCCTCCTCCCCGGCCAACACAAACTGTCCGAAGGAGCCCGGGTAGATATCGGGACGCCTCTGCATATGAGAGGCGAGAGATTCACCTTGCTGGAGGGAGCGCCTGAGATTCTTGACATCGTGGAGAAGAATCGGGCTGCCGCTGGCCAGGGCGCAAAGTCGGGTGGCAGCGAAAATATCTACTCCACAACTGAACATCGTTTCGGCGGCCGCCGCATATCGAGCCAAAGCGGCTGCCAGCAGTGTGGGACCGAGGACGGGAACTTCGTACAGCAATGTGAACAGGAGGACTGTGTTTCCAAAATAGCCTTGAACGAATAGTAGACAAACGCCACCGAGAGCAGAAGGACCGTCCACCCGACCGGGCTTGTTAGAAAATCGGTGACCAAGACCAGAAACCTGGTGGTCGGCGGGATATCGGCACCCATCTGTACCAGCATGTCGAGAAAGCCCGGAATAACGAAGAGAAAGAGACCCAACGTCATGAGCACCGTGAGGCCGAGTGAAAATGCCGGATAGATCAGGGCTGCCTGGACCTTCTTTCTCACCTCCTGATCTCGTTGCATCCAGACCGACAATTTGGTCAGCGACTCCACCATTCGGCCGGTCGACTCCCCCAGCTTCACCATGGAGACCCCGACCACGGAAAAGGTCTTAGGATAGAAAGAGAGGGCGTTGGAGAGAGTCCGGCCGGAAGAAATCATGTGGTGGATGTCGTAGAGAACCTCTCGCATCCTGAGGTCCTCGGAAAATTCCGCCAGAGAGTCGATGGTTTGAGCCAACGGCACCCCCGAGCCCAGCATGGTGGCAAGCTCACGATAGAAGCGCAGAACGAGATCCTGATTGACCCGCACCTTCGCCTTGTCCGATTTAGCCTCTTGCTCACTCCTCACCCTCGTCACTTCGACGAGAGAGAGCGAGGAACCTATTGTTTAGCTTTGCAGGGAAGTGATGACGGCGGCGTCGACGATATCGGCCGCCTTGCAGCCTCGCGAGAGGTCGTTCGAAGGAGACTCCAGGCCCTGGAGAATGGGACCCACGGCGGTGTACCCACCCATTCTCTCGGCGATCTTGTAGCCGATGTTTCCGGCTTGCAAATCGGGAAAGATAAGAACGTTGGCTTTACCCGCGACCTTGGAGCGAGGCGCTTTCTTGGAAGCGACTTCCGGCATCAGAGCGGCATCCAACTGCAACTCTCCGTCGACCGCCAGTTCGGGGGCCCGTGCCTGAAGCGTTTCCAGCGCCTTGGTGACTTTGTCCACCATTTTGTGCTTGGCGCTGCCTTTGGTGGAGAAGCTGAGAAGAGCGATCCGGGGCTCCGTCTTGAGAAACTGGCGACAGCTTTCGGCGGTGGTCATGGCGATCTCCACTAGTTGCTCGCTGGTGGGGTCGACCACCACGCCGCAGTCGGCGAACAGGAGAGCACCTTCCTCGCCGAAGGGCGTGTCGGGCTTCTCCATCAGGAAGAAGCTGGAGACCGTGCGGAGACCGCGTTTGAGACCGAGGCAGTGAAGAGCCGAGCGGACGGTGTGGGCCGTTGTGTTGGTGGCTCCCGCCACGGTCCCGTCGGCCTCGCCCAAGCTTACCATCATATTGGCGTAGTATAGTGGGTCCTTGAGCTGAGCTGTGGCCTCCTCCATCGTCAGACCTTTGTGGCGACGACGTTGGAAATAGGCTTCGACGTAACGCTTGCGGTTGTCGTCGTAGGCGGGATCCACGATAGGGATGTCTCCCCAGGCCAGGCCCAACTGATCGACCCGCGCGTTGATCTTGTCTTCGTCGCCCACCAGTCCGACTCGGGCCAGGCCTCGGCCGTGGAGGATGCTGGCCGCCTCCAGTGTCCTGTCGTCGTCGGCTTCGGGAAGAAAGATGGTGCGGGGGCGAGCGGACGCCCTCTGTCGCAATTTTTCCATGACGGAGGTTTGAGAAGCTATCTTCATAGGCAATGAAGTTAGGGCCTGTTGAGGAATAACCTTCACAAGGGCCGGGCTGGAAGGGTTTGACATGTCCGCCTCCAATCTTGCCGCCGAGGAGTAGAATCATTTTGAGAATAGGAATCGTCGCAAAGGCAAGAACCTGGTTACTGATCGGGCTTCTGTGTTGTACTTCGTTGGGCCTGGCCCAGGAAAAGAATCCCGAACAGGATCCCAAGAATCCCGAACCCACCACCAACGTGGAGGAGAGCATCGAAGCCCTGTTTGGGCCGGATGAGAAGGAAGAAACCACCGAAGAGAAGCCGGCCGGCAGTCAGGAGCCGATCCTCTATATCGCCGACACCGACAACGGTCGTATCGTGGTGATGCAAGGCCTGGACGGTGAAGGTTTCACGGCCGTCGGTATGCCCGGGTTCGGCTTCGGACGTTTCCTCCGTCCGGCTCAGGTGTGGGTCGACTTCAAGCGGCGGCTCTACGTGGCCGACAGCGGCAACAACCGGGTCATCCGATTGGACCAGACCTCCCAACAGGGCTGGACCGAAATTGACGATCTCTCCTCGCCCATGGGAGTAGCGGTGGACAAGTCCGGCGTGTACATCGCCGACACCAAAGCCGACCGCGTGCTGCTGGTCGAAGAAGTGGTCGAAGGAGCCGAGATCAAGGAAGTTCTCACTCCACCCACCGAGGGCGAAAAGCAGTTGATGTCCAGACCGACCACTCTCTGGATCGACAAAGAAGGCGCTCTCTACATCTGCTGTGGCGAAGACCCTCCCGGTGGTCGAATCTTTAAGACTTGGAAAGAGAAAGACCGGCGTCGCTGGAAAATGTTCGAGGGGGAAGGACTCGCCGGCTCACGATTTCGGCCCTCCAGCGTGGTGACCATCGGCGGCACTCTGAGACTTTTGGATGAAAGCGGCCAGCGTATCGTGACCATGCAAGACATGGAAGGCAAGCGGATGAAAGAACTCAATTTCCGAGACGATCACCGTTTCCGATTGAGTCGCCCCGGTGGACTGGCGGTGGACGAATCCGGCAAGCGGTTCTTCATCGCCGACAGCGGCAACGACCGCATCCTCGAGGTCCGTGCGGACGGTTCGATCGTTCGCGAATTCACTCACATGGATGACGACCCGAACAGCGTTCTGCGAAACCCCACTTCTATCTTCGTCTTCAGCCCCGCACCCGGCCCCGAGCCCGAGAGCGAAGAGGAAGAAGAGGAAGAGTAAAGACGATGAAGGCATCTGATGAAACCCCGGAAAGCATGGAACGATCTCAGCCCCAGGCTCTGGAGATTCGTCGAGAAGTCACCTGGAACGATATCGGCGATGCCTTTGAGACGATGGGAAAAGTAGGGCTCGCCATGGCGGTCGGTATGTCGGCCGCGGGCCTGTTTTGTCGCCTGGCCGAGCAAGGCAAAGTGCGAGTGCCCACGCTCAGCGGGCTCCTGGTCAACCGTCCGGAGCCAAAATCGAGCGACAAACGGGCAAAGAACCCAGACTAGGGTCCTAGTCTTCTTTGGATTTCTTGGTGAGCACGATATCCTCACCGGCCACGTCCAACCGATAGCTGTCCCCGGCCTTCACTTTGCCGTTCAGCATATCGGCAGCCAGCCGGTTTTCCACTTTCCGCAGAAACGCCCGTCGCAAAGCGTCCGGAGTGGGGTGCGACTCGGCCAGGATCGCTTCAGTGACCTCGGGCGAGACTTCCACGCTGAGAGAGCGACGCTGCCACACCTTATCTTCGAGTTCCCGAGACCAGCGTTCCAGGAGCTGCCGGAATTCGGGCTCTTCTAAGGGACAGAAGATGATCACTTCATCGGCTTTCTCCGTGATCTCTCGCCCCATGCCTCGCTCCACCTCGGGAAGCAACTCTTTCTCGATCTCGTCCACGTCGCGAAGCCCTCTGGAAGCCTGCCTGAAGCCCACGGGATTGGTCCGCTCCATATACTCGCTGTCGATGTTGACCGACATCACGATCACGTGGTCGCGAAAGGAAACTCGTTGTCCCTGTCCGTCCACCGCGAAGCCGCGACCCAGAATCTGAGTGATCTTGGTGAGCGCTCGAGGATGGGCTCGTTCGATGCTTTCCAGGAGGAAGATCGAGTAAGGGTATTCGAGAGCGAGACTGGTCAGCAAGCCGAGAGGCTCGGTAGAGGAACCGGTTAGCCGATCGGCATCTTCCTCCCCTCCGAACTCCTCCATATCGAGTCTCAGCAGCCGCTCTTCATCGCCGTAGAGAAGTCGGGCGAGCAGCCGAGCCAGAGTGGCTTTCCCCGCTCCTCGAGGTCCTAGAAAAAGAAAGGATGCCAGAGGGCGCCGAGATTCGGCCAGGCCCGCCCAGGCGCGAGTGAGCGTGGACACCACCCGGTCGACGGCGCCATACTGACCGACCATCTGATCGTTGAGCATGTCGCGAGCGCCTTTCATTCTCTCTTTCCACCGGCGCATCTCGGCCTGCAAAGACCGCTGCCTCTCCCCTTTCCTGAAAAAGGTTCGGGGGCGTCGACGAGTGCGCTCTCCGATGCGTTCTTCCACCGCCGCGGCCCAGCTGTTGAGATCGGCCTGCAGTCTGCTGAGCAGTTGGCTGGCATCGGACTCCCGGTCGCGCAGCAGAGCCCAGAGAAGAGTCAGACTGTCGGCCTCCGAGCCTTCGATCCGCGCGCTCTCCTCGGCCAATCTGACGATACCCAGGGCCCTCAACGACGGAGGTGGATTCTCCCGGGCGAAGCTGCCGTCGCCCTTGCCGACCTGGTTGACCACTTCCTGACGCAGCTTGGACAGGCTCAACTTTCGCTCTCGTAAAAACTTCGCGGCCGCTCCCTCTCGATAACCGAGCAGACCCAGCAAGAGATGTTCGCTGCTCACAAATCCGTGACCGAGTAGCCGGCACTCTTCCTTGGCTCGTTCGAGAGTGGCTTCGAATTCAGGGGTCCTTCTCACCAGTTCGCCTCCGTTTCAGGCTGCCAGGCCGCCAGCCGTTCGGCCGAGTCCACCAGGGTGACCGGCCGCCCGTGCCAGAGCCAGGCCGGGGCTCTCAACAGCCGAAAGCCACCGGCTTCGGCCACCACCAACCGGTCCCACTGGGCGCCGCTTTGATGCAGGGCCAGAAGGGTTTCCTCCAGGTGCGGTACGCCGTCGATATCGCCTCGCAATCCCAGCCGTCCGATCACCAGAATATCGTGACCCGGCGGCTCTTTGACCACCGAAAGCAGAGCGATCAGAAAGCCCAGGGGAATGCTCCCTAACTCACCGGAGGCGAGAGTGGCCGCGGCATCCCCCTCTTCCGGCACGGAAACGGCCGTGACCATCACGCGGAAGCTCTTCGGAAAAAAGGAGAGTTCGGGCACCAGGTCGCGAGCCAGAGTACGATTTTCCGCCAGGCTCTCCAGGACGCCCTTGGCCAATTCCAGCCCCGGCAACAGAGCCGAGCGGCCCCATCCGTACAGCTGGTCCCTCTCCTCTCGACCCGAGTCGGCCTCCAGTTTCAAAACCAACGGACCGCCGGCGGTGATGACCCCCACCAGCACCCGAGTGCCGCTAGCGCCCTTCTTGGTGTAGGCTCCCGTAGGGCCGGGGTTGGCTCCGTGGCGAAGTCGACTGACCACCAATCGGGCCATCTGCGCGCGCTGCGTTTGCCCGCTCTGCTCATAGACCTGGCGAGCGGTGTCCCAGACATGCTCCCAGTCCGGGTGTTTTCGGCACAAGTCGAGCACCTCGTCTTCGGCACCCTTGAGGGTGAGCGAGCCTTTGCTCAAACGTTGCAGCAAGACTATTCCCGCTCCTACCGGATCGGCTGTCACGCTGTCGCCCGCCTCCTTCCGCAGGACGGCCAGCTCCTCATCGATGTTCTCGCCCTCCTGACGAGCTCGCCAGAGCCCCAGGAGTCGCGAATGGAGAGCAGCCGACTCCTGGTCCTCTCGATGCTCCCAATCCAGATCGCGAAAGAGTGAAGCTTCAGTCTCAAAAATCGTGTCCGCTTCCGGCAGACGTCCTTTGCCCAGGAGTCCCTCGGCTTCCAGTCTCTTGAGTCGAGAAGGACCTTCAGGCACGTTCCTCAGCACCTTCAGAAGGTCGTCGTAGCGCTCGTTTTCCACCAATAGTTCGGCCACTTCCACCAGGCCCTCCGAGTCGGAACGATCCAGGTCGTCGGTCTCGGTCAGCAACCTCAGTGCGGTCTCCATATCGCCCTGATGGCGAGCCAGCTTGGCCACCATGACTCGGGCCTTGGATCCGTTCCAGTCAAGAGCGAATCGGGGCTCGTGCCAAAGTCCGTCGGCATCCAGCTCCAGCACTCGTTCAAACTCGCCCCGGGCCAGTTCCAAACTGCCGTCCTGATAGGTAATGAGGCCCAACAAAAAGCGCATCGCGGGCGAATCGGGGTCGGCCTCCAGGGCGGCCAGCGTCGCCTCCTTGGCCCCTTCCGTATCGCGCTGGCCAAACTGTTCCATCACGAAGGTGTAAAGAGCTAAAGATTCCTTGCCTCGAGGGTGACCGGAGACCTCCGAACGGCGTTCGAACTGTTGCTCCAGCAAGCGCAGGTCGGTCCAGCGCCCCAGTATGACCAGAAGCGAGCCCAGACGGTCGAGCGGACTGATGGCTACCGGGTCGGCATCCAACCATTGGAAATAGGCTTCCAGAGCCTCCTCAAGGCGCCCCTCCATCTCTCGCACCAGCCCCAACCACTCCCAGTAAAGAGCTCTCAGATCGGAGCGCGGGTCGAGCTCCACGGCTCGCTGATAGGCAGCGGCCGCCTCGTCCACCCGGTTGACGCGCAAAAACGCCTCGCCCAGAGTGAGATTCAGCTCCGAATCTTTGGGGGCGGCCAGACTGCCCTCTTGTAGCTCTTCGAGTCTTCCCTCCGATGTGGAAGCCTTCTCCTTGCTCATGGACACAGCCGTTCGGGAGGAGAAAAGAGACAGCCTGCCCGCATCAGAGCGCTAGTAATACTTTCTGACAATCCTCTTCGCCACGCTCGAACAGCCGGTAAGCTTCGATTCCGGCCGAGAGTGGAAATCGATGGGTGAAAAGACTCTTGAGCAGTCCGGACTGAGCACGGGCCATCGGCACCAGTTCGGGGGCCAGCGCCCGGGCCGGGCAACGACCGCTCCGATAGGTGAGGTTGCGGTCGTAGAGATCGACCGGAGTAAACGCGAAATCCTGGCTGGTATGGACGCCGACCGAGGCCAGGGTCCCACCGGGGGCGGTCCGCTCAAATGCGAGCTTCATCGCGGGGAGGTTTCCTACCGCCTCGATCACGCTTGCCGATTCCAGGCCGACGGCCTCCTCCGGGGAGAGCGCCACCGCCCCCAGTTCAGCCGCTCGACGACGCCTGCTCTCTTTCAGGTCCACCGCGTAGATCGGGTCGGCTCCCAGCTCGCCGCAACAGAGCACCGCCAGCAGACCCACCGTACCGCAGCCCACCACCAGACAGCTCTCACCGGCTTTCACACCCGCTCTTAACGCTCCGTAATAACCGGTGGCAAGATTGTCTCCCAACAGAAGGGCTTCTTCATCGGAGAGCCCGTCGGGCAGCTCCAAGAGAGTGGCGTCGGCCAGGGGAATTTTGACCATCTCAGCCTGAGCACCGTGGAGACCGACACCGTTTTCCACCCATCCCAGTAGCTGACCCCGGCTGCACCGGCAGGTCAGTCCGCTGGAGCACCTTTGGCACGACCCACAACAAGTGGTAAAGGGAGAAAACACCTGCAAACCGGGGCGGAAATGCCTCACAGCCGAGCCCACTTCCACGATTTCGCCGACGAACTCGTGGCCCATCACCGTGCCGATGTCGCAACCGACCTCGTGGCCTCGGTAGGGATGAAGATCGGACCCGCAGAGCGCCGACGATCGCACCCGGACGAGAGCTTCGTGGGGATGTTCGATGACGGGGTCGGGCACTTCACTCACCTTGATGTCGTAGGGAGCCTGAAAAGTTAAAGCTTGCACACCTGGAGATACCACAATTTGTTCTTGGGGGCCTCCGGACTTCTCAAACGGAGTCGGACAAGATATTATCGGGTCGGTGCCCGAGACAAACTGCATAGACCGCCTTTCACCCTTCATGCTGGGAGAGGTGCCGGTCGACCCGCCTCTGTTGCTGGCGCCCATGGCCGGCCACACCAACGTCGGTTTCCGAACTCTGGTCAGAGAGATGGGGAGTTGTGGTCTGGTCTGTTCGGAGCTGATCTCAAGTCATGTGCTCCAGGCTAATCCGAAATCACGAAAGACTCGCGCACTTTTCGATTGGTCTGAAAAAGAGTGGCCTTTCGCCGTCCAACTGTTTGGCTCGTGCCCGCGAGAGATGGCTCACGCCGCCCGGGTGGTGGAACAAGCGGGAGCGCCGGTGGTGGACATCAATATGGGCTGCTGGGTGCCCAAAGTGGCCAAAAAGGGCTGCGGGGCGGCTCTCCTCAAAGACCTCGATGTGGCCACCGAAGTGGTGAGCGCCGTCTGCCAGGCGGTGGATGTGCCGGTCTCGGTGAAGATCCGTATCGGATTCGAGCCGGGGCGGCCGACCGCAGTCGAATTCGCCAGGGCGGCCGCCGAGGTGGGTGCCAAATTGGTCACGGTGCACGGGCGCTACGCTCGTCAAGGCTTCAAAGGCTCTTCGGACCACGCCGTGACCGCCGCCGTGAAAGAGGCCGTGGGAGAGCGGATGAAAGTGGTGGCCAATGGAGACATCGTGGACTCGGAATCGGCTCTTCGGGTGATGCGGGAAACCGGTTGCGACGGACTGATGGTGGGAAGAGAGTGCTTAAGACGTCCCTGGATTTTGGCAGAAATGGCCTCGGACCTCTGCGGTCATCCTCTCTTGGAAGAACACAGAAATCCTGTTTCGATCGCCCGTCGACAGGTGGAACTCGCCCAAGAGCTGATCGAAAAGCCGGAGAACGTGGTCGTGAGAGAACTGAGAGGACAGCTCTTGCCCTATCGTCTCGGTACGCCTATCGAATATAGACAAGCTGCCCGATCAGAATTGGAAACAACACTGCGCAACGAATTGGTGAAGGCAGAGAGTTTCGATCAACTCTTTCGATTCTTGGACCGAGCCCGCCGGCTTACCGCCGACCTTTACCCGATTGGCTAGGAATTCGCCCTTTGCATCTTGTCGAGATAGGCGTCCAACTCGACGTCACTCACAAAAACAGCTTCTTTAGGAAGCGCCTTGACGATGTCGAAGACTTTTCTCACTTGAGGCTGGGGATTGACCAGAAGAAGCTCTGCCCCGGCGCTGTGAGCACGCTTCTTGGCCTTGAACAAGGAGCGCAAGCCCGCGCTGCTCACATATTCGAGCGAAGAGAGGTCCACGATCTGCACGGGGTAGTCGTTGCAGTCCAAACCTTCAACCTTCTGATCAAATTCGGCAGCCGTGGCGGTGTCCAGTCGACCCGTTAGCTCCAATCGACATTTGCCGTTGTCCGTCTTAAGAACCTCGATTGATAGGGACATGATTTTACTCCTCCGTCTGGTCTATGAAATCGCGTTTCGACGCCTCGGGCAGCTTTACATCCTTCAAGCACTCTTACGGACAATAAGGACGTTTTGCTTTCCCTCCCGACGATACTGGATATCGTCGGTGAGCTCCTTTAAAAGGGGTATCCCCCAACCTCCGAGTCGCTCACACTCCGGGTCTCGATCCTCTGCGTCCAGAGGGTTGAAAGCACAGGCTTGATCTCGGAATTCGAGAACCAGTTCCCCTTTTTCTCTGATCACTCTGACCGAAAGTTGGTCTTTCACACCGTCGTCGTATCCATAACATACTGTGTTGAGCAGTAGTTCCTCACTAATCAAACGTAGATCGTGCACGATCTCACTTCCAAAACCTTCCTCTTTGAGGTGTGCCTCCAAGTCGTTAAGCACCGGTTCAACCTGAGAGCTATCGTTCTCCAACACAAAAACTCTATTCACCTTCCACTCCTTCCCAATTGACCGCCATTAGCGTGAGGTCATCGAACTGCTCCGCTCCCCGGACAAAGGTTCCAATTCGGTCGAGCAATTGGTCACATACCTCCTGGGCATCAGGTTTATTCAACTCTGAAATAGCCTGACTGAACCGTTCCTCGCCAAAAAGAATACCGTCGTCGGCCTGGGCCTCGGTAACCCCGTCGCTGTACAGGACCAGACCCTCGCCTTTTGCTAGATTACCATGTTGGAGCGGAAAGCTGGAATCCTCAAGGAGTCCTAGGGCGGGCCCGGTCTCTTGGGGCAAAAATACTGATTCTCCACTCCCAAACTTCAACAGCGGCTCGTGACCACCGCTTGCCCAGCTAAAACTCCCGCTATCGAGATCGAGAAGGCAGCAGACCATTGTCACGAACATGCACTCCTTATTGTACTGACAGAGAGCGTTATTAAGGTTACTCAACAACTTGTCAGGTTGCTTTTCCGATTCTAAGAAAGCGCGAAATAGGGTCAGCGCTCTTACCATGAAGAGCGCGGCGCTCGTGCCTTTGTCGGAGACATCTCCCAAACAAAGTAACAGCTTGCGATCCGACACGGCATAATCAAAGAGGGCCTTCAACGGCCCACTCTTGACATTGCTCAATACGCTGAATCAACTCCCCGCGCGAAATCTCAGAGTCGTGCTCAACCTTTGACTCCTGTACTTCGATTCGATCGATTTGCCGGACAAGAGCAGAGATGACCTGGTTCAGCGGCTCCAACCACTTCGAGAAATCAGATTCCACGCGAGCGGATTGTTCGATCTCCTCAGCAATCGCCGCAACCTGGACAGCTCCCAAATTGCTACTAACTCCCTTCAGACCGTGAGCCAGGCTCCTCGCTTCAATGAAGTCGGCTGCGGCCAGACGGCCGGCGATGTTCTCGTAGTTACCGGCGAAATCACGAAGTAGCTTACGATAAAGCCGGCGGTTTCCGCCTACCCTGCTGACGCCTTTCTCCACTTCCACACCCTCTAAGGAAAGCTCGACAGAGGAATCCGCCCCAGGCAGAAGCGGCTCTCCGAGAGTCGAGTCCAAGAACTGTTGGAGGATGCCGTAGAGCGATTCGGGATTGATCGGCTTCGTCAAATGCTCGTCCATCCCGGCTTCTTTGCTCCTGGTTTTAGCCGATTCCATGGCGTGTGCCGTCATGGCGAGGATCGGTCGGTCAAAGCCCTGTCTGCGCAACTCACGAGTCGCTTCGTAGCCATCCATAATAGGCATATCAACGTCCATCAAAATGAGTTGAAAATTCCCGGCTTGGGCGGCTTCCACCGCCTCCTTCCCATTGGAAACGACCGTCACGTCTATATCTACCTGGGCTAACAGCTCGCGAGCGACCTGTTGATTGATCTCGTTGTCCTCAGCCAACAGGAGCCTGGCTCCACCAAAACGAGGAACCTTGTCCACCGCCTTCTTGATGGGGAGACTCTCGCTGTGTTTCCCCATCGCAATCTGAATGGAATCGAATAGCAGCGACGGCGTTACGGGCTTCATTAAGAAACCGTCCAACCCTATTCTCTCCGCTTTCGCTCTTATCTCTTCGCGTCCGTAGCTGGTGACCATGATGATCCGGGGATTGAGCCGGTCACTCTGCCTGATGCGGCGACACACCTCCAGACCGTCCATTCCCGGCATTCTCCAGTCCATCAAAACCAGGTCGTAAGGGTCGTCGGTGAGAGCGGACTCCAAAGCTTCCAAGGCCTTTTCACCGCTCGAAACACTGTGACTTCGGAAAGAGAAAGACTCCACCATCTCCTCGATCATCTGAGAAGAAGTCGCGTTGTCATCCACGACCAGGACCCTCATACCGGCGAGATCTTCGGCGGGCACGTAGCTCACCTGTAGGTCGGCTTCCGAGGCCGCAGCCGTTACCGTAAAACGGAACTTGCTACCTTCGTCTGGGACACTCTCCACCCAGATCTCACCACCCATCATGTCGACCAACCTTCGGCAAATGACCAACCCCAAACCGGTTCCTCCGTACCGCCTGGTGGTGGATGAGTCGGCCTGACTGAAGGATTGGAAGAGTCGCCCGACTTGTTCTTCCGTCATCCCTATGCCGGTATCTTGAACGGTAAAGCGAAGCCTGTCCGGACCGGCCAACTCAACTCTGATCATGACCTCGCCCTTCTCGGTGAACTTGATGGCGTTGTTAGCAAGATTGATCAAGACCTGACCAAGGCGGAGCGGATCACCCATCAAAACGCTTGGAATATCAGAATCTCTGGTCACGAAGAGTTCGAGGCCCTTCTCCGCGGATTTCGGAGCTAGGATGCTGATGACGTTTTCCAGCACGTCGTCGAGACGGAAATCAATGGATTCGATATCAAGCTTGCCTGCCTCAATTTTTGAGAAATCCAAAATGTCGTTGATGATTCCCAACAGGTTGTTGGCGGCGCCCTGAATCTTCGTGAGGTAGTCGCGCTGCCGCTGATTCAGCTCGGTTTGAAGCACCAGATGACTCAACCCGATGACGGCGTTCATGGGAGTCCTAATTTCGTGACTCATGTTGGCCAGAAAGGCGGACTTAGCTTGATTGGCGGTATCGGCCTCCTCCCGAGCCTGCAAGAGAGCCCCTTCCATTTCTTTGCGGGAGGTGTCGTCCAAGATGATTCCGTCGAGCCACAATTTCCCGTCTCCCGAGCTAACCGCTCGACCGCACTCGTAAACCCACCTCAGAGTACCGTCCTTGCGGCGGATCCGATACTCGATCTCCCAAGGTTCCTCGGCTTTCACCGCTTCTTCGATCAGCCGCTCTCTGCGCTCGGTATCATCCGCCACGACAATGTCGGCGTAGTCGAGCTCGCTGTCGCCGATAAACGCCTCAGGCGGATAGCCGGTCAGTTCCTCGATCGGCTTACTCACGAAATCCATCGGTCGACCCGGGTCGTTCGAACACCGGAACGTCACGCCGGGGATGTTCTTCACCAAAGTCTGAAAACGAGTGTTCTCCAGTTGGCGTATGCGCTCCTCACGCTCTTCCACTCGGTCGGCCATCTTCTCAAAGGAGCGGGCCAGAGCGCCGAGCTCGTCGCTGGAGTTCACCGGAAGTTCGATATCTCGCTCTCCGCTCGCCATCCGGTCAGTGGCCCGTTGAAGAGCGGAAATGGGGTCGACCAGCCGACCGGTGGCAAAGACCACGATGAAGAAGATGACCGAAATGATGCCGACCGAAGCCAGGCAAAGCCTTAAGATTTGCTCACGTACACTTTGGAGAGCAATCTCGGAATCTAAAATGCCCACAAACCCCCAACCCGTAGAATCGAGCGGGGCGTAGGAGCAAATATCCACGCCGTCGGCACGGGTAAAGGAGGCGACGCCAGATTCACCGGCCATCAGACTCTCGAAAACCTGCCGGCTCTTCTCTTCGGAAACGCCTCGCAGTCTCACGAGATCGGATAAGGGTTTCCCTAAAAAGCTTTCTTCAGCGTGATAGGCAAGGTTCGCTTCGGAGGTCACGATCAAGAATCGTGCGTGCTCGGGCATGATGGAGGAAACCGTCTCACGCAGATTACTCAACTCTACGTCGACGGTGGTGACACCCCAGAACTCACCATCTCGAAAGATAGGTGCAGAGTAGGTACACATCACCACATCTCCGGCGCCTTCGTCGTGATAAGGCTCCGACCAGCACGGTTTGCCCTCGGTGCGCGGCTTGGTCCACCACTCCCAATTACCGTCAGAGTAGTCGTACGCGTCCTGGGCGATATCCATACGGCGGAACCCCGAGTCCGTGCGAAACACATAGGGCGCAAAAAGCCGGCGATTTGAGAGTTTTCCGGGCTCCACGGCGACGGCCGCGCCGTAAATGAAGGGAGTGTTTTTCACCTCCGACTCTAGGAGGGTATAGATCTCTTTCTCGGTGGGCTCCGGTCCAGCCGAAAAATAAGTTGCGATCGAGTCGGCGCCCTGGGAGGCCTGGCGAAAATAGCCATCAAAACGGTCCGCGTATTGGGCAGCAAGCTTTGTTAGGCCTTGCTCCTCCTCTTCCATCGTACGGTTGATCTGGAAGTATCCCTCCGCGCCCAAAAGAAGAGTGCATAAGAAGGCGACCGGAACGAGAATTGTCAGAAGGTAGCGACGTCGTAGCGACACGGGCGAAAGTTCTTGAACTCTCAATCAAACCCTTTACTCTTGCGGGCTGCGCAAGTCGGAGCTTCAGCCTTTCGGTCACACCGCGCGACCTTCGCCACCGGCCCCTCTTGGCCCGGGCATTTTTCGGAGACTGGTTTCCTTCGGTTTTTTCATCAGGTCGGGGCCTGAGCTTCCAAATCGTTCCGTACGGCCTGGTAGGCTTGCTGCAATTCTCCCAGAAGAACGGATGCGTTCTCCTTGACCCGCCCCTCTCGGCCCATGTCCTCCAACCGACCGGCCAACCTGGCCGCTTTGTCGGCCCCAAAGTTCAAGAGAGAGCCTTTCAGTGTGTGGGCGCTGAATCGAAGAGCTTCGGCATCCTCATTTCGGACGGCCTGCTCCACCGCTTGAACCTGGCCCACACTGACTTCCAAAAACTTGCCGATCAAGGTCCCCAGGAAATCGCGCTTCCCGTGAATCCTCTTTAAAACCGCCTCCAGATCTACCGCTCGTTCACCCTTCCGGACCCGGTCGGGGGCGAAGCGCGCGAGCACCTCTCGAAGTTTGTCGGCTTCCAGCGGCTTGGAGAGATAGCCGTCCATATCGTGAGCCAGGCATTTCTCTTCGAACCCGTCCAGAGCGTGAGCGGTCAAAGCAATAACGGGAAACCTGCTCCCATCAGCTTCGCGCCCGCGCAGGATCGAAGTGCACTCGAACCCGTCCATTTCGGGCATGGTGATGTCGAGTAGCAAGATCTCGCTTTCCTCAAATTTGCGCAAAGCTTCCGGACCGTCTTCCGCCTCGGAGACCTTGCAACCCAATTCCTCCAACATCAGCCGGGCCAACTTGCGGTTGATCGGGTTGTCATCCGTCACCAGCACCCGCAAACCGGGAAAGTATGTCTGATCCGCGGGACCTTCGTCACTCCTGAGTTCCTCCGCTCTCTCCGGATCCAGCAGGTTGACCAGAGCCTTCCTCAATTCACTGCGCCGAAAAGGCTTCACCAGATGCTCGGAACAGCCCTGAGCCCGGGCCAGAGCGATATCGTTTTCGAGGCGCTCGGAAGTCAACAGAACGAGACTTGCCAACCTACCCTCCAGCGAGGCCAACCCATCGACCACCGTGAGTTCGGGATTCTCCTCGGTGAGCACCGCCCCCCATTGAACCAGAGTCTCCTCCAGATTGGCTCGATGCACGGAGTGGTCACACACCACCCTTACCTTGATGCCCTGACAGGCTTGGTGGATGGCTTCTTCAAGCGGATCCTCCGGCCCATTGGCTTTTTCCAACGAAACGGTGAAGTGGAAGGTACTCCCTTCGCCGGGCTCGCTTTCCACCCAGATCTCCCCTCCCATCATCCGCACCAGTCGGGCCGTGATGGTCAGACCCAGGCCGGTACCTCCGAAGCGACGATAGGTGGTCTGGTCTGCCTGGGAAAAAGATTCAAAAATGCTGGATTGACGCTCCTTGGGTATCCCGATGCCGGTGTCGCTGACCTCGAAGTGGACCAGCTCTCCGTCCTTGTAAACCCGTATGGTCAAACCGCCTTTCTCGGTGAACTTGAGACCGTTGCCGACCAGATTTATCAAGATCTGACGCAACCGCTTGGTGTCCCCCTTCACCCACCGCGGGACATCGGAGTGAATATGGTAGGCCAGCTCCAGGCTCTTGAGGTGGGCTTGCAAAGCCACTGCTTTCAGCGAATCCACGAGCCCTTCGTGGAGGTCGAATTCGGTCGGGTCCAACTCCAGCTTGCCGGCCTCGATCTTCGAGAAATCCAGAATCTCGTTGATCACCCCGAGCAGGGCGTCCGCGGAATGTTTCACGGCTTCCAGATACTCTTTCTGGCTGCTGTCCAAGCGGGTCTTTAGAGTGAGGTCGGTCATCCCCATAATGCCATTCATGGGGGTGCGAATCTCGTGACTCATGTGGGCAAGAAACTCCGATTTCGCACGGGTCGCCTCTTCAGCGCGCTCTTTCTGGAGAGCTTCGGCGAAAAGACGTTGGAGTGAGCCCGCCTGATAAACCAGCATATAGGTAAAGAGCATGATGAGAACAGCTCCGAACAGCGGAGCAGCCATGGCGATTTCATCGGGCGCCACCAGACGGGACCGCACCAGATGAAATACCGTGGAGAGGCCGCCGACCAGCATGACCGAGCGAGCGTCGTATCGAAGGGCCGACATCGCAATCACGAAAAAGTAGAGGGCGATAGGGAAAAGAGTTCTCAAGTGGGGAGGTGCGGGAGCCAACATAATAGAGGAGATTCCGCCCACCAGCACCACGTCGGCCACACCGGCCAAATACTTTCTCCAGGGATGATAGGGGGGATTGCCGCGGAGATAAATCTCCACCGCCACACAGACGACGATGGCGACCGCCATAAGGGCCACCGCCGGACCGGGTGAGGGAATCTTAAGCCAGTGCAGGAGCCAGTTGCTGCCGTGGAGCGTGAAACCGAGGCAAAACATGGCCATCCGAAGACGATTGATCAGTAGCTCGTTCTTCGTCTCCTGGACCCGGCGCTGCTCCTCCAAGAAATCCACCAACACGAAACGATTTTCTTGACCCGTCGAACTCTCCCTTGGAGCATCTTCGGAAGGGGACCGTAAGAGACGACCGAACCGCCTCGAATGACCGTTTTAAACCGCTACAGCCGCCAATTGACTCAAACGCCTTCTCAGGTCGGATCCCAGGCCATGCTTTACGGCACCGGCCTGACCGAGGAAGATATGAAACTGCCCCAGGTGGGGATCGCGAGCATGGGTTGGGATGGTAACCCCTGCAACATGCACTTGAACAGCCTGGCTCAGAAGGTGAAAGAGAGTATGTCCGAGGCCGAATTGGTGGGCCTCGTTTTCCACACAATCGGTGTGAGCGACGGCATCTCCATGGGCACCGAGGGGATGAAGTTCTCTCTGCCCTCACGCGACATCATCGCCGACTCTATCGAGACTGTGGTGCGCGCTCAGTGGTACGACGCCTGCGTTTGCGTCGCCGGCTGCGACAAAAACATGCCAGGCTCGATCATGGCTCTGGCCCGCCTCGATCGACCGGGCCTGATGCTCTACGGGGGTACCATCAAGCCGGGTCGGCTGGGCGATCGAAAGCTCGATATCGTGTCCGCCTTCGAAGCCTACGGAAGCTATCTCTCCGAACAGATCGACGCCGAAGAGCTGAAATCGGTGCTGAAGAACGCTTGCCCCGGAGCCGGAGCCTGCGGCGGAATGTACACCGCCAACACGATGGCCAGCGCCATCGAGACCCTGGGCATGTCGCTTCCCTGGAGTTCCTCTTCGCCCGCCGAAAGCTCGGAAAAGCAGCAAGAGTGCGGCGATCTCGGTCAGGTCGTGAAGCGGTTGCTGCAGATGGACCTCAAGCCCAGCCAGATTCTGACCCGCAAGGCTTTCGAAAACGCGATTTCGGTCGTGGTAGCTCTGGGCGGCTCGACCAACGCCGTTTTGCACCTTCTGGCCATGGCCCACGCAGCCGACGTGGAGCTGCAGTTGGACGACTTCCAGGAGATCTCCGACCGGACGCCTCTACTGGCGGACTTGAAACCCAGTGGCAAGTATGTGATGGAGGACCTCTTCAAAGTGGGGGGAGTACCGGGCGTACAGAAGCTTCTCCTGAAGAACGGTTTGCTGCACGGCGACTGCTTGACCGTCACCGGCAAGACACTGGCGGAAAACCTGGAGAGCATCGAGTCGCTGGAGGAAGGTCAGACGGTCATCTGTCCCTTGAGCCGGCCCATCAAGCCCACCGGTCATTTGCAAATTCTGTACGGAAACGTGGCTCCCGAAGGCTCGGTAGCCAAGTTGACAGGCAAAGAGGGGCTGAAGTTCAGCGGGAACGCCCGCGTCTTCGACTCCGAGGAAGATTGCCTCACGGCCGTTCAGTCCGGGAAAGTGCAAGCGGGCGACGTGGTGGTGATTCGCTTCGAAGGGCCGCGGGGTGGGCCTGGTATGCGAGAAATGCTCTCCGTCACCGCCGCAATTATGGGAGTCGGGCTGGGCGATAAGGTCGCTCTGATCACCGACGGGCGTTTCTCCGGGGGCACCCACGGCTTCGTGGTAGGCCACGTGACTCCGGAAGCTCAGGTGGGTGGGCCGATCGCTCTTTTACAGGACGGCGACAAACTGACCATCGACGCCGAGACCCGAAAGATCACCGTCGAACTCAGCGACGGGGAGCTGGAGAGTCGCAGAGCGGCCTGGTCGGCACCGAAGCCCAGATACGAGAAAGGCATTCTCAAGAAGTATCGCAAGCTGGTCTCCACCGCCTCTACCGGGTGCGTCACCGATCTCTAGCGGTACGCGTATCCCCGGGGATACGTCCTTTCAAAGGGACAGGCAAATCTAGGAGCGGGGTCAAATCCCTGCAGTTGGGAGCGTACCATGTCTGAAAAGCGATCTGTCAAAAATATCATTAAGACGAAGAAATATCATGCGCTGTATATTGGAAACGTGCTTTCCATCAGCTTGGGCTTGCTCGCCCTCCTCTACGTGATGCTGCTACACAAGCTCATGGAGGTCACCGTCGATCAAGATCCGGAACTCGTGAAGAGTCTCATTATGTCGCTGACCATCGGAGCTCTAGCGGTTGGCGGCCTCGTCACATTTGTGGCCCTTCTCTCCGCCCACCGAGTGTCCGGGGTCCATATCAAACTCAAGAACACCTTCGAAAAGGTGGCCGCCGGCGACCTGGAGACGCAGCTCCGGTTTCGAAAGAACGATCATCTGGAAGATGTGGAAGACTCCTTCAATCAGATGATGGAGAGCATTCGTGCCAGAGTCGGGGAAGACTCGGGTAAGTCGAAGGAAGCCTAGCCCAACAGGATATCCCCGTGCCGAATTGCTCAACGAACCGGGGTTGCGGCATTGTCCGGAATTCCGAAGTGTGAGCCGTCGACTGCCACGACCCGGTAAACTCTTTCACAAGTGACTAACAAAAACTCGCAGGATCCTTGCCCCTATTTTCGAGAAAATCAGGCAACTTGGCCGAACGTGGGGCAAGGATCTTACGACTTTTTGTTAGTCAGCGGGGAAGCGGTCTACTTGTCTCCTGGCTCAATGCCACTGGAACATTGACGCATTCACCGCCGCCACGACCATAGTCAACACGCCGAGATTTCGTCCAAGAATACAAGGTGCTCTAGTTCATGAGCATTGAGCCTAGCCCCCACCCGAAATTGAAGTTCTAGCGCAGCGCGAAGGCCGCCAAGACTCGAGGCCAGCGTCCAAACTTGCCCTCGATGATGAGATCTCCCCGGGCCGCCACCTCGGAAGCCGAAGACGGACCGAAGAACATTTCTCGAACGGCCTCCGGCTCGCCGGTGATCTTGAGTTCGCTGTCCACTGAACTGCCGAGTCGAATCTCCACCTTCTCGGTACCGACGTGAACACTGTAGACCCTGTCTTGAGAGTGAACCTCGAACGTCAAGTAGAAGCCACCGGCATAAAGAAGCTTAAGCCGCAGCAAGGTCCACCCCAAATCCACCGTCTCCACCTCCGTGGGGCGGTTCAAAAAGCGGTTGCCCCACTCGCACAGGCTGAGCACCGTCGTCTCCAGCTCCTCGCCCAACGGCGTCAGGCAATACACTGTGGAAGGCGTGGGTGGTGGAAGCTTGACTTTCTTGAGAATCCCGTCCTCCTCCAGGCTCTGCAAACGCGAGGCCAGAAGGTTCGTGGTGAGTCCCGGCAGTCCGTCAAGCAGGTCGGAGTATCGTCGAGGCCCTAGCAAAAGGTCCCGTACGATGAGGAGAGTCCAGCGCTCCCCAACGAAGTCGAGAGATCGGGCCACGCCGCAAAACTGATGATAAAGTCGCTTTGCCATCTTACTTTACTTTCTATTAGAAGAATATCGTGTTCTGGTTAATAAGGCTTCAGGTCGAAGTTCGAGAAACCTCCATTTCGCGGGCTTCCCGCCGAATCATAAAGATATGACAGAAACTTCTCGTTTACTCATTTACTATTACTAAGTATTCTTGATACTATTTTTTTTTAAAGTCATTTGAAAAAATTTGGTTAAAAATCGGTCAAAACCGGTTTACAGTTATTTGAGGCCCTGTTACGATAGCCGCACAAAACAGTTCACTTCCAAACGGAATGGACTGAAAGTTTCGACTATGAGTGCTAAACGACCACAACCTCGAGCGAACCGCCGAGCATCCGACAACCGCCGCCAGATGGGAGCCTGGCAAGCGTACGGATGTAAAGAAGCCTACGGAAATAGCACCCAAACAGACGCCTGGTCCTCCGAGAGGAGCCAGGCGATTGTATTTGGAGCAAGTGCCCAGCAAGTGAGCAACACCATGCGAGTCCTCTCCCTCCGCCTCGCCGGCCTACTCGTCATTCTAGCCAGCCTTAGCCTTAGTAAGCGGGTCCTCTAGCCCGCCAGCACCCCAGCTCACTTCCCCCTCGATTCCCAACGTGAAATTTAAGGAGTATTCCTCATGATGTTATCCGGTGCCGAAATCATACTTGAATGTCTTTCAAGGGAAGGCGTAGACACCATCTACGGCCATCCCGGAGGAGCGATTCTGCCGACCTACGACGCCATGACTCGCTATCCCCAGATCCACCACGTCCTCTGTCGCCACGAGCAAGGCGCATCCCACATGGCCGACGGTTACGCTCGCGCCACCGGCAAGGTCGGTGTGGCCATCGCCACCTCCGGCCCCGGAGCCACCAACCTGGTGACCGGCATAGCCACCGCGATGATGGACTCCTCCCCTATCGTCTGCATCACCGGCCAGGTGCCTACCAACGCGATCGGCACCGACGCTTTCCAGGAGTGCGACGTGACCGGCGTGACCATCCCCGTGACCAAGCACAACTACCTGGTCACCGACGTGGAAGAACTCGCCTACACCATGAAAGAAGCCTTCTTCTTGGCTCGCAGCGGACGCCCCGGACCGGTCCTGGTGGACGTGCCGAAAGACGTCCAGAACGCTCGCTGTGAGTTTCACTACCCCGAAGCTCCCATCAGCTTGCCCGGCTACCGCAAGCTCCCCCCTCCCACCGAACAAGAGGTCCGGCAGGCCTTGGAGCTCATCAATCTGGCTAAAAAGCCTGTTATCCTGGCAGGTCAGGGCATCATCCTCTCCGGAGCGGGCGACCTGGTCAGGCAGTTTGCCGAGTTCACCGAGACTCCGATCGCCTTCACTCTGCTGGGGAAAGGCGGCATTCCTGAAACACACCCCTTGAGCCTCGGGATGATGGGAATGCACGGCACCGCCCAAGCCAACGCCGCCATTCAGGAAGCCGACCTCCTGCTAGCCTTCGGGATGCGGTTTGACGACCGGGTCACCGGCAACATCAAGACCTACGCCACCAAATCGAAAAAGCTGCATATCGACATCGACGCCTCCGAACTGAACAAAAACGTGGCCGTGGACCTGGGCATCGTGGGTGACCTGAAGACCGTGATGGAACACTTGATGCCTAAAGTGGAGTCGAAAAAGCGCCCCGAGTGGTGGGCCCAGCTGCAAACCTGGATCGACGACACTCGCGGACGAGACATCATCCACCAGGACCGGACCGAGAAACTTCCCGCCGCCCACGTCATCGACGACATTTTCAGAGCCACCAACGGAGACGCGGTGGTGGTCACCGATGTAGGACAACACCAGATGTGGGAAGCGCAGTACTATCCTCACAACAAACCCCGGACACTTCTCACTTCCGGAGGGTTGGGCACCATGGGCTTCGGGATGCCGGCCGCCATCGGGGCCGCGATGGGCCTCAAGAGCGACAACGTCTGGGCTATCGTGGGCGACGGCGGCTTCCAGATGACGCTGTGCGAGCTAGCCACGGCGATGCAGGAAAGGGTGCCGATCAAAATCTGCATCATCAACAACGGCTTTCTGGGGATGGTGCGCCAGTGGCAAGAGATGTTTTTCGACCAGCGCTATCACGCCACCCCGATGCTCAGCCCCGATTTTATCAAACTGGCCGAAGCTTACGGCATACCGTCTCGACGCGTGAAAGGCTGTGGGGAAGCTCAGTCGGCGCTGGAATGGGCCAAGACGGTGAACGACGGGCCCGTCCTCATCGAGTTCGTGGTCGAATCCCACGACATCGTCTATCCGATGGTGCCGGCCGGAGCCGACCTGGACAACATGATTCGCCGACCGGCCCAAGTGTAGAGAGATTCAAAGGAGACGACAGATGAAAACCCTGGTAGTTTTAGTAGAGAATAAGCCCGGTGTCCTCAACAGAGTGGTGAGCCTGATCCGAAAACGCGGATTCAACATCGACAGCCTCACCGTGGGACGCACCGAAAATAGTGAACTGAGCCGCATGACCATTACCGTCGACGGCTGCCCCAACCGGGTCGCCACTCAGCTGCGCAAGTTGATCAACGTGGTCTCTATTCAGGATGTCACCGAAGTGCCCAATTTGCGCCGCGACCTGGCTCTTATCAAGGTCCGGATCACTCCCAATACGAGAGCCGAGGTGCTGCGCGTGGCCGACATCTTCCGCGCCAACGTGGTGGACGCCGGCACCGAGAGTCTGATCTTTGAAGTCACCGGTGCCGAGGACAAGATCCAGGCCATCACCGAGATGCTCGAACCTTTCGGCATCCTGGAGATGGTGAGGACCGGAGTAGTGGCGATGACCCGTGGCTCGGCCGCTGTCTCCACTCAGGAATATAAACCTCGCCCTTATAAGAACGGCAATACACCTCAACCCAAGTTGACAACCACCAACGGACCTTTCGTGGTCTAATTAGTTAAGGAGAAAATTAATGACTAAACTTTATTACGATCAGGATGCCAATCTCGACCGAATGAAAGGTAAAACCGTGGCGGTTATCGGCTACGGCTCCCAAGGACACGCACACGCTCTGAACCTTAAAGACAGCGGTGTGAAGGTGGTGGTGGGTCTCTACTCCGGTAGCAAGTCCGCCGACCAGGCCCGCAGGGAAGGGCTGGCCGTGAAATCGGTGAGCGAAGCTTGCGCCGAGGCCGACGTGGTCATGGTGCTCATCCCCGACACCAAACAGAAGGAGGTCTACGACAAGGAGATCGCTCCCAACCTTAAAGCCGGCAACACTCTGATGTTCGCCCACGGCTTCAATATCCGCTACGAACAGATTCAGCCACCCGCCGATGTAGACGTGAGCCTGGTGGCTCCGAAGTCGCCCGGACACCGGGTCAGAGAGCTGTACGTCGACGGACAAGGCACCCCCGGTTTGATGGCGGTTCACCAGGACGCCTCAGGCGAAGCCAGGGAAAACGCTCTGGCTTACGCTCGGGCTTTGGGCTGTACCCGAGCCGGAGTCATCGAAACGACCTTCGAAGAAGAAACGGAGACCGACCTCTTCGGCGAGCAAGCCGTCCTGTGCGGCGGAGTCTCCGCCCTCATTCAGGCCGGTTTCGAGACCCTCACCGAGGCAGGCTACCAACCCGAGATCGCCTACTTCGAGTGCCTTCACGAACTGAAGCTGATTGTGGACCTCATCTATGAAGGCGGTATCGAGTATATGTACTACTCGGTCTCCAACACCGCCGAACACGGCGGCTACACCGGCGAAAACAAGATCGTCACCGAGGAGACCCGCCAAGCGATGAAACAGATGCTGGCCGACGTCCGCTCGGGCAAGTACGCTAAAGACTGGATCGAGGAAAACGCCAAGGGACGCCCCTGGTTCGATGCCGAGCGCCAAAAGCGTCAGGGTACGACCCTCTCGGAAGTCGGCAAGAAACTTCGCAAGACCATGCCGTTTCTGGCTGATCGCACCGTGCCCACCGAAGAGAAGGTGCTGGTATGAAGGACGGTCAGATTCTGATATTCGACACCACATTGAGAGACGGAGAGCAATCTCCCGGCGCCAGCCTCACCAGTTCGGAAAAATTGGTGGTGGCTCAGCAACTGGCTTTGCTGGGAGTGGATGTGATCGAAGCTGGTTTTCCGGCCGCCTCCAACGACGATTGGGAAGCGGTGCGACGGATCGCCCGTGAAGTCGGTACCGCCGACGGCCCTACTATCTGCGGACTGGCTCGCTGCCACATGCCTGATATCGAGAAGGCCTGGACCGCCGTGCAACACGCGGCCAAGCCTCGGATTCACACTTTTCTGGCCACTTCCGACATCCATCTCAAGCACAAGCTGAAGATGACTCGCGAGGAAGTGGTGGAGAAGGTCCGCGAGATCGTCACTCAGACCAGCGCCCTGGGGTGTGAAGTCGAGTTCTCTCCCGAGGATGCAGGTCGCTCGGACATCGATTTCCTGGTCCAGGTCCTGACCGTGGCTATCGAATCCGGTGCCACCACACTCAACATTCCCGACACCGTGGGCTACACCACTCCGGACGAATACGGATCGCTGATTTCCACCTTGATCGAACGCACGCCCGGGTCCGATAAGGTCGTCTGGTCGGTCCACTGCCACGACGATCTGGGACTGGCCACCGCCAACGCTCTGGCCGGACTGAAGGCCGGCGCGCGGCAGGCCGAAGTAACCATCAACGGCATCGGAGAGCGAGCGGGCAACACATCGCTTGAAGAGATCGTCATGACTCTTCGCACCCGCTACTCTCACTATCGACTCGATACCAACATCGATACCACCCAGATCACCCGCACCAGCAAGCTGGTGAGCAACTACACCGGCATCCCCGTTCAGCCGAACAAAGCCATCGTCGGTGCCAACGCTTTCAGCCACGAAGCCGGAATCCACCAGGACGGCGTGCTGAAGTATCAGGCGACCTACGAAATCATGACGCCGGAGACGGTGGGGCTCACCACCAGCAATCTGGTCTTGGGCAAGCACAGCGGACGGCACGCCTTTCGAGTTCAACTTGAGAATATGGGCCATCATCTCTCCAAAGACGAGTTGGAAAGAGCGTTTCACCAGTTCAAGCGCATCGCCGAACGCAAGAAGACGGTCACCGACCACGACCTGGAAGCGATCGTGGCCGACGAGTGCTCTCCTGAAGAGGAAGTGTTCCACCTGGAGGGGCTGCAAGTGGCTTGCGGCCAACCCGGGATGCCGACAGCCACCATCAGGCTGCGCGACCCCGACGGGCGGCTTCATACCGAATGCTGCCTGGGTACCGGTCCGGTGGATGCCATCTACCGAGCGGTCGACACCGTGATCGGCGAGGACGTCGAACTCCTGGAGTTTCGAGTCAACGCCATCACCGAAGGCATCGATGCCCTGGGTGAAGTGACCGTGCGTATCAAGAGTGCCCACGACGACTCCCGCACCTTCGGAGGCCACGGCTCCGATACCGACATCCTGGTAGCCAGTTGCAAAGCCTATCTGGCCGCTATCAACAAAGTTTTGACCCACAACGCAACCCAAAGAAGACAATCACCTACCGAAAACCCGTCGCGAGAACTGGTTTCGGCCTAAGAAGAGAGGAAAAAGATGATGAATTTGAGCCAAGCCTTTACCGAACACTACATGAGCCTGGAGCCGGAGCCCCACACTCGGTCCAACGACGCCCCCGTCAACCAGAGCGAAGAGTTCGAAGTCGAAATCGACGCCAGAACAGCCAAGAAAGTGGCCAGCGAAATCGAGCAACTGGAAGGCTGCGGCTATCAGTTCGAAGGCGCCGAGGCTTCGGTGGCGGTGCTGATGAGACGTGCCTCTCCAAACTACCGACCCTCTTTTCATCTGGAAAACCTGCGGGTGGTCGTGGACAGCCAGGGAGCACCTCACGAAGCAGCCAAGGCTACCGTGACCATCAGAGTCGAAAACACCGTGGTGGAGACCGTCGGATACGGCAACGGACCCGTGGCAGCCATGGATGCGGCCATGCGAGACGCCCTTCGACCGCACTTCCCCGAACTGAAAAGTTCCCGCCTGGCCGACTACCGAGTGCGGACGCTGGATGCCGACAGCGGCACCTCCGCTATCGCCAGAGTGATGATCGACTTCAAGAACGGCAGCAAACGCTGGACCACCGTGGGGGCCAGTCCCAACATCATCGAGGCGAGCTGCAACGCCTTGAAAGACGCCTTCGAGTACGCAATTTTGGAGAAAGCCCGTGCGAGCCGAATTTTGTTTGCTGCCGGGTGACGGCGTCGGCCCCGAAGTGGTCGAGCAAGGGGTCCGGGTCCTGAAGAGAGTGGCTCGGCGGTTTTCCCACGATTTTGAATTTGAAACAGCTCAGATCGGTGGGTGCGCCATCGACGCGGTGGGCGACCCGCTCCCTCCGGAAACGGTGGAGGCTTGTCGTCGCTCTAAGGCGGTCCTTTTAGGCGCGGTGGGCGGCCCCAAGTGGTCCGACCCCCGAGCCAGGGTGCGCCCCGAGCAGGGTCTCTTGCGGTTGCGCCGAGAGTTCGGCCTGTTCTGCAACCTCCGACCGGTGGCCGCCTATCCCGAGCTTACCGACAAGACACCCCTGAAAGAGTCGGTGGTTCTGGGAACCGACATCCTCTTTGTTCGTGAACTGACCGGAGGCATCTACTTCGGTCCGCGCTCGGAGCGCGAAAACGACCGCGCCAGCGACACCATGCTGTACACCGTTCAAGAAGTGGAGCGGGTGGCTCGAGTGGCCTTCCAATCGGCTCGGAACAGACGCCGTAAGGTGACCTCCATCGACAAAGCTAACGTGTTGGCCAGCAGCAGGTTGTGGCGAGAAGTGACGGAGGAAGTCTCCAAAGAGTTTCCCGATGTGGAGCTGGAGCACATGTTGGTGGATGCGGCCACCATGCATCTCCTCACCCGCCCCACCGAGTTTGACGTGGTCCTGGCCGGCAACCTGTTTGGAGACATCCTCAGCGACGAGGCTTCGGTGTTCGCAGGCTCCTTGGGAATGCTCGGCTCAGCCTCGGTCAACGAGTCGGCCTTCGGAGTGTACGAACCGGTCCACGGCTCGGCCCCCGACATCGCCGGTCGAGGCATCGCCAATCCGGTAGGCATGCTTAACAGCTGCGCTATGGCGCTGCGTCACAGCCTGGGTCTCGAGCAAGAGGCACGGTCCATCGAATCGGCCGTAGAGTCGGCTCTTCGCACCGGTGCGAGGACCGCCGATCTCACCGACGGATTAGCCCTCTCGACCAGAGAGTTCACAGACCATGTCATCCAATCCCTACCGTTACCTGCGATGAACTAGGAGATCCCATGTCCGTATCTCAACTCGAATCCCCCAAGACATCGGCCCACCCCTCGGCCGCCCAGACGATGCTCGACAAGATTTGGGCTCGACACGTGGTGCTGCAAGAAGAGGGGGCGCCTGCCGTCCTCTATATCGACGCGCACCTCATACACGAGGTGACTTCTCCCCAGGCCTTTGCCTTGTTGAGGGAGAGAGGGCTCAAAGTTCGACGTCCGGACCGAACGTTCGCCACCGTCGATCACGCCATCCCCACTCGTCCACTGGCCCTGGACCTGTGGCCCAAGCAGGCCGCCGTACAGGTGGAAACGCTGCGTCAAAACTGTCGTGACTTCGGAGTGGAGCTTTTCGACCTTTCCAGCCGGCGACAGGGGATCGTGCACGTTATCGGGCCCGAACTCGGGATCACCCAACCGGGCATGACGGTTGTTTGCGGCGATAGCCACACCAGCACTCACGGAGCTTTCGGGGCATTGGCCTTCGGGATAGGGACCAGTGAAGTGAGTCACGTGCTGGCTACTCAGTGCCTGCTCCAGAGTAAGCCCAAGTCGTTTGCGATCAATGTGGAAGGGGAACTCCCACCGGGTGTGAGTGCCAAGGATCTCATTCTCGCTATCATCACCCAAAACGGAACCGACGGCGGAGCGGGCCACGTCTTCGAATACCGCGGCTCGGCCATTCGCGGACTCGATATGGCCGGACGAATGACGATTTGCAATATGTCCATCGAAGGCGGAGCCAGAGCGGGAATGGTGGCCCCCGACGAGGTGACCTACCAATGGCTGAAGGGACGCCCCTACTCCCCTCAAGGAGAGGCCTGGGACGAAGCGGTCAACCGCTGGGAAAAGCTAGCCGGCGACCCCGGGGCGACTCACGATAAGGAGATAACTCTAAAAGCCGATGAGTTGGCTCCCATGGTGAGCTACGGGACCAACCCCGGGCAGTGCGTCTCGGTGAACGGACGTATCCCCGACCCGAACGCGGTGGAATGCCCGCAGGAGCGTCGCTCGGTAGAGTCCGCGCTGGAGTACATGGAGCTCAAGCCAGGTCAATCGATCGAGGGACATTCGATCAACGTTGTTTTTATAGGTTCCTGCACCAACGGTCGTCTGGAGGACCTTCGAGCGGCCGCCGGTATGATCAGGGGCAAACGGGTCTCAAGCGGCGTGAGAGCGCTGGTGGTACCGGGCTCCAAACAGGTCAAGTCGCAAGCCGAACAAGAGGGCTTGGACCGGATCTTCACCGAGGCCGGTTTCGAGTGGCGAGAAGCCGGGTGCAGCATGTGTCTCGGTATGAACGACGACAAAGCAGGCTCCGGCGAGTATGTCGCCAGCACCAGCAACCGCAACTTCCGAGGGCGACAGGGTCCCGGAGCACGGACCTTATTAATGAGTCCCACCATGGCGGCCGCCGCGGCCGTGCACGGTAGGATCGTGGATGTGAGGCAGTTCGCATGAATTCCGTTTCAGTCATACAGTGTCAGGCAGCACCCCTACCTTACGACGATGTCGATACCGACCAGATCATTCCGGCCAGGTATCTGACCACGGTCAGTCGCTCCGGTCTCGGGGAAGGGCTCTTTCATGCTTGGAGATACCGCGATGACGGCTCGGAAAATAGAGACTTCGTGCTCAACCGACCCGAACACAAGGACGCTTCCGTGATCGTATCCGGTCATAATTTCGGTAGCGGCTCCAGCCGCGAACATGCCGTGTGGGCTCTCATGGACTACGGAATCAAAGCTGTCATCGCACCCAGCTTCGCCGATATCTTTCAAAACAACAGCCTCAAGAACGGTCTGATACCCGTCCAATTGAACGAGTCGGAAGTCGAGATACTGTTTGGATTGCTCCAAGAAGACCCCATGCTCAAGCTGGTCATCGATCTCAAGAGCCAGATGGTCAACACACCTCAGCGTCACTCTTTCCGGTTCGAGCTTTCGCCCTTTCGAAAAGAGTGCTTGATGAAAGGGTTGGACGACCTGGGCTACCTTCTGGACCGTCTGCCCAGGATCGAGGAATACGAGGCGCTACCGTCCGAGGAATTTGCCCAATCGACTTAGCGTCGTCCCGCCGTCCAGCCAGGAGATCTGGGATATGCCTTCGTCATCCTTGAGCTTCCAACAGGTTTCCCAGAGACGAAACTGTCCGTCTTTAGAACGGGTGAGAAGGAAACGTCCGTCGTCGGTCATCTCCAATTGTGGAATGGCCTGGCTGTGGGCTGTGAAGGAGAGATAGCTCTCTCCCGTATCAAGGTTAAAAACAATGAGGCGCCCACTGGCGCTGACGGCCGCACCAAAGGCCAGCGAGCGGTTGATCTTGATACCGATGATGGTGCCGATATCCCATTTCACGGAGAAGAGCTCTTTGCCACTCTTAATCTCAATAGCCCTCAAGGAGCCGTCTTCATAGCCGGCCACAACGATCTCTTCGTCGTCCAAAGTGGAAACACAACTCACCCCGGGGGGCAGTCCCAGCGAAGCTTCTCGCTCCCCGCGTTTCAAATTAAAGATCTCGACTTTATCGGACCCCGCACACATAACGCGTCCGGCCGCAAGGGGCAAGACACTCCGATATCTGCGGGCGTTGAGCGGCTCGGTCAGGCTCTGTCTGGAAGGATCCAGGCTCCGCACGGTGCCCTCTCTGTTCCAGACCACCAGATTTCCGGCCCTGTAGGCTGAGCCTGCGATATCTCCCAATCCCAGGTCCAGAGAGAAGAGCGCTCCGCCGTCCTTGTTATTCAAGGCGTGCAAAGCACCACCGGACTCCACCACAAGCAGGTTTGAATTGTGGTAGTGGAGACCCTCGGGGACGGAAGCCAACTCCACCGCGTATCGTTCCTGGGCCGAGGTCCCTGTGAACACCCGAACCTCACAGCGCTTGCCTCTGGACAAGGCCAGGAGGCGACCGTTTCGGGTGAACGCCGTGGCCGATATCCCCCGAAAGAACATCCTCTCCCACAGGGACTCCATGACACCGGGCTCAAGGATTGTACAGAGTTCCCATTGCAGGGCGAGAGCCGGCTCGGATTGCAGAAACCCTTTGACGGCACGAGCTTTGCAAAGGGCCCAGTAAGATTCTTTGTACTGACGAGCGTCCTTGAATTTCAATGCGTCCGTGATGGCGGTGTCGTAGCGAATATAGCTCTGAATGAGATCTTCGTAGGTCTCTCCTGGAGTCAGAAGCAATTCCCGCTCGTAGACTCGGTACTCCTCATCCACTTCCCAAACTTGATACTTCTCACCCGTACCGGTGAGGGCCAACCGTCCGTCGAGAGTCCAACGCACGAAGTCCGGAGGCGGGATCTGTTGAGAAAAGCTCCTGACTTTATGAAAGCTACCCAGAGAATAAACGTTGAGAGTCCCGGCCCAACCCAAGAGGTAGCGACCCGTGGGGTCTACCGCACAAGCTCCTTTGCCTCGATGGAGCAGCCGTCCGTTTCGCTGAAACACACCATAGAGCTTTTCGTTGCCGACGACGACCGTCTCGCCGCTGGCGTCGAAGCGGAGGGACTTCACCGGAAACGGTAGCTTGCGCCGAACCAGAGTTCGTTTTTCCAAATCGAGGAGCAGGAGCTGATTGTCGTTGGTGGCCAGCGCCACCAAGCCGCACTCGTGCACCTCAAAGGAGCAGACCTTGTCCGGGTCCGGCGTCCGGGGTGGCCAGGCCAGTGGCTCTACCCGACACTTCGGATCCATTTTTCCCAAGATCCCTTCCCTGGTCAGGACGAAAAGCCCGGTTTGCCCTTCCGAAAAACAAGCCATCGCGCCGTCCGCGCTCCCATCGATCACGACCTGGGAAGTCGACTTGCTGAGGTTGTCCAAAAGCATGATCTTCTGGCCGTCGGAAAACATGATATGGCTCAGCGACCGGCTGACCGCCATGATCCTCCCCGACGATCGTCCCATCGGTTTGTGGGTAGCTTTGTTCCACAACTCGAAACCGGCCTCGTCCTCGACTACCATAGCCTTTTCGGTATGCCACACCCGGGTGGCTGCCCGAGCGGCCGGGGGTCTCTGACCGGTGACGGTCGGTTCGGTCCATTCGGGATCGCTCAGGCTGACCTCGCCGGGAGAGGCGGTCAAGAGTTTGGAGTCGTTGGTCAGAAGAACATAGCCTCGCGGCTCGGGAAACTCTCCGGACAAACAGGTGCCGGAAATCGGGAAGTAGATACGACCGTCAAGAGTTCTACTTTTTCGCTCTGCAAGGGCGAGTCGACGGACGGTCGCCTGGTCGCTGGGAAGCTTCTCCTTGGCCTTTCGATAGCATTCGGCGGCTTCATCGTACTCCGCCATATACATGAGGGCATCGCCTTCGGTACGATGCAAGAGACCGCTCTTCTTGTCGTCGGGTATCGCCTTCACGATCTGATAGGCAAGCTTGGCGTGACCTTCCTCGATGCACAGCAGAGCCAACGGCAGTGCCGCGTTGGCCCGCCTCAGGCGCTGCAACGATTCGACCTCCCCCATACGACCAGCTCGTCGCTCCAACTGCACCAGGTTGTAAATACATTCAGGGTGGTCGGCTTGAAGGAGCAAACCTTTCTCGATATTTTCTCGCCCCTTCTCGTGACGACCGAGCGACAGCAACGACACTCCGGCGTTGTTCAACAAAGCCGGACGTTCCTTTTCGGGAAGAGGCGCGGGTCGGGCGTGTTTGATCCCGGTGGTCTTCTCTTTCATCGCCACCAGCAACTGGACAAGCTCACTTCCGGACTGAGGCCGTTGCAGGGGGTCCTTGGACAGACATCGGAGGCAAAGAGCCTCAAACTCGGCCGGCACATCCTGCTGGAAATCTCTGGGAGACGGTGGCGCCTTCTTCAAGTGTCGATGGATCAACTCCAGGGGTTCGGGATTCTCATCCGGGCCATCAAACGGCCGGCGTCCGGCGAGGAGTTCAAAGAGGATCACGCCGACGGCATAGATGTCCGTGGCCGGTGTGATCGACATCCCTTTGTTCCATTGCTCGGGTGCGCCGTAACGAGGTGTTCCTAAGAACTCGCCCACTCCGGTCGCTCCCGATCCGGCGGCAACTTCCTCTTCGTCGCGACCCTGCTTGGACAGACTTTGCCGGTCCGCGCTCTTCACCAATCCGAAATCGGTCACGCAGACTTCACCGTTTCTTCTCAGCAAAAGGTTTTCAGGCTTGATATCGCGGTGGACCATGCCGAGTCCGTGGGCGTGGGCCAGCCCCTCCGACATCCCGATCATCACGTTCAGGATTTCGTTCCAGCTTCCCGGACCGATCTCTTCGTTCTTCATCTTGTCTTCTAAAGAACCACCGGAGATAAGGTCCAAAAACAGACCGGGCAGACCGGCAATCTTACGAACGAACCAACAGCGGACGATGTTGGGGTGCACCCCTAAACGGATCCAAGCCTCGGCTTCTCGCACGAAGCGCTCACTCTTGCGAGCGGAGTTGACAGCGTCCGGCAGGGGGAGCTTCAGGGCGAGGCGCCGGTCCCACTCTAGATGGTTGACGCTCAGCACGGCACCCTGACCACCGTAGCCGATGAGCTCTCCGATCTGAAACCGGCCTTCGATGATCTCGCCGGGCGTGAGACCAAGGATAGTTTGATTAGAAGCTGCTGTCATTTTTTGCCTTCTGTTGAGTTCCACACCGGACAGAAACTCCTCCAATTTCAAGTCATGTTACAGCGCGTACACATCCACCTACAAAGCGTGATGGTATCTTCTTTCTATGCGGATTCGCGCGAGACTCACTCAGCAACATTTTCCTACTCAGGAAAGAGAAAAGGAGCCTCTCAAGGACCATAGTGAGAGGGAGCTTTTTCCTCTGCGAGTGGTTTCTTTAGGAGACAGTCTCACAGCCGGAACCCAGGACGCTACCGTGGGTGAACGGCAAAGCATGTCGTACGTGGCCCAGCTCGCCCGGGCGGTGGGATTCCCTTTTCACCCCGCTCTCATTTCGGAAGGCGGAATCGGTCCTCGCCTCTTTCACGAAGACATCTTCAACTACGGCAAGGCCGGGCAAAGAAGCCACCACATTCAGAAGGCCGAAGCGCCGCTCAAAAAGCAACTGGACGCTGGAATAATCCCTGAGGACCTGACCCCCATCTGGAACATTCCCGGTTTAGGCCGGCGCACCGAAGAGAGTCAGGACCGCTTCTTCAAGCCGCAAACGAACTTCGCCGTACCCGGATACGAGGCTCGACATCTGGCAGGCGTGCGACATCTCGAGGAGTACCTGATCGGAATGAGAGACGGCACGGACGCCTCCGGCCTGTCCGGAGAGGTTCCGTTGATCCGAGCCGTCCTGCAGAACGGCGGCGAGAAGAGCCGGGGCTCCGCCCTCGACCAGGCGGTGGCTCGCCGGCCGGAACTCGCGCTCGTCTGGGCGGGAGGCAACGACGCTCTGGAAACGGTGGGAGCCGGCAGAATCGACGATCGTCTTCTTACCCCAATCGAAGACCGGCCTTGGACCTATCAGGTCGAGAACTCGTCAGGCGTCATGGAAACTCGAACCACTCCCTATCCCGTGCAGGGGTTTCGAACCACCTACCTCGGGCCCACCGGCATCGTTCCTCGGCTACTTCGGGAGACGGATGCGGAAGTGATGGTGATGAACATTCCCGACATCTCCGATATAGCCACACTTCGCCCGTTGGGTGAGAATCTGGGAGATCTGCCTTTCAAAGTCACTCTCCCCGACGGCACCGATGTGACTCAAGCTCTTGAAAATTGGCCGTTGCCGAACGCCGTCGACGGAGACGGCAAAGGCGGCCGCCGGCACCCAGGGTCGTGAACTGGTGGGTGAAGGCCCCTCGAAAGTCTTGGGCTCTCATTTCACGGGCGCTTTGGACAAGAACGGAGTAGAGGGCATCTTCTCCTACGACGGAGTTCACCCCAGCGATACGGGACACGCCGTCTTGGCCAACGCCGTCAAAGAAAAGATCGGCGAAGAACTCGGGTGGCATCCCCGCTTCCGAAGCTTCCGAGAACGTCCTCCGATCGACGAAAAGCGAGTATTAGGCGAAGACCCCCATCATACGCGAAGCGATTCGGTTTAAAAACGCAGTCGGATCAAGGCTCGTGTCTTGATCTTCCCCGAAAGCTTAGAGCCCAGGTTTAACACCTTCATCTTCCATCCATACTTGTCGATCAGGGCTTTATAGGCGACGGCTTTCTCCGTCTCATCGTCGGCCAACTCGGCCACGGCATCATACCAGGTGCCCTTCAATTTTCCGTTGGCGGTACATTCGGCCACCTTCACCTCGGGGAAGTTTCTGATTCGCTTCACCTTGCCGGTGTCGGCCTGAGAAAAGACATAGAGAGACTCTTCTACCCTGGCCATCCAGACCGGCGTGGGCACGCCGTCTCCGTTTTTGCGATACGTCAACAAGCTGATGTACTCGGTCTCTCTGAGAGTGTCGGGGACCACTACTGAATCGGCCTGGTCATCCTGCTGGAGTAGATCTCGTTGACGGCCCGCTCCATCCACATCAAAGCTTGCGGTATGCGACCCTTCATCTCATACAGATAGGCCAGTCGCATCTGCTCGATGGGCGCCACAGGCTCACCGGCGCTTTTGATGGATTCCCACGTAGCCGGTGGCAGGTCCTCGAGAGCGGTCGCCATGTCCTGGCTGTTCAAGAGTGCCAGCTTATAGCTGGTGTAAGCCGCACTCAAACGACCGGAGCGCTTGTGCAGTTCGCCCAGCAATAGGTGCACCCGATAGTCCTTGGGGAAATACTGAGCATACTCTCGCAGGTATTCGACCGCCTTCTCGTCTTCCGATCGATCGTACGCCAAACGACCGAGCCACCAGTAAGCCTCCGGCTGTTTAGGCGACTCTCGAAGCGCTCTTTGCAGGGCCTCTTCAGCTTCTGCCGTTCGACGTTCTTGAAAAAGCCGAACGCCTTCCTTCAGCGATGTCTCGGTGATAGGCGAAAGCACCACATGGCAGCTTTCGGTATGGTTCGGGCGAATCTCAATTTCTTGCAGATACGGCCGAAAGCCGGACCCGGCCGAGACACGAAAGTAATGTTTTCCCGGCTCCAGGTCGGTCAGGGTCAAGGGCGTGTTTCCACGAACCAGATGGTCCACCACCACCAGAGCGCCGGGCGGTTCCGAGGTCAACTCCACCACCTGGTCCTGAGCAGCAAGGGGGGCCATCAATAATAAACTGAGCGTCAATTTACGAATAATTCTCATTTTTCTGTGATTTTATTTCAATCACAGTCGGGCTTTTCCTGTCTACGGGAGCGGCCTCTCACAGCAGCTTCTCTACCGGTCCCGGCCGCAGATCCGGCGGCGGCTCCAACCCGAACGCATACGACACGCTTTGGACAAGCTGGACTTCGGCCTGGTCGATAGTCCCGTCGGCGGCGGCAATGGCGATGAGATACTTCTGGACCGCGAGCTTCCCCTCGTCGGTAAGGTAGTCGCGCAACACCGCCGCCAGCTGCGTGGCGCTGGGTAGATTCTTGGCGTTGACCAGGATGTCTCGGAAAAGTTCTAGAGTGAAACCGTCGAAGAGCTGCTGGCCGATACCGACCGCGACCACGACTTCGTCTTCCTCCACTTTCCCATCGGCAGCCACCATGGCTACGGCCAACGAGGCGGCCACCCGAGTCAGATCGACCTGACCAACCCCGGCGGGGGTACTGGTGTCGATACCAAGCTCGCTCAGCAGGTCGCCGACCTTTCT
>Ga0207914_100119_pt1 | contig 43259 bp, 31 predicted proteins | sample DeeseametaMP2497_FD_184171 | JGI IMG/M metagenome (GOLD analysis project Ga0207914, IMG submission 184171) | Marine microbial communities from East of Antigua and Barbuda, Atlantic Ocean - MP2497 (SPAdes) | ecosystem: Environmental > Aquatic > Marine > Oceanic | place: East of Antigua and... | reverse complement strand
TTGCAGCCACAACCCTGGTTCGGTGATCCACGGCCGGTGCACTCTCGTATTACCCAGCCGCCATTGATCTTTGACTTCGGCGAGTGCGCGGCGGGTGGTGCGGTCGGTGCCGGCGTAGCCCATAGCGGTCAGGCGTTCGTGTGCTTTGTCGCCGCGGATCTTGCCCTTCGATTTCGAGACCCACTCCTCGAGAAGTTCCAGCCAGTCGTCGATGATCTTCGCGCGTCGTGTTGCCGGTGGCAGGCCCGCGTCGCGGTCTTCGACGGCCTTCTTGACAGTGTGGTGGGAGCAGCCGCAGAGTTCGGCGGCGGCACGAAACGATCCGGTCAGGTCGTAGGCATTGAGCATGTCCATGAGTTCTCCGTCAGACTTCACAGTGGTCTCTCCTGCGGTGGTTTCGATACGGACTAGGCATCGGTATCGAAACCGCAGGAGAGGCCGCTTCGGCGCTGACGCGCCGAGCATGGGTGGTGGTCTGGGCAGATTCATGACCGCCGGCGGGCACTTTCGTGTCCGCCCGTGGGCAGTTCTTATTGACCGTCAGTGGGCATTTTCATGTCCGCCCGTGGGCAGTTTTTCATGTCCGCCGACATTCAGATTGAACTCCGAATAATGGCGAAGACTCAAAGGATGGCGTTTTCCAAATGGCGACACTGGATGACGCGATGGCCGGGTAAGACCCACGGGATGGTGACGACGCTGGGCGGCCGCAGCATGGGCGTGTCCTACTGGCGTGGAGGGTGGGCTTCGCGCTCGCGAGGGGTCGAACTGTCATAGTTGTTGTGCAATAAACTATTTCCGTACATGCCGGTTGCGGCTCTTCTTGACAAGCCATCTCAGACCCGTCACAAAACGCGATGCAGAATCAGTGGTGAGGATCACAAACAATCAGTTGCCAGAGCTTAGGGCACCTGGAACTGCACATGTTTTCGCTTGTTGCCAGAACAGGCTCGCGCAAACTTCGGACAACCATGTACCGTCCTTACCGGTCAGTAGGGAAGACAGCTGTCTGGCCGTAATTGATTGGCGAAATGCAAGCGACAGTGGGTTGTTCCTGTTCGACCGCATTCGAGAACCTAGGGGTGAATTGCATGACGACGACAGCTGCTCCGACGCCTGATGAGGCGAAACGGTACGCACGTGAGTTGCGAAAGGATCCACGCTACGTAGCCGATATTCGACGATTCGATGCGCGGAGCCGCCGCAAGGTGTTTCTTTTGAATTCTATCTTTGTTGCATCTTTGCTGCTCTTCGTTGCTGCTGGCGAATCCTGGTGGCTGGTTGCCCCATTGGTTGCGGTCAATGGAATTTTCGCACTGCCGAACCTGCGCGTGTTCATCCACTCCGAAGCGCATTGGGGACTCTCGGAGAATCGGATAGGGACCTGGTACATGCGGTTTCTCGCATTCGCTCCCTACCAAGTTCCCTTCGAGGCGTACCGCGTCGGACACTTCGCTCACCACCAATACGACAACGATGTGCCGGAGCGGGACCACACGTTGGCCAAGGACCGGCAGTCCACGTACCTGTATTCACACCTCGGAAAGCCCGTGGCTTTCGTGGTGTGGGCTCTCCATTATTTGTTTGTCTACCAGTATCTCAACCAGTTCGTACTGGTCATTCGGCGTACCAACGCCAAGAAGATCGCCAGCATGATCGCGCAGGCGTTAGTCATCGTAGCCCTGGACGTCGCGATATACCTGATCAGTGCAAGGTTCTTTCTCGTGATATTCCTGCCTTCTTTGGCGATCGCATGGATAGGCTCGGCGATTGTTCTCTATATGATGCATAAAGTTAAATTTTCGGATGCCAAATATCATCACTCTGTGAACTCGTATTCGTCTTTCTTCAACGGATTCGGGGACAATGATGGAATGCACGTGGTGCACTCGATGGTTCCGTTTCTGCACCCGTTCCATCAGGCGCGAGTGAACAACCTGATCAAAGACAATCTGCATCCGGATCAGGCACTACGCGGGCACTACGTGGTGGAGTTCTTCAAGGATCAGCTCCACCTGAATCGTCGGTCGTCACCATGATGATTGGTTCAGGGGCTGTGAGCAGCGAAGGAACGGCGCGGCACGTCGAGCAGCAGGCCGCTCCGTTGCCGCAGACTCTCGACTACCGATGGCGTTTCAACCGCGAAGTCCTTCTGCCCATGGCTGACCAGTTTTTCGAGGCCCGCTTCGAGTCGGAGGATATTCTCCGCCGCGGTGTCGAAGACAAGCGGCAGATCATATTCGTGGGAAACCACTCCGGGGGATCGATGTCGTGGGACAACGTGGTGTTTCAGGCATTGTTCGATCGTGTCGTCGGATGCGAACAGCCGAGGTTGCGGCGGCTAATTCATCCACGGCTTTACCACGACAGTATCGCGCCCTTTCGAATCCGCGAGTGGTGGAAAGAAATGGGGTGTGTGGAAGCCACCTACGACAACTTCGATGCCCTTCTGAGCCGGGGTGAGCGATTCCTGTACCTGTCGCCAGAGGGCGTCGACGGTCTGAAGAAGCCGACCTGGCGGGCAAAGAGACTGCGCCCGTTCAGTAGTTCGTTCGTTTCTATGGCCAAACGCCACGACGCACTCGTCGTGCCCGTGGTGATCCACAACAGTCAGTACCTCAACCCGCTCTCCTGGACATGGAAATGGCTGGATGCGCTCGCTGACAAACTGTTCGGGTGGCCGTTTCTGCCGCTTGGGCCGGCACTCCCTCTGATTTTTTTCGCAAAGTTCTTTATTCAAGCATGGCCGACTCGGCTGACATATGAGTTTCTCGAACCGATTTCGTTCACAGGTACCGACTCGTTGACGCGGAACAGGCACGACGCGCAGGCAGTTCGGTTCCGGATCGAAGACGCGCTGGGGCGGCGGAAAAACTCCTTGTGCAGAGCCACTCACTGGCGAGCGCTGTTCGATACCCGAATCACCTTCTGGAATACCTACCGATTCTTCTTCGAGGCACATGCGGGACGGCCTATACGCGCAACCGAGCAGTGGGGTTACGCGATTCCAGTACTCAGCTACCTGCTTGCGCAGCGGGCAACGAATAGAGCAGCCCCGAAAGGACGAGACTAGCGATGTGTGGACTGGCAGTGGTGTACGCGCCCTCCTGCGGAGGAGATCTGCGGCACCACGCGATGAAGAACATGCTCGAGGCCATGGCGCACCGAGGCCCTGACGGGCAAGGGGAATTCGTCTCGCGTCACGGGGTGCATTTTGGGCACGTAAGGCTCGCTATTCAAGATCCGCAACATGGCGCGCAACCAGTCACGTCGGGCCGAGGTGATTGCCTGGTATTCAACGGTGAGGTGTACAACTTCCCGGAGTTGCGAGCTGAATTGGAACAGGAAGGAGAATCTTTCGCCGAGACAGGTGATACCGAGGTCGTTGCGCGGGCCCTGCAGCACTGGGGCGAGTCGGCGGTTGATCGATTCAACGGAGACTTCGCTATCGTGTGGGCACCCGGAGACGACAGCTCCATGACATTGATACGGGACCGCTTCGGCGTCAAACCGTTGTACTACTGGAGCGACGACACCACCCGCACATTCGTCGCTGCCTCGGAGCCCAAGGCCATCATCGTCGCTCTCGAGCAGCTCGTACCTGGCTACCGTCCGCGGGTGAGCCGCGACGGCTTCCTCGACACCAGCCTGTACGGGGCACCGGTTGCACCGTTCTCGCTGTTCGAAGACATCCGCGCGGTCCGACCCGGACACCTGATTCGAGTCGACTTTTCGGGTTCGTTGTCGTTGACGGAGACGCAATACTGGGAGCTGACGGTGACCGACGTGGTCGGTGACGTGAAGGTCGCCATCGATGGCGTGCGCACAGATCTCTCCGACGCAACGCGGCTGCGCTCGCGAAGCGATGTGGGCTTGTCGACAATGCTCAGCGGCGGCCTCGACTCGTCAGTGTTGGCATACCTGGCAGCGGACATCGATGACAAGCATGCTGGACCTTCACGTCATCGGCGCGCGTACACGATCGGCGACCCGCACAGGACGGAAGATCGCGAGAATACCTTCGTGAGTGGTTCTGACCTCGCCTACGCGCGGGTTGTGGCCGAGGAAAGCGGCCACGAGCTCATCGAGCATACCGACATGGTTTCGGACCCGGTTGCATTCATACGGCGGTGTGCGCGATCGCGCGGTTCCATTGTGTCTTTGGGCTCGGAAATCGCCATGGCGAAACTGTTCGAGCTCATCGGAAAGCACGATCGTGTGCTGATCTCCGGAGACGGAGCCGACGAGGTCTTTCTCGGCTATTTCATGCAGACCGATGCCTCCGGCACCGTGAACCAGTACTACTCGTCGAAGAACTCACGGTACCTACCGCTGATGTACAGGAAGTCCTTCATGTCGGCCCGCGAAGCATGGGCACGTTCTACGCGGGAATTCAACCGAAGGCTCGGCGACGTGGCGCCCTCCATCAGGTCGAGCAACCACAACCTGATCCACTACCTACAGCTGCGCTTCACACTTCCATATCTGCTCGATCGAGCCGACACGCTCTCCATGGCGGAGTCGATCGAGTTGCGCGTGCCGTATCTGGACCATCGACTGGTGTCGGCCGTATTCAATACCGACAAATCGATACGGTTCTCCGACAACGAGAAAGAACTCCTTCGCGCTGCCTTCCGGGATCGATACAATCCGCAGGTCATCGACCGAAAGAAGAGCGTCTTCCCATACGGCGAATCACGTGAATACATGGAAGCTCTGCGGCGCGAGGTGAAGAGGATTGTCTCGGACCCGACATCCGTGGTGTCCGAGGTCTACAACGTCAGGCTCCTCAGGCTTCCGTTCCATTCACGCCGGACCTTCACGCTCTTCGAGAAGGCTGTCGGACAGTTCTATCTCCATGCGTTCGTCTGCCAGATCATCTCGCTGGACGAACTCGGCAGAGAGCACGGCCTCACCGTCTAGTTGCGCGCACATGCACTCATACCCCAACCCCGAAAAGGTGAACACTTGATGCGGCCTTTTGCCGAACGGTTTCCGGTCCTGCAAGCCCGGAACAGCGAACAGTGGCTCGAGGACTATCTGACGGTCTCTGCCCGTGACGATCTGGATACACACGGCGCCGTGCTCATCCGTGACACGCCAATCGGCGATCCACAAACTCTGGAGCGATTCGCGAGACACCTCATCGCGAGGCCAGCAGAGGCGTACATCGGGGGAGTCGTGCCGAGGGACTCGTACTCCCCGGTGGTCTTCAGCTCCACCGAGCTGACAGGATTGTTCCGACTCAAACTTCACAACGAGATGGCATACCAAGAAAACTATCCTCGCTTCATTTCGTTCTTCTGCAGCACGGCCCCTGCTGCGCTCGGCCAGACCCCCATTGCTCATGAGAGCGATATCTTCGACGCGCTTCCAGAGGATCTGCGAGAGAAGATCCGTAGCGAATCGGTGATCTACGTCCGTCGCTACCTGTCACGAAAGTTCAACGAAGCCAAAGTCAAACGGCTGCGGTCGATGTTCGTGCCATGGCAGGACGCCTTCAAAACTGAATCCAAAGCCGAGGTCGAGAAGCGCTGCTCCGAGATCGGTGCGGAATACAGCTGGGATGCCGACGACATCCTGACGGTGCGCACCGAGTTGCCCACCACGCGTCCCCACCCCGCCACAGGAAAGGACGTTTACTTCAATCAGCTCTTGACGCAAAACTTCAGCGTGAAGGGTCTGGGGCCTGCGGGTTATCTGTTGCACCGAGCCATGGGAATCAAGAAAAGCACAGCACCGCGGCATTCCGTTCTCGCCCGAAGCGGTGAACTGACCGGTTCCGAGCTTCGAGCATTCGACCGTGCATACAACAAGGCGACCACGGCATTTCGGTGGAAGGAACGTGACTGGCTGCTGGTGGACAACCTACAGGCCATGCATGCGCGCAACCGATTCATCGGAACGCGTGCGATCTGGGTAGTGATGGGAGACTGAAGTGGCACGGTACGAGGCGTACATATTCGATGTGCAGGGCACGCTGTTGGACTTCTACACCCCGGTGGCAAACGCACTGAAGGAGCATCTCGCCGCCGATTCGGCTGTACCAGTAGGCGATATAGTGCGAGCGTGGCGTCGGGACTATTTCTCCCGCGTGGCATCGCTCGATCAGTCGGCTGCCAAATGGTCGCCGGTTCAGGACGCATATACGGCGGGACTTGCAACGGTATGCGAGGAACTCGGCGTCGACATCCCACTCGGTAAGCACGCCGAATTGGCCGAGGCGTGGAAACGGCTCACGCCGTGGCCCGATGTTGCGGACGGACTGCGCAGGATTCGGAGCGAAGCGATCGCGGCGACATTGTCGAACACCGACATGTCGACCATGGTGCAACTTTTCAAGACCGAGCAGCTCGAGTGGGACGCGGTTCTCACGGCAGAGTTGTTCGGAGCCTTCAAGCCCGAGCCACTGGTTTACGAGCGGACGTGTCGATACCTCGGCGTGGAGCCGGGCAAGGCAGCGATGGTCGCCTCTCACCCGTACGATCTCCGGGCAGCTCGCGAGGTGGGGTTGAACACGGTATTCGTATACCGGCCTCTCGAATTCGGCCGCCTCGAGGACGCGGTCGATGAACACGACGAGTTCGATCACCGCGTAGAGGACATTCGCGAACTTCCCTGAGGAACACGCTCGAATCATTGTCGGAACGAGACCGAAAGTGGGCACACGGTGGTGACGAAGCTGTCCCGCAGAGCTGTTGCGGGTCTGTGCGCAATCGTATTGGTCGCTGCCGCGGGCATCTGGGCGGCGATGGACTTGGAGGAACATCTCACTGTCGGTGGCTTCAAGGACGAGAACTCACCGTCGTTCCACGCAGATCGCGAACTGGAGGACAGGCTCGGAATCGGGGCACCGAACGTCATCGTTCGGATTGCACCGGTCAGCGGATCCGTGGATTCTCCTGAGACAAGGGCGACTGCAGAGGATGTTGTGAAAGTCGTGGCACAGCTAGCTGTTCCGGCTAGCATCCAGTCGTATTGGGAGTCGGGCCTGCCGTATCTGAAGTCGCAGGACGGGCGATCCGCGCTCATCTTGGCTACCCTCCCCGGTGACGAAGACGCCGCGGACGCCGCAGTCCGTGCTCTCGGTCCTGACCTCGACGAGCTCGAGATCGAAGGGATAAACGTCGGGTTGACCGGTCAGGCCGAGATTCTGAGGGAAGCCACTGACGTCTCGAAAGACGGACTGGTCAGGGCCGAGTTGATCGCGGTGCCGATTTCCGTTTTTCTGCTTCTGCTGATCTTCGGATCGCTCACCGCCGCTGCTCTCCCGGTCGTCCTCGGCGTACTGTGCAGCCTGTCTTCACTGTTGGTAATGCGGCTACTGACGATGTGGATGGACGTCTCTGTGTTCGCGCTGAATCTGGTAACAGGACTCGCGCTCGGCTTGGCCATTGACTACAGTCTTCTCATCATCGCGCGCTACCGCGAGACGCTGTCCGCCATTGACGATCCGACCGACGAGGACTATCGCCGAGCCTCCGAGTACGCGGTTCGGCGGACTCGACGCACGGTCATCATCTCGACCGCGACGATTGCCATCGCACTGGGCGGGGTCCTGATGATCGACCTCGGGTATCTGCGTTCCATTGCGCTGGCCGGGATCGTAGTCGTCGCAGTGACGGCATTCCTCGTTCTTGTGGTGATGCCGATAGCCCTCGCCCTGCTCGGGAGACGGATCGACTCGCTGATGGTACGTAAGGTCGACCTAGCAACACCGGGTGCAGTGATGCGACGACTTCTGGCGTTCAGTACTCGTCGCCCGCTCGTCGTGTCGGTAGTAGCGGGTGCCATTCTCGTCGGGCTGTTTCTTCCCTTCTTGGGTGTCAAGTTCGGTCCCGTGGACGATCGCGTACTCCCTGCCGATTCCGAGCCATACGTAGTCGCAGAGCAGATCCGAGTCGAGTTTCCACAGCTGGGTTCCGACATCATGATCGCCGTCTTGCCCGGGGAGACCACCATCGGCGAGGGCGAAACGATTGCGTCCACTCTGTCGCAGAGTCAGGGAGTCTCCGTTGCAACGAGTGCGTGGGGAACGTTCGTCGGCGGTTCCCGCGTCGCGCCAGGTTCGAACGAGCTTGCTGGCGACGCCGCGTTGTCCGCGATCGCCTTGATTCCTCACGCCGATCTCGACCAGCAAGAGTTGCTCGAACTTGCTCGGAGTGTCCGGGCCGACATTGACGTGCACGACGGCACACTGGCCGGCACGTATGCAGATGAATTGGACAAACAACAGGCGATTGCGTCGCGGATACCGTTTGTGTTGGCGATCGTTGTCAGTGGGCTGCTTCCCATGGTGTTTCTCGCCACCGGGAGCATAGTCATCGCTTTGAAGACAATGCTGCTGACCGGTGCGAGTCTGACGGCGAGTTTCGGTGCCCTGGTATGGGTGTTCCAGGACGGAAACCTGTCGAACATACTCGGGTTCACCCCGACCGGGAGCATCGATGTCACGGCTCCAGTGCTATTGCTGTGTTTGGCATTTGGACTGTCGATGGACTACCAGATAATGCTGCTTTCTCGCATCAGAGAAGAGTACGACCGCAGTGGCGATACAGCCCACAGCGTTGCCTTCGGGATCGAGCGCACCGCGAAAGTCCTCAGTGCAGCAGCGCTTCTCATTGGTGTTGTCTTTCTTGCGATCGGTACTGGCGGAACCACCATTGTGAAGATCCTCGGCATCGGACTCGCGATTGCGGTGTTGATGGATGCGTTTGTCGTCAGAATCGCGCTGGTTCCATCCTTGATGCTGATGCTCGGCCGCTGGAACTGGTGGTCGCCCAAGTGGGCCTTGGACATCTATCGAAAGTTGGGACTCGAGCGACCGCACCTCGATGATGTTGTACCTTCCACTGATCGAGCGCCAGTTCGTTCGCATGTTCGGGACGCGCTTTAGCATCCGGTCGGCTATCGAACCTTGTCGATGACGCGGGATTCACGCGCTCCCTTCGGGCCGATGTGTGGTCAGCCGGTGCCGGTGATCGTTTCGGGGGTCTTTCGGCCCTGTCACGTCGCCGCCGGATGCGCGACTATCGGCGATGGAGCCGAAGGAGGGTCATCAGGATGATGTCGTCGACGTCGAAGAGCACGTGGCGGGAATGGTTGGGACGTGCCGTCGAACCGATCCTGCTGGCCGCGACGCTGGCTGCCCTCCTCGCTGGTTGTGTCGCCTGGCTTCTCGACGCGGATGGCGTAGCCGACGCCTGCTGGATCGCCGGGACTGTCGTCGCTCTTGTCCCCGCCACGTGGTGGGTGATCGACTCAGTGCGCCGCGGCCGTGTGGGCGTAGATCTGATCGCAGTGCTCTCGCTGGTCGGCACCCTGTTCGTCGGCGAGTATGTCGCCGGTGCCCTCATCGGCGTCATGTTGGCGTCCGGGCGGGCCCTCGACGCCGCTGCCGAACGTCGCGCCACAAAGGATCTCCGATCCCTGTTGGATCACGTTCCACGGACCGCCCGTCGGCGTATCGGAGACGAAGTCCAGGTCGTGCCTCTCGACGACGTTGTTGTCGGCGACGTGCTCGTCGTCGGTCCGGGGGAAGTGGTGGCTGTCGACGGATGGGTGACTTCGCCGCTTGCTGTGCTCGACGAGTCGGTACTCACCGGCGAAGCGATGCAAGTCCAGCGCCGCAGCGGGCAGCCCGTGCGCAGCGGCGTCGTCAACGCCGGATCCGCGTTCGAGTTGAGTGCCCGCGCCAGCGCTGCGGAGAGTACCTACGCCGGGATTGTGCGCTTGGCCCGCGATGCTGCCGCCGAGAGCGCCCCTGTGGTCCGGATCGCTGATCGAATCGCTGGCTGGTTTCTGCCGTTGGCCTTGACGGTAGCCGGGCTGGCCTGGCTAGCGAGTGGCTCGGCCACCCGCGCCGTTGCCGTGCTGGTGGTCGCCACACCGTGCCCGCTGCTGCTCGCTGCTCCCGTTGCGATCGTCTCGGGTCTGTCCCGCGCCTCCCGCATCGGTGTCGTGATCCGCAGCGGCGGGGCCCTGGAGAACCTCGGCCACGCCACCACTCTCGTGATGGACAAGACCGGGACGTTGACGACCGGACGGCCTACCAGCGGCGACATCGTCACAGCGCCGGGCCGCGACGCCACCGAGGTGCTCCGGCTGGCGGCATCGGCTGACCAACTGTCCCCGCACGTGCTTGCCGAGTCCATCGTGCAGGAAGCGAAGATGCGCGGGCTGGCGCTGTCCATGCCCACCGACGTCGACGAGGAAGCGGGGGTGGGGGTGGCGGCCACCGTGGAGGGTCACCGAGTCACGGTCGGCTCGCTGGACGTGGGTCCGGATGCGCCGGCCTGGGCCCGTGCGGTGCTCAACCGGGCGGACCTCGACGGCGCGGTGGTTGCGTGGGTGACCGTCGACACGGACCTCGCCGGGGCGCTGCTGCTGGTGGACCCGTTGCGTCGCGACGCGTCCCGTACGTTGCGACGCCTGCGCTCGGCCGGCTTGAATCGGTTGGTCATGCTCACCGGGGATCGCCGCGAGACCGCGGAGGCGGTTGGGGCGCTGCTCGGCCTGGACGACGTGCACGCCGAGCAAACTCCCGCCGACAAGGTGGCCGGGGTGCTGGCCGAACGAGAGTCCGCGGTGACGATCATGGTCGGCGACGGTGTCAACGATGCTCCCGCCCTTGCTGCAGCGACGGTAGGGGTGGCGATGGGGGCGCGTGGCTCGACGGCGAGTTCGGAGGCCGCGGACATCGTGCTGACCACGGACCGTTTGGACCGCCTCGCCGACGCGATGGAGATTGCCCGCCGATCCCGACGCATCGCTGTGCAGAGCGCATCGGTCGGGATGGGATTGTCGTTGGTGGCCATGGGATTCGCCGCCTTCGGACTGTTGCCGCCGGCGGCGGGCGCGCTACTGCAGGAGGGGATCGACGTCGCCGTGATACTCAACGCGTTGCGTGCACTGCGCGTCGATTCGTCGCGGACGGTGAAACTCACCGACGACACGGCGGACATGCTGCGCCGCTTCTCTGCCGAGCACGATGAGATGCGGGAGGATCTGTCGATTCTGCGCCAGACCGCACAATTGATTGCGACCGGTAACCTCGATCAGGCCCACGAGTCGCTGCGCCGTGCCGAGGCTTTTCTCTTCGACACTCTCTTGCCGCACGAGCAGGCCGAGGACAGCAAGTTGTATCCGGCTCTGGCCGGGCCATTGGGCAGCGGCGAGGTGACCGCAACGATGAGTCGAATGCATGCCGAGATCGACCGGCTCTGCCGTCGGCTGCGCACACACCTCGAGCAGGCCGACGCCGCCGGGGGATTGAGCGTCGATCAGTCCGACGACCTGCTGGCCTGCCTGTACGGTCTGCACGCCTTGCTGCGACTGCACTTCGTGCAAGAGGAGGAGAACTACTTCACCCTGACATCAGCCGAGGATCGCCCCGCGGGCTCGGCTTGATCGAGTCGATGTCGGTGGTGGTCGCGCAAGCGCCACGCAGCGATGCGGTATCGGCGTACGGGATCGGCATCATCGTGGGTGTCGGATTCTTCCTGATGGTCTTCCCGAACTGGTGACGTGTGTCGATGAAACCCGGCGCCGGCGACCTTTCAGGGCGAGGCGATTGCGCGCGCAGTCATCCGCCCAGGGCGCCGAGAGCGTCGTAGACGAGGAAGGCCGGCCACACGAACGATTTGAGTATGGCGACAACGTGTTCCCCGAAGCCGTCGGCCGCCTGCCACCAGAAGACCAGGCTGCCGATGCCGCCGAAGAAGTACACCGCCTCCCCTCCGGTCCCTGGCGTGGTGCGGCGGTTGCAGTCTTGATCGGACTTCGACATTGAGGTCTCCTTGTTGTTGTTCACCGTGTCAGCCAAGAACGACGCAGCCCAGCCGTGGTCACCAAGCGTCCGTCGACACCCGCACGTGGGAGTAGGGCCCAGAGTCACTTGACGGCGGTCCGATCGGCCTCAGATGGGAACCCGGCTGGGGCCAAGACGTGGGGCTGGTGGTGAAGTCGACGCCATGTACGCGTCGAGGACTTCCCGCGCCTTTGCACGACCAACGCATGGAACCGTGCGCAGGGCTGCCGCGTCCAACTGATAGAAGACCGCTTCGGATGATTGGTGAGCACATGGAAGTAGATCCCGCGATTCTGAGCGGGTTCGCAGGGTTCGTCCAGGATGCGAGTGACACCCTGGAAAGGGTGGACGCAATCGAGCCGTTCTCGTCAGCGCGTGGTTGCCTGCCTGGGACCGACTTCCAACAGCTGTGTGATGAGGCATCAGGCTTGTCCCGCGGCCGCTTCTGATGATGACGTGGCGCACGCAATCGGACGACAGTTGGGTCCCAGCGGGGGAGTCGGCGGGACGGTTCCCGCTTCAGTGAATGATCGACCTGCGAAGCCTGACGCTGAATCCCCGGCCATCGAGTGGCGCGCGGTGTGGCCCCAGCTGCTCGACTGGAAGCACTTGGCGACCGCGTCGGTGGCTTTCGTGGGCGTTGTCGCAGGATTTTTCTTGGTATGGACCGCTGGGAGTGGGGTCGCGATAGTCGGTTTCGTGGGCGTCGGTGTGATGTCGCTGTGTCTCTTGTGGCTGGTTCTGCGACTTGCCGGTTTTCGGTGGATCAGACCGTCGAGCAGGCTGAAGCCATGCACCAGCGCCCGGTTCGGTCCGGGCATTCGAATCGGTCCGGAAACGCTGGCCCTGCGGGTTCTGGTCATAGCATTGGTCGGTTGCGCCATCTACTATGTTGCCGTCGCGCTAGCCTTCTGGCTTCGGCTCGAGTCGCTGCTGCCCGAGTTCAGAGACAGTTCGACGCACAAGTGGTTGGCGGTGATCTTCGCGGTGGTTCTGGCTGCAATAGCATTGCTGTTGAGCATCTTTCGGCCATCCACTGGGCTGGAGATCTACCAGGATGTCGTGATCCGGACGGTAGGGCAATGGAGGCTTCTGCGAATCGGTGATGATGTGACGCTTCCATGGGCTTCGATCGTCGAGATTGTCGACGAGGTTCGGTTGAACCATTCAGGCTTGTGGACCACTCGCGAACCGCTGATTCGACTGGTGACCAGTGAGCCCCTTCCCTCGACCGGGCGGCTTGGGTGGGATACGGACGAGTACCTTCAACTTCCCGCGAGTTGGATGGCAGCCGAGCCGAACCTGATGCTCGCAGTGCTGCGGGCGATGCTCGAGAGCGATGAACGGCGACAAGAGATTCTCTCGCACGATCCTGCCGTGGTGTTCGCCCCGCCGCCGCTGCGCGAACGTTTCCGAGTGTCCGACGTCTGCGCCTTGTAGCGACTCGCACGGTGACTGCGCCGACTATTGCGGAGGTACACCACCTGTGCAGGTGGTGGTGGTGTTGCTGGGAAGCGCTGACGTTTGGCACCGGATCCGCCACCCACATCAGGACCGAGTGTTGACGATAACGCTCGGCGCACCGTGGTCTCTGAACCATTGTTGAAGTTCTGCGCCTTCCAATATGACCAGCCGGGCACTGCCGACATCGACAGGATCGCTGACTTCACCGGTCATCGACGTGATGTTGGCACCGGCGATTTTCGCATTGGCGAGAACGGTATGGCGCGGAAAGCTGCCCCACTGGCTTCCGCTCAGGTCCGCGCCGCGTAGATCGACATCGGGCATGAACGCATCAGCGAGCAAGGCTCCGTGAATCTCTGCACCGCGCAGGTCCGAACCCGAACCCTGTTCACTTGGCGCTTCCGATCCCGGCATGCAAGTGAGGGTCGATGGGGGTCTGGTTTCGATTGGGTTGACTCGATGGTGTCGACCGCGCGATTACCGTCCGCCAAGAAAGGGGATGTTGTGACGCCGCCCCACCCAATGAATGCATCGGACTGGTCGGGACTCGATGACATGGTCGACGACGCATTTCGCGGTCCGAGCACTGGCAGTGCCTTGGTGGGTTGGCTGAAACTCGCGAAGACCTGACACCTCCGAAAGTGAAGGCTCAAAACTCGATCGGCTTCTTCAACTCGATAGCTGCCTTCTCCTCAAGCAGGAGTCGGTCAGTCTCGGACTCTGCCGCAACCAGCGCCTTCGGGCCAAGGCCCTTTTCGAGCATGAATGCCAGTAGACGAGAGACCGTGTGCTGGCCCGCTCGCAGCGTTTCGAGCGCAGGCGACTTGGGATCGCTGTATACCGACAACCGGTTGATTCGTGCAGAGAGTTGTGTCTCGAGATCCGTGATCTGGTACCAGAGCGTCTCATCGTATGGGAGCTCCAGAAGCTTTCGGGCGTGCTCGACTGCGACCCGTAGAACCAGCGTGTTCGAGTCGCTAACGGGCTGGGCCGGGCCTCCGCCCGTTGTTGCAGCGGAGGTGGCGACGGCGGCACCCGTGCTGGCAAGGCCACCGAGCATCGCCAGACCGCCGACCATGCCGCCGGGGCCGAGAGCAGCTAGACCTCCGGTCAGGGCGGCGGCACCGAAGACGCCCGCGGGTGCTGCGACGATCAGTCCGACCGGTCCCGCAGCGACGATCGCGACACCGGCGGCCGCAGTGAGTACACGTCCCCACGGCACACCGCCTTTGCGGCTGATGAAGTTCTGCACGTCTTCGATCGCGCTGCCGATCTTGGTCCCGGTGGGACGTTGAAATCCCAGTTCGACCGCCACGTCAGCGAGTGCCTCTTTGGGTGCACGATCGACGTTGATCTCGTACGGTTCGACCAAGTTGGTCATTGCGAGTACGACGAGTTCACTAACCGCCTCGTGCAGCTCCCAGCGATGTGGAAGTCTCGGGAGTGCGCCCTGCGCGAGCTCGTACAGCTCCGCTGCGACCGCGATGTTGGCCGTAGTGGCGGCTGCCTCGATCTGCGCGACCACTTCGTCCTGCTGTGCGCTCAGCGCGTCGGCGTATCGTGCGGCCGCGTACTTGTCCCTGATATGCCGTTGAACTGCGTGTCCGAAATGCAGCGACAACAGAATGCTGGCCTCGTTGTCTCCTAGTCGAACGGCGATGCTCGACTCCCGAAGCGCCACTGTCTTCGTCGGGTACAGAACGTCGGCGATGAGTCCGGAAACGGAAGGGTGACCGAGATGAGCACCCGCTCCATGCTGCCCTCCGATATCGATGGTGAAGTCCTGCGCACCGGGGAATGTTGATGCGAGTCCGCGCCCACCTGTTACGATATCTCGCTTGTCAAAGAAATTGGTCCAGTCGTCGACGCGGTCGTAGGGAAACTTCTTGAGAAGGCGGTCGCTGTTTTCATGCAGCGGACGCGAACTAGCTGGACTCCCGATGGTGACGAAGCGACGGACGTGTATTCCCTCGTGGAGGTTATCCAGAAGGTCGATCGCAATAACGCTTCCGAGGCTGTGGCCGACGAGGATGATGTCACCAGTGCCGGGAAGGTTGTCCAAGATCAGCTGAAGGATGGCCCCACGTGTGCCTTCATTGTGCATGTAGCGCTTGACCTGTGGAAGGTCGTACCACGGGAGCGCGGTGATGGCGGCCTGCTGAAGCACGGAAAGAGGCGCCTCCGGAACGCGATCGAAGCCGAAAGAGCGGACGCCGGACTCCAAGCCGAGCTTGCGCTGGACCCTCGCCTGGCGTCTCTCGAAACCGCGCCGACCAAAGGAGTCGTCTTTGGGCTTGTAGGTGACTGGCGGAATCTTGGCCGATACTCCCGCGGTGCTCAGGAGCGATCGGTAGCGCGGCGCGATCACGCGTTCCTGATCGACCTGCGGGTGACCGGCCTGGGTGAGACCGCGGTTAAGCCCGTCGAGCCAACCCATCTTTGGGTCGCCGTCTCCGATGCCGTGCAAGAAAACAATTCTCATCTAGGTGCCTTCTGTAATCTTGGCCAACGCCGTCGCCAGCACGCTTCTCGGGCCACTGTGCACTATCAGTCCGACACCGTCACCACCGTGGTGTCGGTGTTCATTCGGACGAATGAACACCGACAGCGAAACCGCATGACACCGCGATCGAAGGTGACTTCTTCTTCGGCTAGCGAAACATATGTCCGATTCAACCGATACATTGGCGGCAGGGGCGAGGACGTCGTCTCATGAGTTCGCTTATTGGAGTGGGCATTGGCTGGTCGAGAACACGACGTGGAGCTCAAAGGTCGCGTGAAGCGTCTGATGCAGTTCCTTCGCGAGATCGTCAAGTCTCGAACTAGCCCCATCTTGCATGTTCAAGATCATGTCCAGGTCGAGTGGCTATATCGCGACGACCGCATTGCCCAGATCGACACGTCCGTGGAGCAAGACGGCATCGCAGTTCGCGCTCCGCGCGTGAGCGTCGATGACCATCCTTCAGTCCCGGCGCCGCTGGTCGGCTGGCTGAACGCAAGCGAGGTCGCTAGCAGTCGCACCCCAGGATTGACGCTCTCCGGCCTGGGGCCGGTCGCCGACCGAACGGTTTCGCGTGACTCCGCCGAAGCCGCCGAGGTACGTCGGGAGTTCTCCGCCTGGCTGCCGAAGTGGCAGGCGTGGGCTGCATCCGACCGCACGCGTCGACCCCAAGCAGAGTTGTACACCGCGCTCCAAATGATCATGCAGGAGCTCGCGGCGCGTCCGGAGTCGATCGAGCTAGTTCTTGCATCTGGTCTGTTGACCGTCGGGTCATCGGACCCGAAGCAGTCCGTGCGGACTCACATTGTCACGCAAAGTGCTGGTGTCGAGCGGGAAGACGCGACCGGGGACCTCGTCGTCCGGCTCACCGCACTGAGCTCGCCGCGACTAGAAGACACGCAGCTCTTCACCGGACGGGAGGAGTTCGATTCCTCAGGGTCTCTCGGCCTCCAGGAGGTGTTGCGACAGCACGCCACGTCACCGCTGAGCGAGGGTGTGCTGCATTTCCTGAAGGAATGGGCGCCTCGCGCACTCAACCAGACGGTCGACGTGAACGACCTACAGGAGCAGCCGGCTCCGACGGCAAATAAGACTCTCACCCCGTCGCCGGCGTTGATCCTGCGTAAACGTGGTGCGTTTGCTTTGGTCGAATACTACGAAAAGATGATTGTCGACGTCGAACGCGACAACTCCCCGGTCCCACTCGGCTTGGCTCAGCTCGTCGAAGCGATCGAACCGCACGACCGTCTCGATTGGCTGGAGCGGTTGGGTGCAGCGGCGTCGTCGGCACTTGCCGATGATCCGCTTTTTCCACTGCCAGCCAACGCTGAACAGTCCCAGATTCTTGAACGCTTGGGCCGGGACAGTGGCGTCGTCGTGGAGGGCCCGCCCGGAACTGGCAAGACCCACACCATTGCGAACCTTGTCTCAGCACTGCTGGCGCGTGGGCAGCGGGTACTTGTCACGAGCGAGAAGTCTCAAGCGCTGCGAGTCCTACGAGACAAATTGCCTCCGGAGATGCAGGAGTTGTGCGTATCTATAACCGATTTGGCGCGAGGCGGTTCGCACGAGCTGAACAAGAGTGTCGCGACGATCGCCGAACGCAAGTCCTCCTTCAACGAACGAGCTGAAGATCAGCGGATAAATGACCTTGGTGCTCGTCGGCAGCGAGCACGCCAGAATCGGTCGACGATTCTCGAACGCATCCGTTCCTTGCGGGAATCTGAGACGTATCAACATCCGCCGATTGCACCTGGATACTCGGGCACAGTCGCCGCGATCGTCAAGGAAGTCAAAGTTAACGAGGAGGCGTTCAGCTGGCTTCGTGGACCATTACTGGCGAACAAGTCGCCCTTGACGGGCATCGAAATCGACGAGTTGCGTGCACTGATCAACTCCGCGTCGAATACTCAGGCCTCGCGCCCCGCTCGGCAGCTACCGCCCGTAGACACTCTTCTCCCCGATAGTCAGACCCTGGAGAAGCTGTTTTCCAGAGCGAATACGGACGTTGCAACCAAGGGTGCGGAATCTGCCCAGCTCATTCAAGTTCTCGCTGGTGTCGATCCGGCGACCGCCCAGCGTGTACGGGCGTTCTGCGAATCCCTGAGCGGCCGTGTCGAAGATGTACGTGAGCTCGCGCCGCGCTTTCAACAGCTCGCCGATGGAGTGCTGTCGGGGGAAGCCGACTACCTGTGGGCGCGCGTTTCAGGTCTGCCGGCCATTCTTGATGTAGCTGTACGTGCTGATTTGTTTGTGGGTCACCGCGATGTACGCAGCTCGGATACCTCTGGGCAAGCGCTATCTGTACTCGACCAGCTTGCGTCGGCACTGGAATCCGGAACGGAATGGAAGTCCGGCCGATTCTTCAAGAGCGAACAACAGAAGAAGTTCGAACAGTCCGGAATCACTGCGACGGTCGATGGCGCGCCCGTAGCAGACGCGCACGCAGCCCGCGCCGCTGCAGAACATGTCAGGGCCTTGGGTGCGATCAGCTCCGCTGGAACACTTCTCGCTGACCTGGGCATTCCGGTTGTCACCGACGGATCGCGTGGATTCCAGGTCAACAGCCTGCAATCCGTTGTGCGGTCGTTGGAGCAGTTGCGCGCAGTTGTAGCAGCTAGGGACGAACTAGTCGGTCATATGCGAACCATCTCGCAAACGTATCCTCGGGTCCGGTCACTGACCGAAGCATCGTCGATCGCTGGTGCCGCTGGCGCGATCGCGACGCGCGCCGATGTCGAAGACGCACGGAAGGAACTGGACGTGCTTGTTCGCGCAGTGTCCTTCGAGCTCGATCGCGCGCCTTCCCCTGAGGGTGACACCCTCGTTCGCACCCTGGCGGCGGCCGATTCCCTCGTCTTCGAGACGGCAGTCGAGCAATACGTCATCGCGTGGAACGAAACGCGCGATCAGATCCGGTTGACGGAGCTCGAGTCGAGACTGAACCAAGTTGCTCCGGCACTTGCCAAGCTCGTCCGTAGCACCGCGAGCGACGAGCAGTGGGACGGCATCGGATGGGGCCTCGAGAAGGCGTGGGCTTGGCGTCGAGCGCAGGAGTGGGTTGCTGATCAACATAGGACCGGTCGCGAACAAGAACTCGATGATGAGCTGAGCATCATCGATGCCGACATCGCTCAACTGACCTCCCAGCTGGCCGCCGCCAGTGCCTGGCGGGACTCGCTGAAACGCATGACAGCCAAAGAGGTTCAGGCACTGCAGACGTACCGGGACCACATCGCAAATCTCGGCATGGGTACCGGAAAGTACGCAGAAAAGTACAGCAGCGCAGCGCGTTCCGCCATGGTCGAAGCGCAGAGCGCTGTGCCGGCCTGGGTCATGCCGCTTCAGCAGGTACTTGACTCGATCCCTGCCAAACCGAATACGTTCGACGTCGTCATCGTCGACGAAGCAAGTCAGGCCGATATCACCAGCTTGTTCCTGCTTTGGCTGGCACCACGCGTCATCGTCGTCGGCGACGACAAACAGTGCACACCAAGCGAGGTGTCCAGCGGCGCTTTGGACGCAGTCTTCGATAGATTGGATCTCTACCTGCACGATCTTCCCGAGCACGTGCGCACCACTCTTACTCCGCGATCCAGTCTTTTCTCGATGTTGCGCACCCGGTTCGGTCAGGTCGTGCGGTTGCGGGAACATTTCCGTTGCATGCCGGAAATCATCAACTGGTCGAGCAACCAGTTCTATCGCGACTCACCCCTCATCCCAGTGCGGCAGTTCGGGGCAGACCGACTCCCGCCACTCGCCCACACGTACGTCGAGGGTGCGATCAATGCCGGTAAGAGCGCGACTCTACGAAACGAGCTCGAAGCCGAGGCCCTCGTCGACCAGATGATCAAGTGCTTCGACGACCCGACTTATGACGACAAGACCTTCGGAGTTGTTGTACTGCAAGGCCAATCGCAGGTCGACGTGATCCGCAATCTGCTACTTGCCAAGGTCAGCACCGAGGTGTGGGAAGAGCGACGACTCAGGGTGGGTACTCCGCCTGACCTCCAAGGCGATGAGCGGAATGTCATCATGCTGTCGATGGTTGTCGCGCCAGAGCAGAACTTCGCGTCCCTGACCAAGAGCGAGTTCCAGCGTCGGTTCAATGTTGCCGCAACACGAGCGCAGGACCAGCTCTGGCTCTTCCATTCGGTGACTGCGGATCGACTGAAGTCGACCGATCTTCGTCAATCGCTTCTGACGTATGTCAGTTCGACGTCGCCAGCCCCCGCTGCACCCATGCCGGAGAACGTCAGCCGCGACGTCCGGCAGGCCCCGTTTGACAGTCTCTTCGAGCAGCGAGTCTTCAACGACATCGTTGCTCGCGGTTATCACGTCAATCCCCAGATCGAGGTCAACGGTCGGCGTCTCGACCTGGTCATTACCGGGGGCGCATCACGGCTTGCAGTTGAGTGCGACGGCGATGCGTGGCATTCGACGCCCGAACAAGTGCGAGCTGACCTCGAGCGTGAACAAGAGATCAAGCGGGTCGGTTGGACGTTCTGGCGGATTCGCGAGTCCGAGTACTACCTCGACCAAACGGCTGCGCTCGGATCTCTGTGGGACACCCTTGATCAGCTCGGTATTTTGCCGTATTCGGTAGCGCCTCCGGCCTTGGAGGAAGCGGTGTCCGCCTGGTCACCGGTTGCGCTCACTGCGGACGAGTCGATTGCCGAGGAGATCGCGGAGGAAGAAGCCCTACCTACAGCGCCCGTTGCGGCCGCTGTGGTCGCGGCTCCGCTGACCCCTTCGAGACCGATGACACGAGCCCCTAGTCCCAGCGCTCGACCGGACGCAGTCAAGCAACCCCGTGCGACAGTAATCGATCCCCCCCGGGTCGTGCGCAAATCGAGCCCAGCACCTGTCGACCTCACGGGATCAATTCTCAGCCAGTTGGCTGGAGGGAGTGCGACGCAGGATGAGCTGGAGGGTGCTCTGGACCTGTCCGCCGGTGAGCTCGACGATCACATGAATCGGCTTGTATTGGGACGGCGCATAATGACGGAGGGGAGCGGTACACAGCTTCGCTACCGTTTGCATATGATCAGTGCGCAGTCCAAACCAGCTGTGGCAGAGACGGTCTCGCAACCCATTCAACCGAACCGCAAAGTAGTTTCACGTGAAGACGTGCGTCAACACCTGATCGCACGCGCGGCTGTAGCAGAGGTTTCTCTTGCCGAGATCGCCTCCGAGCTGGCAATTGACGACTCCATCGTCGTCGCGGTAGGTCGGGGATTGGTGATCGAGGGGATTCTCGAAGAGGAGGGTGGTACGTACCGGGACCGCCGGCCTGCGACTCCAGCGCGTGGGCCGGTGACGGAGCACTTGCCTGAGCCTAGGTCAAACGTAGTCGCTGGGAACTACCCCAAGCCCGAAAATGCTGTTGCCAAAAAGCTACTGGTGGCGGCCGCCTGGGACGTGGGGCAGAAGCTGAATGTGGCTCGCGCGCGCAAGGTCACGGGGTACACACCCGCGGAGGTGCAAGAAGTGCTCGCCGAGCTGGAACAGGAGAACGCGCTGGTCCGGCAGACCGACGGTCATGGCTCGGTGTGGGTGAAGAACCGCAACCGATGAAATCGACGTTGACAGTCCGGCCACTCCGGCAGTGGCAGGCGGAGGCGCTTCTGCAGTGGCAGCGCGGAGGCAGTCACGGCGTCGTTCAGGCAGTCCGCGGGTCCGGAAAGACTGAACTGGGGATCACTGCGCTTGCGGCCGCTGTCGAACAGGGAAGGCAGTCACTTGTTGTCGTTTGTGACGCCGAAGCCGCGGAGAGATGGAGACTACTTCTAGTCGAGGGGTTGCCGAAGGCAACGATCAGCGCGTCGGGTTCGGACCTGGCTGATAGTGCCGACGTAGTCATCGCCGATGCCAATGAGCACATTCGCTTTCTGCAGACCGGGGCGCGCCGCAGTGGACTGTTGGTCGTCGACGACTTTCACCTCATGAGTGCATCAGATCTGGGCGCACTTACTCCAAACCGGTTCGAGCAGAAGTTGGGGCTGGCCGATTACACTGCTGGCTTTGTGTCGAGTCGGCTCGCGCGGGAGTTCGGCGCTGTCATTATCGGTTGCGACTACACCAGAGCTCGCCGCGACGGACATCTAGCCCCGCTGCGTCTGCTGCTCGTCGGTGTGCCGTTCAAGACTGACGAGCTGAAGCGCTATTCACAGCACAACGACGCTGTGACACGGGCGCGTTCTGAGCTGTCCCGACGATACCGCTGCCGCGTCAACACTGAAGACAATTTCGAAATGGATGCTCGACGACTCGCAGATGGCCCCGCGTCCGACGCCGGCACGCAGACCGCGCGCCGCTACGGAGCGTCACTTGCCGACCGCCGCGACGCTGTCGATGAGTGCATAGGAAAGACGTTTGCGTTGCGCGAGTTTTCGCAGATGCTCGAGGCCAGTGGGCGCACGCTGGTCTTCACCGAGACCATGAGATCTGCGAGCGCACTAGCTGAAGCCATCCTCGAAGAAGGCGTCCTCGCAGCACCCTTCTCGGCCGCTCTCGATGCCGGTGACCGGCGGGAGCTGGAGTCGAGCTTCAACAGCGGTGCGGTGAGAGTGCTCACCGTGCCTTCGGAACTAGATGAGTTGACCGCTACTCCGGATGCCACAACTGCTGTTCTGGCGACGTCCAGCCGAAGCCATCACTCGATGTTGCACCGCATGAGCCGAATCGTGGGAACGCGCAGTTCCGCACTGCCGACGACTGTCGTCGTCTTGTATATGAAGGGCAGCTTCGAGGATCCGGAGAATGCAGACCCCAACACCTATCTCGGCGAGCTAACCTCAGCTGCTTCCGAAGTCGTATCAACGGACGTGGGCGGCGCGGCTGCAAAGCTCGCCCAATGGCTCGGATCCGTGGAGTCGACCGACGCGCATCAAGGCGTCGCTGAGCGCGACAATCGCGCGCTGGAAGAGCTTGCTTTTCGTATTGTCGATGATGGGCCAGTTTCTAACGTTGCCGGTGACGCGGAGGCCCTTCGAGAGCTTCTGAGGCGCACCACGGATAGCGTCACCATGGACGAGGTAGATCGAGTGCTGCGCAGCCTTTCGATCCTGGACGAACGCGAAGTTGCGATCGTCATCGCCCGGTACGGTCTCGATGGAGATGAACCGAGAACGTACCCGCAGATCGCCGCCCAGGTCGGTGTGTCCGCAGGCCGCGTCAGTCAGCTCGAGACGGCTGCGGTTCAAAAACTAGTGCCCACTTATGATGGGCACGCCCGTTGACCTCGGGCCAGACCAAGGCTGTAGCTGTTGCCCCTTCAGGGCCACTATTTGGCAAAATTTGCAGGTTTAACACTGATACCTATCATGAAGGAGAAACGCGTGAGTAGCATTACGCCCCATTATCGAACTGTCACACAGCTGCTTCAGAATCGGTCGTTTTCGATCGACGAGTACCAACGTGAATATAAATGGAGTCAGCAAAATATTGAGGAATTGGTAACTGATCTTCAAGGGAAATTCGACTCGGCATACAGGGCTGGCGATTCTCCCAAAGCTGCGAGCGAGTACCCTGACTACTTCCTTGGTTCCATAATTGTTACCAAGAGAGCCGGTAAAAACTTCCTGGTCGATGGCCAGCAGCGAGTCACATCGCTGACACTCTTTCTCATTTTCCTGTACCGCGAAGCGAAAATGCGGAAGCTTGCAGTGGCATCGACCATCGAACCGCTGATTTTTTCCGATAATTATGGAGAACGTCAGTTTAACCTCGACGTTACCGAACGCGTGCCGGTAATTCGCGCACTATTTGGAGGGGAGGACTACAACTCGGACGGAAAGGAAGAGTCGGTACAGAACATACTCGACAGATACCGGGACATTGAAAGTATTGGCTTGGTTGAGGGTCTTGGTGAGGGCTTGGAGTCGTTCATTTACTGGCTGCTCAACAATGTCGGACTGATCGAGATCGCTACCGACACGGATGCGCATGCATACTCGATTTTCGAGACAATGAATGATCGCGGAAAACCGCTCAGTCCAGTCGATATGTTGAAGGCTTACTTGCTTGGCTCAATATCGGATACGGCTCAGCGTACCAGCGCTAACGGGAGGTGGAAGAAGACCGTGTCGGAGCTAATTTCCTGGGCGGCCGAGCCAAACGCAGAGCGTGATGCCAACTTCGTCAAAGCGTGGTTACGTAGCCAGTACGCTGAAACGATTCGTGACCGCAAAGCGGGCGCTACGGACATGGACTGGGAACTTATCGGGACGGCATTTCATAGGTGGATTCGCGATAACTCCAATGACGTGGGTGTTGGTTCGTCGGCGGAAAACTATCGTCTGATGACCGAAAGTTTCCCTTTCTTCGCGCGAGCGTACCTCAAGATATTGGATGCCAGCAAGAACTATACGCCAGGACTCGAGTCCATCTTCTTCAATGCTCACAACGACTTCACCTGGCAAAGTACTGTGCTTCTAGCGTCGCTCGATCCGGTGGATGACGATGACACGGTCGAGCGGAAATTGGCTGCGACCGCGACATACCTCGACATTTGGATAATGCGTCGAACTGTTAACTATGTCCGAGTCGGGTATTCTGCGGTGAGTTATGCGATGTGGATTCTATGCAAAGACATTCGGAGAAAACAAATCGGTGAATTAGTGGATATCCTCGTTGGAAAGCTGGGCGGCGACGACGTGTCCTTCGATGGCAGTGAGTCCCGGGGCAGGGGAGGAGTTACGGACTTGCGACTCAACCAGTTCAGCCGCCGATATATTTACCATTTTCTTGCGCGTCTCACTGCTTACACTGACGTCGAATCCGGAAAGCCAGACATCTTCGATAAATACGTCGACAGGAAGCAGAAGAACGCATTCGACATCGAGCATATTTGGGCAGACAAATATCGAAGGTACGCTGACCAGTGTGCCAACGAGCAAGACTTCGAGATCCTTAGAAACAACGTAGGCGGCCTTGTTTTGCTACCTGCAGACGTCAACCGTAGCTATCAAGACCGCACCTTCGAACAAAAGTCTCCTCATTACGCGAAGCAGAACTTATACGCAGCAAGCCTGACCAAGGCTGCATACCAGCACCAACCGCAGTTCAAGAATTTCATCCAGCGGGAGGGATTGGATTTTAAGTCTTACGATGACTTCGGCGTCACAGAGCAGGCAGAGAGGCGAACGCTTGTTCTTGAGTTGGCAAAACGCGTTTGGTCCGTTGAAAGGCTTTCTGCATTCCGAATTTGAGGTGATGCGCGAATCTTGAGCTGCGCGGCCGCTGGAGGTCGTATCGACGTTGGCCTCCCGCCGTCAGCCGTGACGCTGATTGGCGGGAGGACTCCCTTGCATTCCGCGGTCAAGTTTAGTCCAGCGCTGCGCTGCCGGTCGCGTCGTGGGCGGGTGCGCGTGAGATCGCGATCGCTGCGGCACGCCCGAATGCGCCGTTGACGTTGGAACGGTGCCAGCGGGTGACGGGCTTGTAGCGGACGAAGGCGGATGAACTGCTGTGGGATCTGGTCGCGCTCAAGAAGTTGACCAGACGTAAACGCGAGGGCGTAGAGGAATGGGTGCGGCCGCAGGGGTTGACGCTATGACGCAGGTTGCGAGCCGGTCCGAGGGGTTGTGGGACTGGCAGAAGGAAGCGTTCGATGCGGGGGTGTCGTCCGGTTACCGCGCGATTGTCGAGGCGGTCACCGGTACCGGGAAGACGCATGTCGGGTTGGCGGCAACTTTGGACTCGGTCAGTCGTGGTCGTCAGGTGTTGGTGGTGGTGCCGAGCATCGACCTGCTTGAGCAGTGGTACACGGCGATGGTGAAGGCGTTGCCGAGTGTGCGGATCGGGCGACGGGGGAACGGGCACAACGACACGTTCCGGCTGTGCGACGTGTTGATCACGACGATTCAGTCGGCGATTCGGCCGGGCGCCCCGATGCCGCGGACCGGGGCGTTGCTCGTCGCTGATGAGGTGCATCGTTATGGGGCTGGTTCGTTCGCGAAGGTGCTGATCAACCGGTTCGAGGAGCGTCTCGGGTTGACGGCGACGTTGGAGCGTCAGGACGACGGTGTCGATACGCATCTGATGCCGTATTTCGAGAACCTGGTCAAGGGGTGCGATGCGGCGCGGGGAAGACGTGACGGGATTCTGGCGCGGGTGCGGGTGATGACGGTCGCGGTTCCGTTCTCCGCTGACGAGTCGGCGAAGTTCCAGGATCTGGACGAGAAGGCGAAGTCGCTGCGGAACACGTTGATCTACGACTATGGCTGTGCGGCTGAGCCGTTCGGTGAGTTCATGAAGAACGCGGTGGATCTGAGCAAAGAACGGCATCTGCCGGCGAGTCGAGTGGCGAGTAGGTATCTGTCAGCGTTCAGCAAGCGACGGGCGCTGTTGGCGGACTGTGAGGGCAAGTTGCAGGCGTTGGCAGCGATCACGCCGGGGCTCAAAAAGTCGGAGCGCTCGATCGTGTTCTCGGAGACGAAGGAGTCCGCCGCGAAGGGTGCGGAGGTGCTCAAGGCTGGTGGGGTGGCTGCGCATCAGTATTCGAGTCATTTGGATCGGGTGGGGCGGACGCGGATTCTGAAGCAGTTTCGTAGTGGTGAGTTGACGTCTCTGGTGGCGCCGCGGGTGCTGGATGAGGGTATCGATGTGCCGGCGGTGGATGTCGGGGTGATCATTGCGAGCCGTTCGTCGAAGCGGCAGATGATTCAGCGGATGGGTCGGATTTTGCGGCTCAAGCCCGATGGTCGGCCTGCGGCGTTCGTGATCATGTACGTGGCTGGGACGAACGAGGATCCGTCTCTGGGTGCGCATGAGGCGTTTCTCGATGAGTTGACGGGCGTGGCTGAGGAGGTCGTGGACGTCGAGCTTGCTGATGCGGGTGCAGTGTTGGCGAGTTGGTTGGATCAATCGGCGCCGATTCTGCCTAAGCGGCCGGTGGAGCAGACGCCGATCGAGCCGATCGTGATTCCGCAGTCGAAGATGGTCCCGACGACGGCCACTGCGGTGCGGACTCGGACGGTGAAGGAGATTCTGTCGGAGGCGCAGTACGGGACACCGGACCAGCTCGATGGGATCCTGCGGTGCATGGCTGCCATCGATGTGCGGGAGGCGGCGGTGTTGATCCGGCGGTACGGCATCGACGGGTCGAAGCCGCGAACGGTGTCCCAGGTGGCGGCAGAGATGAGTCTCAAGCGCATGCTCATCGAGAGCCTCGAAAAGCGGGGGTTGAAGTCGTTGGAGAGGGAGGCGGGACGGGTGCTGGGGAGTCTTCATCGACGATGAATGTTGGCGCGACAGGACCGATTGTGCGGGACTTAGATCAGGTATGACCTCTTGGTGAGGTGTTCGGAAAACGCGTACGGCAGATGGATGAACAACTCAGAGATGTCGGCAATATATGCTTCGATCTCGATCGACGTCATTCCTGGCTGAGAAAAAACATCAGCGAATGGGATGTTTCCATGTGCGAGATCGTTTCTCAGTCCGCGAAGTTTGGTAAGTGTCATGGCGCATCTCACGTTCGGGAACCACTGTCCTGCTAATCCATAAATTGACCATATTCGGTCAAAGTGTCTTGGGGTCAGTGTCTTGCCGTCTAAGGGCGGTTGACTCTTATCTGAAACTGGAAGTATCGCGACCTCGTCACATTCTTCAAAATTTGTTACCAGCTGGCGATGTTGCCAAACTTTGTTTGAATCTATCGTGTCTCGTAGACTTTCGAAAGTTGAATGTCCAGCGAGCGCGCGCAGACTAGGCCTACATTCTTTTATTGAGTGCGATCCTGAATTTATCTCCGCGTTCGCTATATGGAGCACCGTGGTTGTGAGGGCTTCGAGCTCGGCCATGGAGTAGACAACGCATGCGGCCCGCATTTCGCGCGAGTACGCGTGACTCTGTGGCGTTTCGGCAGATGCTGCAGCTGCTCCTACTAGTAGAGTCTTTAGGTTGTCAACTCTCGACAGAGCCCGCTCGGCGGCGTTGAATAAATCGATCTCGTAAGACACTGCTCCTACTGAAAAAGTTGCATTGCGCGATTAATGCGCTTTTCTAGCAAGGGTTTGGTGTTGGAGCCCCCTCGGCTGTAGGTTCTCAGGTCGGTATCGTTGATCCAGTCGCTGCTGGGTACGGTCGGCTTCTTGCCGCTCTCAATTAGCCGAGCAACCCCCACCATGCAGGCTTCGAACGCGACCGTTGGTGTAGTGCTCGCTCCTCCTCGCAGAAAAGCGTCTCCAGCCGTGGCCTCTAGTAGAAAATTTGTGACTCCTAGAAAGGTTGATTCTTCTCTGTCGTAGTCGAACGACTTATTTGCCGAATCCATGTACTTATTTAGAAACTCTTTAACTCTTCCGGAGAATTGTGGTTGGTGGTTCTTGTATGCGAGATACTTAAGCACCTGCTCGGTTTGTGTACCGTCTTTGTCGGAAGCGCTATCTAGTTTGAGTAGCTTAGAAAATTGCTCGGAAACTGCCAGTCTTTCGATAAAAGAGTTGAACTTTCCGCGATATATGCACGCCCGGACTTCTTGTGGCGTTAACGATATTGCGCCTGCGTTGAGGCGTTCGAACAAGTCGAACCTCACTGACGGGTCGCTCTTGTCGGTGAGGGAGATGAGTTTCAATGGTTGACGATTGAAGTATACCTGAATTGGCTTCGGGAAATCGGAGAATTTCATCGAGTTTAGCTGGGTAAGCTTTTGAAGATTCTGTAGTTCTAGTGGAGAATTCCGCTTTATGAGTGTAAGGGACTCTTTATCTGGCGCGCAGAAGTGCAACAAACTAGATAGTCGTTGGAGTCCATCAACGACCTCCCATTGGTATCCAACATCGGTGGCAACGAAGATCGGCGGTATGGGGAGGCCCAGCAAGACCGACTCAATGAACGTTGACGCTACGTCTGGCTTCCATCGGAACTTGCGTTGGTATTCTGGGGAGATATTAAGTTCATTCTCGGTCAACATTCGCACAAGTTCGCGTATCGAGAAATCGTGATAAGAAACATCGACCTTCTTCCGCTCGGCACTGAGCTCGTCTTCCAGCAAGGCGAAGGGGTCGGTCGATGTCATGAGTGGGAGCATAACGGGCTGTGATCCGCGTTGCCAGCTCGCTGGGTGACGATTCTTGCATCCAGAAGTGCGCGTCGGAGTGGGTGCAGCCCATATTAAGCAACAGGAATTTGTTTCAGTCTTGGAGAATCAGGGTGTTGCGGGGACCGTCCGGTCGCGCTCGACTAGCCTCGGTCAGATAGAGCAGTGGGTCCGCCGCGGCAAGTCGGCGGGTTGTGCCCACCACAACGTGCAGAATAGGTCTGTTCAAGAGATTATCGAGTGATTGAGGTTCTGGCGTGGGTTCTGTGCACGAGGTCATCGAGGCGTTTCGACAGGCTCAATCGAACTCGGAGCGAGGAACGAAGTTCGAGCAGCTGATGGTGCGGTACTTCCAGCTTGATCCCATGCTCAGTCAGGAGTACGACCAGGTCTGGCGCTGGATGGACTGGCCTGACCGTGCCGGTAAACCTGATACGGGGATCGACCTTGTCGCACGGAACGGTGATACCGGTGAGCTGACCGCGATTCAGTGCAAGTTCTACGAACCCACCCACACCCTGGCGAAGGGCGACATCGACTCCTTCTTCACCGCGTCGGGCAGGAAGCCCTTCACGAACCGCGTGATCATCTCGACCACCGATCGGTGGGGCAAGAACGCTGAGGAGGCGCTTGAAGGGCAATTAACGCCCGTTCAACGCATCGGTCTAGCAGAGATCTCGGATTCGCCGATCGACTGGGATATTGCCTGGCCGCAAGGCAAGCTGAAGATAGACCTGAGTGAAGCAAAGCGTCACGACCCGAGGCCGCACCAACAGGATGCCATTGATGCCGTCTTCGCCGGCTACTCAGCGGGCAACGAACGCGGCAAGCTGATCATGGCCTGCGGTACAGGAAAGACCTTCACCGCGCTGAAGATCGCCGAGCGGACTGCAGCCGACACCGGTGGGCATGCGCGCATCCTGTTCGCGGTCCCCTCGATTTCGCTCTTGTCTCAGACGCTGAGGGAGTGGACGGCGCAAACCCAGCTTCCCCTTCGTGCGTTCGCGGTGTGCTCGGACAACAAGGTCTCTCGCTCCGCGGAGGATTTCAATGTTCACGACGTGTCCATCCCTGTCACGACCGATCCCGAAAAGCTTGCCGGCGAGATGGCGCACCGCAAACGCGCCAAAGGCCTGACGGTCGTCTTCACCACCTATCAGTCGCTCCCCGTCGTCGCCGCAGCCCAAGGCCACGGTGTCGACCCGTTCGATCTGGTGATTTGCGACGAAGCGCACCGCACCACCGGAGTCACACTGTTCGGTGAGGACGACTCGAACTTTGTCCGCGTCCACGACGACGAATTTCTGAAGGCTGACCGCCGGCTCTACATGACCGCAACACCGAGGATCTTCGACGACAAAGTCCGCGACAAAGCCGAGGAGCACTCGGCCGAGTTGACGTCGATGGACGACGAAGCAACGTATGGCCCGGAGTTCCACCGGCTCTCGTTCGGGGACGCGGTCGAACGCGGCCTGCTCACCGACTACAAGGTCATCGTGCTCACCGTCGACGAGGAACTCATCGCCTCACCGATGCAGAAGCAACTTGCGGGCGAGTTCAGCGAACTACGCCTCGATGACGCCTCGAAAATTGTCGGCTGCTGGAACGGGCTCGCCAAACGAGCCGGCCGCACCACCGACGGGACGGGGTTCGCGGTCGGCGAGGCACCGATGAAACGGGCCGTCGCGTTCGCCAAGGACATCGCCGCGTCCAAGCAGGTCGCCGAAGTCTTCCCGAACGTCATCGATGCCTACCGAGAACTCCTCGACGACACCGAGAACGACGGCGACCAGGTCGACTCGACGAACCGAAACCTGACGTGCTCGGTCCACCACGTCGACGGCACCTTCAACGCGCTCCAACGCAACGAACAGCTCTCCTGGCTCAAAGCCCCGATCCCCGAGGGCGAATGCCGCATCCTCACCAACGCACGGTGCCTGTCCGAGGGCGTCGACGTCCCTGCCCTCGATGCCGTGATGTTCCTGAACCCCCGCAACTCCGTCGTCGACGTGGTCCAGTCCGTCGGCCGCGTGATGCGCAAGTCCGAAGGTAAGGACTACGGATACATCATCCTTCCCGTCGCGGTGCCCGCCGGCGTCTCCCCGTCGCAAGCGCTATCGGACAACCAACGATTCAAGGTCGTCTGGCAAGTCCTCAACGCCCTGCGCGCCCACGACGACCGGTTCAACGCGATGGTCAATTCCATCGCGCTCAACGCCAACTCGCCGAAGAAGACAGGGAAGGGCACCGATCGCCTGCTGGGCGGGCACATCGGACCGACGAGTGACGGAGACGAATCCATCTCCGACGGTACAACCCCCAGCGAAAACGAGAAGCCAAGCGACGGCGCGTCAGCCGATGGTGCGATGGCCACGCAGATGGCGTTGTTCTCGCTGTCGGAGTGGCAGGAAGCGATCGTCGCGAAGATCGTCGACAAAGTCGGCACCCGCGTCTACTGGGAACAGTGGGCCGGCGACGTCGCCGACATCGCCAACGCACAGATAACGCGCATCAACGCGCTCCTCGGTGGAGCGTCGCCTGCGGTGGCCGAGCAGTTCGAGAAGTTCCTGACGGGGCTGCGGGACAACCTCAACAACTCCATCTCCCGCGATGATGCGATCAGCATGCTCAGCCAGCACCTGATCACCAAACCGGTGTTCGACGCACTGTTCGCCGGCCACGACTTCGCCTCGCACAACCCGGTGTCGATTGTCATGCAATCGATGGTCGACGCACTCGGCGATACCGGCCTCGAAGCGGAGGCATCGGGGTTGGAGAAGTTCTACGACTCGGTCCGGGTGCGGGCCTCCGAGGTGAACAGCGCCGAAGGAAAACAGCAGGTCATCGCCGAGCTGTACGAGCGGTTCTTTCGTATCGCGTTCCGCAAGCAGTCCGAAGCACTCGGCATCGTCTACACCCCCACCGAGATCGTCGACTTCATCCTCCGCGCCGCCGACCACGTGTCGAAGGCATCGTTCGGGCGCGGTCTCACCGACGAGGGCGTCCACATCCTCGACCCGTTCACCGGCACGGGCACGTTCATCACCAGACTGATGCAGTCCGGGTTGATACTTCCAGCTGACCTTGAGCACAAATACGCACACGAGTTGCACGCCAACGAGATCATGCTGCTCGCGTACTACATCGCTGCGGTGAACATCGAGTCCACCTTCCATGCGCTCACCACCGCCGATGGGGAGCAGGGGGAGTACGTTCCGTTCGAGGGCATCGTCCTCGCCGACACCTTCCAGATCACCGAACACGGTGACTCGATGGATGCGATCATGTTCCCGCAGAACAATTCGCGCATCGAGAAGCAGCTGGCGATGCCGATCAACGTGATCGTCGGCAACCCGCCCTACTCCGTTGGGCAGTCCAGCGCGAATGACCTCAACGCGAACATCAAGTACCCCACCCTCGACGGTCGGATCGAAAAGACGTACGCCGAGCGCTCCAAGGGAACGAACAAGAACAGCCTCTACGACTCCTACTACCGTGCCTACCGGTGGGCGACGGACCGCGTCGGTGATACCGGCATCGTCGCCTTCGTCTCCAACGGCGGCTGGATTGACGGCAACACCGCCAGTGGGGTCCGTCTGTCCTTCGCGGACGAATATGCACAGCTGTACGTCTACAACCTGCGAGGCAATCAGCGGACAGCCGGTGAGCTGTCCAGAATGGAGGGGGGCAAGGTCTTCGGCGGCGGAAGCAGATCGACGATCGCGATCTTCGTCGGGGTCAAGAACCCCGCCCACGCTGGACCGTGCGAGATCCGCTACCGCGACATCGGCGACTACCTCACCCGCGAAGAGAAACTACGCATCATCGAAGCAGACCGGCTGGACGCCGTCGAATGGCAGTCGATCACTCCCAATACGCACGGGGACTGGACCAGCCAACGAAACGAGGAGTTCGGGACCTGGCCTGTGCTCGGTTCACGCGACAGCGCTGCCAGCGAGACTCGCGTCTTCTCTCAGTTCTCGGCGGGGCTGCAGACAAACCGCGACGCGTGGGTCTACAACTACTCACGGACGAAGCTGGTGGACTCGGTGAAGCGGCTGATAGAGAACTACAACGCCGAACTCGAGCCGTTCATGGCGTACTGCGCCGAGCATGGCATCACCCGCCCGACCGAAGGCACGGTGTCCGACTATCTCTCTGCCACACCGTCCGCAGCGGCCGGAGACAGGATCAAATGGTCGCGAAGCCTGCGGACGCACCTCGCGAGAGGTCGCCGCGTGATGTTCGACAGCGACGGAATAAGGGACGGTAGCTACCGTCCGCTGAACGCTCAGTTCGCCTACTTCGATCCGTACCTGAACCACGAAAGATCCCGGATGCCATTGGTATTCCCGACACCGCACCATCCCAACCTGGGCTTCTACGTAGTTGGTGCGGGCTCGGACAAGCCGTTTTCGGTACTGGCGACTCGCGCAATTCCTGACCTGTCGTTCTGGGGCTCGGGGAGTGGTCAGTACTTCCCTCGTTGGACCTACGAAAGGGTCACAAGCGAGACAGATGCCACCGAACTGGACTTCGGCTCTGCTGCAGACCGATCCAACGTCGACGAGTACGGCTATCGCCGGATCGACAACATCACCGACGACATCCTGCAGACCTACCAGGATGCACTCGGCGGCACGGTCACCAAGGACCAGATCTTCTACTTCGTTTACGCGCAGCTTCATGTTCCGAGCTACCGAGAGACGTATGCGGGTGATCTGAAGAAGATGCTGCCGCATATACCGGCTCCCAACTCGATCGACCGGTTCCACCAGCTTTCAGCGGCCGGTGAGCAGCTCGCTCACCTGCACATAAGCTACGAATCAGTCGATCCGTATCCACTGACGGTAGACGTCAAGCCGGGTGTTGACATCGCAGATCGTGAGATCTGGCGAGTGCAGAAGATGAAGTGGCGCAGCCGAGGTGACCGTACTGCCATCGTCTACAACCCCAAGGTCACGATCACCGGCGTCCCCGCCGAGGCGGAGGACTACCTCCTCGGGTCGCGGTCCGCTCTCGGTTGGGTCCTCGATCGCTATCAAGTGAAGACCGATAAGGCGTCGGGCATCGTCAACGACCCCAACGATTGGTGCGACGAGCTCGACGACCCGACCTACATCGTCGAGCTCATCAAGAAGGCCACCACCGTGGCGGTGGAGACGGTGCGCATCGTGTCCGAGCTTGAGCCCGAGGGCTTGGCTGGTTCGTGACTCAGAGTCCAATCGCAGAGCGTTGCACTTGCGCAATCAAAGCAAGGGGTGGCCGTTTCTCTACCCTCGTGAGAACAACCGGAACTCAAGGAGCTCTGGTGTATCGGGGTTGTCTCTGTGTCTCAGCTCTCGTGCCCAGCGTTGGAGCAGGGTGAAGTGCCGCCCGTAAGCGTCCGGTTGGCCGGTTCCCCGATAGTCGGACCTCCGCGGTTGACTGCGATTGTTAGAGTTAGGTCAGTTCATCGACGTGTTGGCGTGGAACCGATACCGCGTGGACGACGGGACTGACTGCCGAAGAGCCGTCGGTCGATTTGGCGACACTGCACTCGCGGGCCGTCACCTCACCGACGATGAGCACGCACTCATCGATCGCGAACTCGAGCGGAGGGCAGAGGGACGAGGAGGGCGGCGTCGATGAAGTGTTCAGCTCTCGCCTGCTGGTACTATCAGCGCCCACCTGCACTGCTCGACCAACCGGTCGTACTCGAAGCGGAGTTGGTCCAGTTGAAGTGCCTGCGGCATTTCAGGGAGCCGCGGCTGATGGCCCAGAGTGCATAGAGACTGCCTCAACGCAATAAGGGGCGAGTCGCGCAGTTAGCCCCACGACCGACCCAGTACCGTGAAAGCCATGCGAGATGTCGATGTGCGGGTGGCGCTACACAAGAAACTCATGGCTGAACACCTGGACGACACACTTATAATGGACGAGCTCGGACTCTGTGGGGAAGTACGGGTGGACGTTGCTGTAGTCAACGGCGCCCTGTCGGGATTTGAACTGAAAAGCGCCCGCGATACCTTACGCCGCCTCCCAAAACAGATCGAGATCTATTCGCGCGTTCTTGACCACGCTGTTCTGGTAGTTGCCGACAATCACCTCGACTCCGCGATGTCAATGGTGCCAGATTGGTGGGGAGTCGTCAGGGCTCAGGGTTCCGCGGGGGCAGTTGTTCTTGAGAGCGAACGTATCGTCGGCACGAACTGCTCGGTAGATCCGATGTCGTTGGTGCAATTGCTGTGGCGTGACGAAGCTTTGGAGGAGCTTGAAATTCGTTGTGCTGCAAGCGGGGTCCGTAGCAAGCCTCGGTGGGCTGTCTGGAACCGGTTGGCCGAAACTGTCGACGTCGGCGAGCTGCGAACGATTGTCAGACACAGACTCAAGGCGCGCCAGTTGTAGCGAGACGGTCAACAACTGTTGAGATGTGATGCGATGTCGACCACGCTTTCCAGGTCGTGCCATTTCCTGGACCGCCAGTTCCGGAAGCGCAGCGGTGGAATTCGCCGTCCCCCCAGCTGAAACTCGGTGGCTGAAGTGGGCTAGGCGTCGCTTTCAGCAACTGACTACAGATGTCGAAGAATGTGTGGTTGCCCCGGATACGATCCATGTTGCTCTTAAGCGCAATCCACGTTAGAGCTTCAGTGTAGCGGATATTCGGTGCCGACCGCCATGGCCCGCTGACTGTCGCGGCGACTGGGTGCGAAGTTGCATAATCCCCGAATCCTAGTTCGCGGATGGTGGATGTAAGGCCAGATACGCGCCGCCATAGCTCGGCGTCGTGTCGCGCGAACGCACCTGGGACGTAGGGAGTTAACGACCCAAGGTTCTCAGGGAAGGCGCCAGACAGGAGCACAAGATTGCGCCACTTGTTGACGTGAGGCAACGTCGGAATGATCAGCGGCACGAGGGCTGCGAACGCTGACACCGAGCCCGTCTCTACGAATCCGAGGTCAAGCACGAGATCAACGTCGGAGGGAGCCACTCCGACCGAAGAAAGCGCTGCGTCCAGATCTGTGGCTAAAGAGGAATGGGCCGTGACATCGTCAGCCGAGAGCCGGATGCACACGCCGCTTCCGTCAGTAGCCGCGATAGCTGACACCGACGACATATATGCGTTTGACGAAGAAAGGTAAATCACCGGCTCCGCCTTGATTCCCTTAGCTCTCAGGGCGTCATGTAATACACCAACCGAGGGCTGGCCCGATATTGAAACCCCGTCGGAACCGTTCGCATCAATGATCATGCGATGCGAACTGTCCCAATTGGTTCCGATCTTGCTCGTCATCTTCGCAATCTCGGCAGATACCTCCTGCTCATCGAAGTCGTCGGCGACGGGAAGGGTGACGATCGGGATGATGACATCGCGTTCACTAGATGGAGTGTGACCGAGTGCTGTGAGTTCGCCTGCCTTACCCGTCAGGGCGGGAAAGTACGTGACCATCGGACCCATATTTCGCCTTCTTTCATCTAGAGTCTGCGCAGTATCGCACCAACCGGTCTGTACCGTGTTGCTTCTAGCAACTCACAGTCCAAGCGATAGATGCGAAGTGTGTGGTGGTGGGCTCGTGCTGGTGCTGTTTGACTGGCACCCGCCCGATGTGAGAGTCCGGACGTATCAGTGCAGATCATTCGATTGAATGATTTTTCTCGGAACGGTGGATTTCCCCATTGCTGGGTTGGGTGGATGGACTAATGTGTTGGCTACATATTTGCAAAAATCGGCCATTATTGTACGTTTCGCAAATGCTCTCGGTTGCGTGATGTGCAGCTAGGTTGCAGTTGGGGAGGTCTGAACATCCAAATTTCGAAGGAATTGTTCTACAGTTAGTTGTTTCTCAGCCCCTGTCGTGCCCGTCCCGAGCTTGTCGGAATCTGCGACGATACGCGTATGGAGTCACTGTGGATTTTTTCGTCGATGGGGCAATCGCTCTCGACCGTGGCGTGCTCAGCTCACTTAAGTCTGGGGTAAGAAGATGAACGCAGTGCAGGTCCTAACATCAGTTACGGCGCTTGTATCGGTGGTTCTGTCTGCGACGCTTGCATTTGTTACAACGCGTACAAACATAGATTTAGCGAAGAAGAAGGGAATATCTGAGCTTGCGCTGGCGATCTTGCCTAGACGTTTGGATGCCCTTGAGCTAACTTGGTCTCGCTTGTTTGATATTGAAAGCAGGGGTCATATCTCTACCTCTGAATTGGATCGCGTAATTCAGGCATCGATTTGGCTCCCGGAGTACGTTAGAGATGAGGTGCTTGCGGTGTTCCTGACCACGTCATCTGAAGTCGACATCCAACGTGCGCGTTCGTTGGTTCTCGAAGCCTCCGGAATCTCCTATGTCGAAGCTGCGTACCACAACAATAAGATTGGAAAGGTCCGATGACGGTTCTGGGAGATTCGGGAGCGGTTCCAGGTGATGCTTTGACGGAGTTGGCACGGGAAAGGAGGCAGAAGGCCGAGGAGGAGTCTCGGCGAAGTAAGCCTGCGATAATTGAAAGCGTAACTCAATCTGAGGTTGTGTACAGTTTTGACCCGGCGGCGGTTCCTTACACGCAGTTTGATATCGGCGCCCTAAATGCGAAACTAGAAGAACTGTATTCCATCACGCTTAGTGAGGATTTAGATTTCGGGCCGTTGTTGAAGAGATTTCAGCCTAAACAGTTGCACGAACTGGGTCAAGAGGAATTGCTGAGGAGGCTCGCTCGTGCGAGTGGATCGGCCTTTGCGTGGACTGATGGTCAGTTCCCGACCCGCGATGACTACGTGCCAATTAGAAGCATCCGATGCAATTTTGAGAGCATATTAGTCTCGGTGGCTGGCCAAAGTCAGGTCGCAGAAGTAGTAGCGCAGGAGGTTCTAGAGGCACTCTGGGAGGCGGCGGGCGTGAAGAAGAAATGGAGCGATCTAAAAAGGAAAGTTCTTTTGACTGGCTACGGTACACGAACGAGGCTGAATTTGGGTAAATCATTCGAAGATACAGTGAATCCTGAGTTTCTTGGATATTTGCGGTCAAACATGGTGGACGGTCAGAACTTCGCGTACTTTATGGGACGTCAAGAAGGGAACAGTACTCATACGGGATTGATGGCGGCAGTAATGTTGGACTCTCTGACGTTCAAGATCGCCGGGTTCAATTCGTTGAGTGGGCGTGCTGAGGACCACGAACTCCAATTTGAAGTTACACGGCAGAGCGACTATGGAACCGGCCGGATTGTCGCATCCTCTGGCCTACCGTATGACCACCATGAGAAGTTGATGATTGGACTTTTTGGTGGCCCGAACCGAACGGTCTAGCAACCTAGTGGTCCGCGTTTGAAGTTGTTGGGCGGTTGGCTTTCTTGAGGATTTGCTCGGCGGTTTTGGTCCAGACGAACGGTTGAGCGCGTGGGTTCCAGCCGTTGATGAACGCGCGGATCTTGGCGGTGAGGTCGCGTACGTTTCGGAAGGTTCCGCGGTGGATCGCCTGTCGTTCGATGATCCCGAACCACACCTCCACGAGGTTCATCCACGACGCCGAGGTGGGTGTGAAGTGGACTGTGATGCGGGGATTGTTGGCGAGCCAGTCACGGACTTCCTGCTTCTTGTGGGTGGCGTAGTTGTCCATCACCAGGTGCAATTGCTGGTCCGGGTATGCCCTCGCGACGTGTTTGAGGAACACCAGAAATTCCTGGTGACGGTGCCGTGGCCGGCAGATCCCGGTGACCTGTCCGGTGGCGACCTCGAGGGCTGCGAACAGTGTCGTCGTGCCGTTGCGGACGTAGTCGTGGGTTTGTCGTTCGGGTATCCCGATCTGCATCGGCAGTGTCGGTGCGGTCCAGCGCCTGGATCTGCGACTTTTCGTCCACGCACAACACGATCGCGTTCTCCGGTGGCTCGAGATAGAGGCCGACGATGTCGGTGACTTTCGCGACCAACTCCGGGTCGGTGGAGAATTTGAATGTCTCACTGCGCCAGGGCTGGACGCCATGTTCCCGCCATACTCGGGCGACGGTAGCGTGCCCGATTTTCAGGTGCTCGGCGAGTAGTCGTGAGCTCCAATGGGTGACGCCGTATTTCGCCGGTGGAGGTGTCAGTGTGACCGCAATCAGGTTCTTGCGGTCGAGGGTGCGCGGACGTCCCGATCGTTCCTCGTCGAACAACCCGTCGACCCCGAACTCCTCGTACCGGGCTCGCCAGTTGATCACCGTTTGACGCGAAATCGAGAATCGTCGCGCGATCTCTGCATGCGCCACACCGTCGGCGGCTAGCAGGACGATCCGAGCGCGCTGGACCAACCCGGCTTTCGTCGTCGTCGATCGCACCCACTTCTCGAGCTGGGCACGGTCGGAATCGGCAATCAGCAACGGTGCAGCGCGCATGAGTAATTCAACCAAACAAAACCGCCCAACTACTTCAGGCGCGCCGCACTAGCGTAGACGCCGTCGAAGGACATCACTGCGACGCCCGTCTTACCCGCGAACTCGGGGTATTTCGCGACGGTGTCCGCGATCAGCTGGTCGGTCTGTGCGTTGAGTTCGGCACCCCGTTGAGGGACACCGAGGGCGGTGGCGATGGTGTCCGTCGCTTGGGCGCGGGGGACCTAGTAGGCGGCGGTTCCTTGTGGACGGGCAACGGTGGGTGCGATTTCGCTGAGCTTGCCGTACATCTGCTCGTCGAACCCCCGCGGCCAGCCCGAGAATCAGATCAGGAGCCAGGCCGGCCATCTGTTCGAGATTCGGTTCGGAATCCGACTGGATGCGGGTGAGTTCGGCGTCGCCGACCAGTCCTTCTGCCCACGGTCCCAATCCTGTTTCGTAGAAGGTGAATCCGGTGTTGCCGACGGGAACCTGCCCGAGCGCCAAGACGACATCGGCGTCGGAAACGCCCAGGGCGACGATTCGTTCGGGCTTCTCCGGCACGGTTGTGCTTCCGAATACGTGCTCGATGGTGACGGGGAAAGCACCCGTCGCTTCAGAGGTGTCCGATGAACCTGCATCCGCACCCGAGCATCCCGCCGCCAGCATCATGCCGACCAGCAGTCCACCGGACATCTTTGAAGTATTTCGCACCGCGTTCTTCGCCTTCGTAGCTGTAGGTAGGCAAACCTAACTACGCGTCGAGGATTCTGCAAAACGGGCTTCCGGATGTCCGCTCGTCAGTGGTGAACGAAAGTAGACGAGGACCTCGGCTCCGATATCGTGGTCGACGATGAACGACTACGACGAACTTGAAGCCGCAGCGCTCGCGATTCTCCGCCTTCATGGCCGCCCGCTGAGTGACGAGCAGTGGGCCGAGAAGATGGTCGAGCATGGCTACGGCGACGAGCACGAGATGTTCGAGCTCATCGACACGTTCGAATCCGATGAGCGCGGATTTTTCGAGGACGGCCGCAACATTCATCTCCGGACGCTCCTCGAGGGCCGAATCCTCACTCATCGCGTGACCGACGAGGAGATCCTCGTCGACATCGTGGAGATCGGCAACGAGTTCTCACCGATGACAGAGTTGGTGGACAGCGAAGCGAAACAGCGTGGATACGAGACTGTCTTCACCGGCATCACACCGTCTGCCGTCGTCCGCGAGCGCGGCGTCACCGACCCGGGGTGGCCATCGGAAGGTCTGATGCTGCCGCGCGGCACCCTGGCGGACTTTCGGCCCGGCGACGTCCTCGGTCTGACAGTCGAGGACGGCCGGGTCGACACCCGACGCATCACTGAACCTCTGGTGGAGCCCGACATCGCCGAAGAGCTACTGGAGCTCGTCGGCGACACAGCCGCATACATCGACGCCGTGGCGTGGCAGTTGATGTACGAGAATCCGTCGCTGTTCCGTGAGGCGACTGTTCCCCTGCCCGAATTGCTGGAGGCAGCAGGCCTCGCAATCAACGTCGACTTCGTCGCGCGCAGTGGGTTCGACTTCGCCGCTGAGCGGCAGCGCACCGCGACGAACATGCTGGGCAGAACCTTCGAGCTCGACGACGCGGAGTCCGCCGCACTGGATGCGTTCATCACGCTGGTGCAGGACGCCATACATGTGACGGGCGAAGACCGGCCCCAGCGGATTCGCGAGACAGTAGCCGCCGATCCGGATACCTGGGCTCACTTGTCGGATCCGTATCTGGCCCATGCCGCGCTGCAACTCATCGTCAGAATGGATGGGGGAGTACCAGCACTGGCCGCCGTCGCCACGGCTTTGGTCTCTCTGGTGCCGAAGTCCGCGCGCGCGTCGGTGCACTGGCTGCACGCCCATGCCGTCGATCTGATCGGTGATCCAATAGCCGCGGAACGCAGCCTGCAGCGTGCAGTCGACCTGGATCCGACATTCGAGGTCGCATGCCTCGATCTTGCAGAGTTCGCATATCTGCGCGGCGACGCGGACCACGGATTGTCGGTTCTGCGGAATATCGGTGTGTCTGAAGACGCCCAGCATCTTCGCGACTTGCTGGAGGACCTGCTGCCGCGCGAACACCCAGGTCTTGGACGCAACGATCGATGCTGGTGTGGATCGGGACGCAAATACAAGGTGTGTCACCTCGGGAAAAGTGACGCAACGCTCCAGGACCGGGCTCGATGGCTGTACAGCAAAGCAGAGCAGTTCCTGGCCGTGGGGCGAGGCGAAATGGAACTGCGAGCGCTCGCCGATATCAGGACCACGTACTGGGAAAAGACCGACGATCCACTCTCGCAAGCACTTCACAATGACCCGTTCATCTTGGATGTGCTTCTGTTCGAAGCCGGACTGTTCGCCGATTTCGTCGAAGAGCGCGGATCGCTTCTGCCGCCAGAAGAATTGAACCTCGCGCAGCAATGGCTGCTGATCGAACGTTCCGTTCACGAGGTCGAGTCGACCACACCGGGAGAAGGATTGTTGGTGCGGGACATCCGCACCGGTGACCGCCAGTTCGTGGCGGAGAAAATGGCCAGTCGCATACTGACGCCGGGCCAGTTCGTGTGTGCACGTGTGGTTCCGGTCGGTTCGGAGATGCAGTTCTGCGGCGGCATCGAGCCGGTGCATCCGTCGCAGCGGCACGCACTGATCGACATGCTCGACAATCAGGTGGAGCCTGAAGATCTGGTTGACTTCCTCAGTGCCCGATTCGCTCCGCCAAAAATCTCTTCACGCGAGGGCGATCCGATTGTCTTCTGCGAAGCCCAGCTCGAACTCGACGATTTGAACGGCATTCGTCGCAAACTCAGTCGTAAATACGGTGCAGCCGAGGGGAATCGCTGGCACTGGACAGACGGAGCAAGCGTCCTCGGCATGCTGACACTCGACGGTACGCAGCTGTCGGTCGAAGCAACGACGGAAGGGCGCTTCGACGAGATCATCGACGCGGTCGTATCCATGCATCCACCGTTGACGATTGTCAGCGAGACACGGACACCGGCCTCCGATCACATGGCGGACGCGTCGAAGAACGCCGAAGGACGCGGCATTAAACAGGGCGCGGATCTGCAGCAGGATCCTGAGATCGCGTCCTTCCTCGAAGAGCGGATACGAGAGCATGAAGCGTCGTGGATTCACGAGAAAATCCCCGCGCTCGACGGTTACACACCCACTCAGGCTGCGGCGGACCCAACTCGCCGCGAGGATTTGATCCGCTTACTCGACTCGTTCCCGGAGACGGGGAACCCGGGCGCAATGAGTCCTCGCTGACTTCGCCACTCCCTAGGACTCGACGACGGCTCGGCGTTCTGGAGAGCGCAGCGATAGGTCGCATGCGGCGGATGTGCACGAAAATACATACCCTGCTATGTATTTCCGTTCACATGGGCCGCGAGCATGGTCGACCGAGATAGGCATTGTCGGTGGGCGTCTAGAGGCTTAGTAGGAGAATGCCAACTGCTACCGCAATGTAGAACACGATCATGGATACCAGGAAGATTCGTTCCGAGATACCGAATGCGTAGCGCCGCGAAGGCCGCACGAGCAGCGCGAGAACTAGGGCAATCAGCGGTACCAGTGCAACCCAACTGCTGGCAATGAGGGTTGTCGTGATGGGTGCCGATGCGTCCGACCTCAGAAGCTCGGTGAAGTCGCTCATGCAGCTGTAGCTGAGAGCGACCAGGCGACGGCGGCGACCAGGTGGAGGCGTCCAACTGCCGTGGCCTTCGAGCCTTCGAGGTCGGTCTGGAGAAACGGAAGGGCCACGAATATCACTGTGAGCGCTACCAATCGGATCACCACTGACGTCAGGCTGTCCCAGTTCGGGAATGCGAAGATCGTGGCGAGAGCGAGGGCGGCCCAGAATGCTGCCGTTGTCCAGGTCATGATTGAGCTCAATCGTCGTGTACGCCCCACAACATAGTCGCTGACTGCGTGCTCGACCATGTTGTAGTTGCTGGGGACGAGGTGCAGCGCAATGAACATCAGCATGTGTCGGCGGACATGAAAAACTGCCCACGGGCGGACATGAAAATGCCCACTGACGGTCAATAAGAACTGCCCACGGGCGGACACGAAAGTGCCCGCCGGC
>Ga0207914_100118_pt1 | contig 43397 bp, 33 predicted proteins | sample DeeseametaMP2497_FD_184171 | JGI IMG/M metagenome (GOLD analysis project Ga0207914, IMG submission 184171) | Marine microbial communities from East of Antigua and Barbuda, Atlantic Ocean - MP2497 (SPAdes) | ecosystem: Environmental > Aquatic > Marine > Oceanic | place: East of Antigua and... | reverse complement strand
CGGCCGACACATCGCGCCCGATGAACGTGAACGCAATCGAAAACCATAATCTCGAACCGATCAGGCCACCACATCAGCAGGAAGAAAGATCGAGGCTAGGGCCGCGGCGAGTGTCGGCATGCACGTGACGCTAGCCCTCGCCTCCGACAGAGGCGTATCGGTGCGCCCACGGCACAGACTCCTCAAGCTGCGTTGCGAGTCGGATCAGCAGTGCCTCTCCCCCGAGCGGTGCAGTGAAGTGAGCACCCATCGGGATGCCCTCCGGAGTCCAGTGCAGAGGCAGCGACAGCGCGGGCCGTCCCGTGACGTTGGCGAGCTGCGTGTACGGAATCCAGGAGATATTGTCCTCGATGAGCTGGTCGAGGATGCCGGTGTACCGGACCAGACCTGCAGTCTTGGTGCGTAACAACATGTTCGACGCGATTCGGAGCGGTTTCGACAGATCGAACGCACCCACTTCGGGCGGCAGCTCGGCCAACGTCGGCGTCAACAGCAGATCGTAGGTCTCGAAGTACTCGGCCAGTGCGCGAACGTGATCGTGCCGATGCTCGACGACATGGAGGTAATCCACACCGCGTGCCGACCGCCCGATCGCCGCCAGCATCCGCGTATCGCGCTCGAACATGTCGTCGCCGCAGCCTGTTCGGCGGTTCGACCTCGTCGACCTCATACGCGAGGTAGGTGAACCACGCGAGGAGGAAGTCCCGGGCTAAGGTCGCATCGTCATACGGGGGTGCCTCAAGCAGCTCGACGGTATGTCCCAGGTCCGTCAGTGCGGTCGCCGCTGCTTCCATCGCGGCGACGGCCTGCGGATCAGGCGTCGGATTGACGGAGGTGTGCGCGTACATCCCGATGCGAAGGCGACCCGGGTCTGCACCTACCTGGGACAGAAAAGCTCTGATCGGGCGTGGCGGTGAAATAACTCGACGTCGGCTCTCCGCCCGCCAACACGTCCAGCATCGCCGCGGTATCGCGTACCGACCTGGACACAACACCCTGCACCGCCGCACCGTGCATCGCCTCGCCGAATGTCGGGCCCGAGGGCACAAGACCCCGCCCCGGTTTGAGCCCGACGAGGCCGGGATCCGAATCGACCCGCCGCCGTCGCTGGCACCGGCAACCGGAACGATTCCGGCCGCCACCGCAGCAGCCGAACCGCCGGACGGACCTGCCGGTGTTCTGTTGCACTGCCAAGGGTATCGCGTCGCCCCGTACAACTCGGGTTCAGTGATCCCCTTTGCGCCGAACTCCGGCGTGTTGGTCTTTCCGAAGATCACCAAGCCTGCGTCGAGCCAGCGCTGAACCACCGTCGAATGCTCGGGCATCACCAGGTTTGCCAATGCGCGCGACCCACTCGCGGTGGGTAGCCCGGCATAGTCCTGGGACAGGTCCTTGATCAGAAAGGGCACACTCGCGAACGGGCCGGTCAATGGTTCGGCGACCCGCTCCACAGCCCGTTCGTGCATCGACCGAACCACGGCATTGATATCTTTGTTGACCGAATAATCCTGCTGCAGAGCACAATCGAGAAGCTCCCAGGGGGGACACCTCGCCGGTCGCTACCAACTCGGCCAACCAGAGGCCGTCGTACTCCCGATATTCGCCTGGTCGCATGTCGGTCACAGTACCGAGGCGACGGGGACCGAGGACGGTATTCGACGGCGTGCGGACTTTGTCCTCACACGTTGCCGGCCGGCGCAGTGAGCACAGTGTCACCGATGCCGTCGGCGTACGTAACAACTCCGTAGCCGTCGAATAGTTAAATAGTTGATGTACACATCCCGCCAACCCAGGAGACTGCTTTGCCGAACCTGTTCTCTCCCTTTACTCTCAAGGGCATAACGCTTCCCAACCGCATAGCCATGTCGCCGATGACCATGTACAACTCCATCGACGGCAAGATGGACGATTACCATGTCATGTACCTCGGCGCTCGTGCTGCCGGAGGTTTCGGCCTGGTCTTCCCCGAACAGGTGGCGATCACACCGGAGGGTCGCACGACCACAACTTGCGCGGGCATCTGGAACGACGATCAGATCGAGGGCCACGCCCGGGTGACGTCGATCATTAAACGTATGGGCGGGGTTCCGGGCATCCAACTCGGTCACACCGGCCGCAAAGGCAGTGAGCTCCCACCACACAAGGGCGTCAACGAACAGGGAAGCTGGAAAGCGCTGGCTCCGGATCATCCCCAGGGGTGGACGTGCGTCGCGCCCTCTGCTATCCCGTTCGGCGGAGACCATTCGTACCCGGTTCATCCACTGACCAGGGCCGAGATCAAGGCGCTGCACCGCAGTTATGCCGACGCCGCTCGGCGGGCTGCCGACGCCGGATACCAGTGGCTCGAAATGCACTTCGCGCACGGCTACCTCGGTGCCAGTTTCTGGTCACCTCTGGCCAACCAGCGCACCGACGAGTACGGCGGGAGCAACGAGAACCGAGCCCGCTTCCTTCTCGAAGCGCTCGACGCGGTTCGTGAGGTCTGGCCGGAAGAACTGCCACTCACGATGCGCCTCGGTTCCGATGACTTCAATCCTGACGGCGTGCAGTTCGACGATTCCGTCGCGTTGATCGCCAAGATGAAGGACCACGGGCTGGATCTGGCCGATCTGAGTTTCGGCATGAACACCGACGACCTCGTCGATCCCCCGTTCGGGGAGCCTGCCGCATTTGTGCAGAAGGCGCATCGTGTTCGCCGAGAGGTCGGCATTCCGGTTGCGACCAGCTGGAATCTCGGCGTACCCGCCACGGCGGACCAAGTAATTCGCGACGAACTGATCGACGTGGCGTTTCTCGGCAGGCCCGCTCTGTCCAACCCCCACTGGCCGGTATGGGCCGCCCGCGAACTCGGTCACGCAGACCCGTTCTCACTGGTCCCGCCGGACTGGGCATGGTGGCTGCGAAACTTCCGAGGCCACGAACCCAGCATCGGATTGCCCGACGCCGAAGCGATTCTCGACGAGGGGCTCGTCGAGAGCGCCTGACACTCGGCCGGCGTTGCGCGATGGTGGTCGCCACTGATGTCGACCACCCGCGCGAGCGGGCGTCCCGCGGCTCTGCGTGGATGCCTGTAGCGTCCAGAGAGTGATAGAAAGCGCGACGATCACCACATCCATCGACCATTCCATCGTGCGCGGAGCTGCCGAACTCAAGCACACCTCAAGCGGCGTCCTTGTCCAACGTCAGAAGGTCCTCGGTCTGCTCGGTGATCTCGACCGCAACCGGTTTACCATCCTCACCTCGCTCACACTCTTGCGCCAGCTGAGCCTTGATGCAGCCTTGGTCGACGCGCGCTACCGAGCGACGCCGAGTGCAAAGACCGAAGAACTGGTCCAACAACTCGTCTAAATTGCGGCTGGCGGGCATCGCGCCCTGGTGTTCAGTCAATTCACCAAGTACCTCGGCCGGGTCAGAGATCGACTGGAGCAGGAGGGTGTCGAGTTCGAATACCTCGATGGCCACACCATCCGTCGTGGGGACGTCATCGAGCGATTCCGTACCGGCGATGCTCCAGTATTCCTGATCAGTTTGAAGGCTGGCGGTGTGGGCCTGACCCTCACGGAAGCCGACTACTGCTTCGTCCTCGACCCCTGGTGGAACCCAGCCACCGAAGCGCAAGCCATCGACCGTGCCCACAGGATCGGTCAGAACAAGACCGTCTTCGTCAACCGCTACGTCGCACGCAACACCATCGAGGAGAAAGTGATGCTACTCAAGGAACGCAAAGCGAAGCTGTTCGCCAGTGTCCTCGACGACGGTGGTGCTTTCAGCAGCACCCTGTCGGCGGACGACATCCGGGGTTTGATCGAGTAGCCGCACGGCGTCCATTGGAGCCAGTGCCCTTCGCCAACTCAGCGACAGGCACTCGGCATTCGAACGGACTTCACTACACTGTTCGGGTGTCCTCCAAGAAGAAGACCGCGAAGCGAGCGAAGGTAGTCCCACTTTTCGGGAGCTCGCACACTTCCCCCACGACGGGATTCGCTGAGTGGCTCATCGACGGCGGATACGGCGAGGACACCACGCCCGTCGTAGCGATCGTGGACTCGGTCCTGACCATGCTTGGCCGAAACCGCTCAAGTTTCGCCCCGACAGCATGGCAACCCATCGATGTGCACACGCTGATCGATCGCACTGACGAGCTAGCCGACGCACCTGATGCCGCTGCCGGGGTGATCTCTATGTTGTTGGCCTACTTGTCCTTTCTCGATGACACGGGTCGATGGTCGGGCACTGTAGACAATCTGCTGCATTGCATAGACGATCTGTCGGACTGCCTCGACGAGGACCCCGCGTTTGCAGTTACACCCGAAGACATCGAGTTCACCACACCGTCGCCCGAGGACGAGTTCGCAGCTCTGTCTGCATTGAAGCCTGTGGCACAGCTGCGTTCGCTACTCAGCTGGCTCGGCAAGGGACGCCAGATCACTGGTACGGGTGTTCCGCGACCTGCGTTGATCGCGGGACTGGCCGAGTCCGTCGGCATTGAACTATATCCGCGGGACGCGAAGGCGCGTTCCATGCGTGAGATTCCCAGTTTGATGGCGCTGTGGGATGCCGCGGTGGCCGCGGACCTGATCGAGTTGACGTCCACGAGAGCCTTCCGTGGGCCGCGCGCCGACGAGTTCGATCCGCCGTCGATCGCCTCGCTCGACGCCGCTCGTACAGCAGTCTCGCGGTTCGTCCGTAGTTACTTCGATATCGACGACAATCTCGACCCCTTTGGAGCCGTCAAAATGATTGCTGCTCAAGCTGTTCTTGCTTCTATGACCGGCAATCCACCGACGCAACTCAAGACCGCAGACATCAACACGCCGGACGGCACTTTCGATGCCGCAGCCGATACGATGTTCCGAGATCTAATGAGGCGATTCGAGGCGGATGGGTGGCTGGTCGCCGACGGTACCTACAACGTCCCGGTCCCGTTGCGTCCGGCCATTCTGGAGGCGCTGCGATCGCTGCCGTACTTCGAATCAGACAGCAGCTATTCCGGCCCGAGCGACCGTGAACCCTAAAAGCGGCTGATCGTCACCGTCCGACTTCTGCACACCGAACCCGAGGTGTGGCGCAAGCTGGAACTCGATGACGATTTCACGCTCAAGATGGTCCATGACGTCCTTCAGTCCGCCTTCGGGTGGGAGCATGCGCACCTCCACCAGTTCCGTTCGGGCACATCACGTCGAAGTGCGAAGACCTACGTTTCAGACGAAGAGGGCTTCGAACTAGGGCCCAATAGGTATGCCGAGCACACAGTCACGATTGGTTCGATACTCAAACGACGCGGCAACACTCTGACCTACGAGTACGACTTGGGCGACGGCTGGGAGCATGTGCTGACCCTCGATGACACTGCTGCTCCTGATCCACGGAGCGTTGGTGCACGGTGTATAGACGGGGCGAATATGTCCCCCTTCGAGGACTCCGGCGGGCCGTTCGGATGGGCGGATCGCCTTGCCACCGCAGCTGACCCTCAGCACGAAGACCACGACGAGACACGCGAGTGGCTCGGGCTCGCGGAGGGACAGGCCATCGACCCGACGCATTTCGATCTACGGGCAACCGACGACGCGATCAGCAGGATGTTCATCCAAATGCCTTGAGCACCACTATGTCCGACAAGGACTGGTAGCGCCAGGCGTCAGCGAGGCCCGAACTGCCGGTCCCCGAGTCCCCGAGTTCGGGCACTATGATGGCATCCTCGTTGAGACCGTCGTCGATGCTTGCCGTGACCAACCGCGCCGGGCGTCCTGAACCGTAAAGTGCAGCAATGGCTTCCAGAGTTACGACCACGCAGATGGGCACAGGGTTTGTTCAGCGTTCCCAGTGTCACTATTACCCGCCGCCCGAGGTCGGCGCTTCGCCACAGACCACACCGCACCGTCGGCCGATGCCGACGACTGGTTCATCAACTTGTCAATCCCAGACCGCGAGGCCGCCGCCAGCCACGCTGACAACCTTCAAACCGTCAGGACCCGCGATAGTCCACGCCTCGAAATCGGGGTCGAAGGGAATCTCTAGCCTGCCGCTTTCACGGTGATCGGTCACCAACCGTGTGTCGAAACTGAAGAAGGGTGCTCTGACCTGCGATAATTCGACTTGTCTAAGGTTGAATAATCACGTAATCGAGGAGCACCCTTCAGGTGAGCAAGTCTACGTCGTCGTACCCCGCCCTGTCCGTCGATGCCGCTGGAAGCGGGGTCGTGTCGCACGCTGGCGCGGTAACGCTGCTACGCACCGCAGAAGCCACCGGACTCACCGCAGCCTTATCGGAGCAGCTCGCGCCATGGCGGAAACCATTGGCGCAGTTCGACCCCGGGAGAATTATCGTCGACCTCGCAGTGTCGCTGGCGCTCGGTGGAGACTGCCTCGCCGACATCGCAACCCTCCGCGAGCACACCGCAGTGTTCGGGAAAGTTCCCTCAGACCCAACCGTCTCCCGACTGATCACAGCATTGGCCGCAGATGCACCCGCAGTACTGACCGCCATCGACACCGCCCGCGCCAAAGCCCGCGGCGCAGCATGGACCCATGCCGGCGATCACGCCCCCGATCACGACATCACCGCGGACAACCCGATTGTCATCGACCTCGATGCCACCCTCGTCACCGCTCACTCCGACAAACAGTACGCTGCCCCAACCTATAAGCGGGGCTTCGGCTTTCACCCGCTATTGGCATTCGTCGATCACGGTACCGCAGGCACCGGCGAACCCGTCGCGGCGCTGCTCCGGGCAGGGAACGCTGGCTCGAACACCGCCGCCGACCACATCGAGGTGATCCGCAAAGCGCTCGCGCAGCTACCGTCCACCACGGGCACTCGGCCCGGCAAGAAAGTGTTGGTGCGCACCGATGGCGCCGGAGCGAGCCACGCCTTCATGTCGTGGCTACATAACCAACGGGTGTCCTATTCTATCGGGTTCGGACTGACCGATGCCATGGTCACCGCACTGAGCGAGGTCCCCGAGAGTGCATGGTCGGCGGCGATCGACGCCGAAAACAAGGTCAGAGACGGCGCCTGGGTCATCGACGCCACCGGCGTTCTGGACGTGTCTAGTTGGCCACCGGGGATGCGCGTGGTGATCAGGAAAGAGCGACCCCACCCCGGCGCGCAACTACGCTTCACCGATACCGACGGACTGCGGTTGACTGCGTTCGCCACCAATACAGTCCGTGGTCAAGTCCAGAACCTCGAACTACGCCATCGTCGCCGTGCCCGCTGCGAAGACCGAATCCGGAACTTGAAAGATACTGGGCTAGAGAACTTTCCGTTGTACGGCTTCGACCAGAACCGGATCTGGCTCGCCATCGTCGAGCTTGCTCTCGAACTGACCGCATGGACGCAGCTACTCGGATTCACAGACCACGACGCTCGCCGGTGGGAACCGAAACGACTGCGTCTGCGGATCTTCTCGGTCGCCGGCCGGATCGCCACTCACGCTCGTCGCATCCACCTGCGGCTGTCGAAGGATGCCTCGTGGTCGGCGCTGATCGTCGCGGCGCTGACCAGGTTGGCGGCGCTACCTTCGCCCGCCTGAACTCCTATTTCTGGCTCACCGACACGAAGGACACCTTCTCGGACCGTGGAACCGAGCGTTCACCCGATCGATATCGGCCGACACATCGCGCCCGATGAACGTGAACGCAATCGAAAACCATAATCTCGAACCGATCAGGCCACCACATCAGCAGGAAGAAAGATCGAGGCTAGAGATTGAACACAGTGCCGTGGATGACGCTATCCTCAAGAAAGAAACGAAGCCCTTGGAAGAACTAGTCGACCGCCTACTCGACGACCCGACTCGTGCATCAAGAACCAGCCTGAAGTTCGTCGCGAATCGTATGCGTAGTCACGCAATCTCATACCGGCTCGCAGAGTTTTCACATCTAGCAGAGCGTATGCCACACGCCGCTGATGCCTTGGCACCGATGTTCAAAATGGTATTCTCGCAGGACCATCTTGAGGACTGGTTTCTCAACTATGCAAGCAGCCCGTGGGCATCGTTTGACTGGTCGATCGCTCACTATCTTCGCATGTTTCCAAGCGAAAAGAATCCCGGTTCTAAACTCGTCGACTTTGTAGCAGAGCGGTCGGCGGATGCGCGCACCCCAATAGTGCTCCTCTCGATTTGCCTTCAGCGACTTGCCGCTTGGGACGCTGACAAAGCAAGGGGCGTTCTTACATCCATCGAGCGCCAGATATCCCATCCCCAGAACAGGAGAATACTTGCTTTGGCTGGAAATCAGGCAGGAATTGAGCGCCACAAGGTCAGAAAGTGGCTATCCAGTCACGACGAGAATCGTGTGACCCTAGAAATGCTTGAGCACGCAAATTTCGGGAAACCGAAGGTGTCTAGCTACTACACAGCGTGACACGTCTTCAGCTTGACCAACTGACGGTCAACGAATCAGGGACGCCGCGCTGTCGGTGCAGTGGTGTAGTAACGACGCATGACTACCCTCGATTCGACCGACGATCAGAGATCAGAGCCGTTCGAGAAAGCCTGGCATGCGTTGGATTCAGCGCGCCAGCTTCGTCATGACATCGCGACGCACTGGAACGAGGTGGACATCGACAGCGCACTGTGCTGCCAGATCTATCTCGACGAACAAGGCCTCGGCGAGCTTCGACTGTCGGTCGAGTGGCCGACGCAGGCCGACGCCATCCAACAGAGTGGCCGAGACTTCATTGCTGCAGTCCAGGACAGCCTGAACGCAGCAATCCAGGCCACCGAGAGACTGACTTCGGGCATCACACCCACGCCTGATCGACCGATCCAATTCCCGCTTTGTTCAACCCCATCCGAGTTCACCGAGCTCCACCACTCCGGCGCGTTGGATGGTCTCCGACCCGACCACCTGCAGCTCGTCGCACTGTTTCAGCCCTACGCAATCGAAGCAGAAACTCCCACTCAAATCTCAATGCTGCGGTCAGCAATGGGTCTGTTGAAGGATGTCGCCAACCTGGACCCAGACGCGAAGGTTTTTGGAATATGGGCGCACTCGGTTCAGCCGACCGTGGTGGTGGACTCACCGCACAAGATTGTCGAACTAGTTGCCGCGTCGCCCACACTCGTCCAGACATCAGCCCCGATCGCGCGGTTCCGGGTAGAACCCACCGAAGGCGCGCGAGGCCTGCGCGGCCGGCCGGGCGTCGCCCTCGACATCGCGTTCGCGCTACCTCCATGGCCTGGCAACCCAGACAAAGACACGGTCGGCCGCCGATGTGCCTCACTTCTTAAAGTTGCAGCCGAAATTGTTCGCGGCTTCGAGCGCTCGGTTGGTCTGCGCGAGCCGCCCAACCGCCCGGACCTCGACTTGGACGTAGACAATTTGACTACCGAAGACGACAACGACCCTGGCAGGTGGGCACCGGTCGATCACTCGAATTACCCAGACCTCGAACCCCAGCTCGCTCAGTCCGAACTCGGCCTTGCTGTCTATCGGGATGACGACGACAACATGGTCATGCTGGTCCACACTGAAAACGGCGTGTTCGGGCGGACGATTCCACACGCCCGAGTCCTCGAGCCAGCAGTGCTTCGAGGTCCTGCAGCCGAGAACGCGACCCTCGCCGCTGCGGCACAGTGGGGGCTCCCCGATTTCGTGTTGCCACCCAAGAAGATCGCTAAAGGCACAGCATCCCGTGAGCTCGGCGACGGTACAGTCATCTTCGGAAATCGAGCACTTGCTATCCAGGTGAAGTCCCGCGACGTACCCACCGACGCAAACCCTGCTCGCGAACTGAACTGGATTGCCAAGAACGCCGCGAAGGGCGCGCGCCAAGCCGCAGGCACAGTACGAACCCTGACCGCCACACCCAAGACCCTTCCCAACGCCCGGGGACGCTCGATACAAGTCGACGCCGCGGCATACGCATGGGTTGGTGTCGTAATAATCGATCACGACCAGCCGCCCGAGCACATCTCCACCGTCTCATCGCCGCCGTCGCTTGCAGTAGTAGCTCTTCTACGGCGTGAGTGGGAATTCCTCTTCGACCAGATGAGGTCGATCACCGCCGTCGGCGCATACATTCACCGAATAAAAGACGACGAAGTCGCACCGGGTGAACATGTGCCACACTATTTCGAGCTCGCGAATGCCGACCTCGAAGCAACTCGGAACGCAGATACCGACCACAACTATCCAGCACAAGCCCAACGTATTTCGTACCCCCTCTTGCCGAGGGAGCCAGCATCGAGCATCGACACCGCAGGGGCAGCGCTGTATCGCCAGCTGCTTGAGGACGTCGCTAAGTCGTCCTGGGATCGTCCCGAACTCGACCGCTTGAACGTGCTGCACATGCTCGATCAGCATCCCGTACTCGAGCGGGCCGCGATCGGCCGACGACTGCTCGACCAGCTCCGAATCGCTCGAGACGCCCTCAATGGTGAGACGCGGTTTGAGGCTCGCCGTTACTGGCTGGGAGACAATCACTTACAGTTGGCCTTCAGCGTGCTGAACCATCTCAGCGGACACCATCAAGCAGTCTTCCGTGGGTGGGCGACGCTCCGCCACCACGAATGGATCTCCGGGCGTCCCGCCGAAACAGTTGATTCTTGCCGGACGGTCGCGGTTCTTCTCACTCCCAGGCACGATGGCCTTCGCCCATGGGACACAACAATGTACGTACTCTTCGGCAAAATCGATGTTGACGAAGAAGAACTGGACTCATACCGTCGAATATTCGGCAGCACAGCTTAATTCGCTCGCAGACTGCCTGCGTTGCGGGCCTTTACCGCAAGACTGTTTCATGCGACTGCAGGACTAACTTGTCGCCAGCGCCTGCCATGCCCGGGCCACAAGGTTTGCCGCTTCGCGCGCTGTCACGGTCAGCCGCGTCTGCCCCGACAACTGACTCTCCCAATCGGATTCGGTCGGTATGTCCGCGAACTGCCACTGCCCTGGCAGCTTGTTCGTCGGCCCGAACCTTTGATACAAATCGGCCACGTCCGGCTCGAATGCGCCAATCCGATTGAGTGCCCACAAGTCCCACAGATCACGCGATGCCCGCCGATCACACCAGGTCACCGCCTTACCCGCAACGAACGCGGGCCGCGTGGGCACCGTCAACTCAGCTCCGAGTGCATCCTCGTACCGCTGTTCGAGCTGCCGGTTCTCCAGAGGCCACGTTGGGCGACCTTCCGCCGACAGCAACTGCACCTTGACCGCCAGTCCGGACTGCGACCTCAACACTGCACCGAGATGCTCGGGCACCTCGCTGATCGCCGGATCCCACACCAGTCGCCCGTGGCTGCGCATGATTGCGCGCGGGAGAGCGCGGTCGAGATCACGAGCGACATCGGATCTCGAACCAACCGCAATCAGATCGATGTCCTCACTGAGACGACCATCGACCAAATGGGTTCGAGCCAAGGCTGTTCCGCCGATGAATACAATCCGATCCGCGAAGTGCGCACTCAGATAGCCGAGCAGGTGCGAGATCAGGTGATCCCGCTCGACCTGTGCACGCGCGACACCGAATTGCGCGGCCACCGAGGCCAACTCGTCTGCATTCACCCTCGCTCCCGCAACCGATCCTGCATCCGCGTCAAAGTCGTTCGCATCTTCTGAGCCTCGGCGATCTCGGCTAACACCTTCGGATCGCACTTCCGATACAACTGCTCCACCGCCGGCCACACCTCCCCCTCGGCATCACCGAGCCCCGGACGCTTCACCAGATCCATCACCGTCTGCTCCGCGGTAGTCACTAGCACCGGCCCCAACTCGGTATCGATGCGCTCCGCATCCAGACGTGCTGTGTCGCGCACGACGAACCGAACCAGTGCCAGCCGATCCGCCAACCGAATCGGATCGTGCCGCGTCGGCACAGCCACCACAGCAGTCGCCAACGCCCGCGGAATCGCCCCGTGCAACCGGGCCGCGCTGACACCCATCACGACGGCATCGTCGGGGCCGTACGCCGCGACAGCGATACCGGCCGCCGCTGCCTCCAATCCAGGCATCCACTCGGTCCCGACCCGATCGTCTGGCACAGCCACGTAGAAGCCTGTCGCCACCCTATGCAGCAGACCCAAGTCCATCAGGCGCGCAAGCTCGGCCCGCGGGTGCGCGTACACCTGGGCCGCCGTCGCGGCCCGCACCATCCGCATCGGAAGCCGCGCAAACTCCGGAGGTAACCCGGTGTGACGGCGTCGCACATTGCTCGCAGTCACAGTCACCTCCATCGAGTATCGAATACGTAGGCTCCAAGCCTACAGAACCGACACTCATTCCAACACCGCAATCCCGGCCTAGCCGCTCCCGCCCGGTCCACAAAAATCCACCTATATCCACACGAATGCTCACTGATGAGTTAGCGATGAGTTGTGACATTCTGTGACATCAAACGCCGAATCGAGCCGCCGAACCGGCAAATCCCCAGGTCACAATCGACCCATAAACCCAGGTGGACGAACCGGGCTCACTCGCGAAACGAGCGGCCACAACAGGCCAAAAAGAGACGGCCCCACCCATTTTCGCTGGTCAGAGCCGTCTCGTGGAGCCTCCTAACGGGATTGAACCGTTGACCGCTCGCTTACAAGTATGTTGCGAGACAACCAGATACGTCCGCATGGAACCATCACAGATACTCTGACCTGCGTCAATCGTCCAGTCCGTACCACCCGAATCCACCCTCGTTCGTACCGACATGTGACACGCTCGTGACACCGAGATTCGTCTGGTAAAACCGTGTGGACCGTGGTGGATCCGCCTGAATGCACGTTGATTTGGAGCGCTCTGAGCGCTGCAAGTCGTTGTGACGGCGCTCATCGAAATTCCCCACTGACGCTCACTGAAATTCCCCACCCGTGTGGCACCGCCAACGAGGGCGGGTCTCCCCGGATGCTGATGGTCTCTGACCACACACCAGCTACCCGAAGGAGACCCGCTCCTCATGCTTACACGGGAGGAAGACGTGGAAATACACGCCCTGCATCAACGAGGCTGGAAGATCGCCGACATCGCACGGCACACCGGCCGCGACCGCAAGACCATCCGGTCCTACCTCAACGGGACCACCACACCCGGAGTGCGTAAACGCAGCATCCCGGACCCCTTCGAGGTGTTCCTCGCCTACGTCACCGCACGCCTGTCCGAAGACCCACACCTGTGGGTCCGCACCCTCTGCGACGAGCTCGAAGACCTCGGATATTCGATGTCGTATCAAACGCTGCACCGCAAGATCCGAGAACTGAAACTTCGCCCGATCTGCAAAGCCTGCCTCACCGCAACCGAAAGACCCAACGCAGTCATCGATCACCCGCCCGGTGAAGAGACACAATGGGATTGGGTCGATCTACCGAACCCACCCGACTCCTGGGGATGGGGCTCGATGGCACGTCTGTTCGTCGGAACGCTGGCCTGCTCGGGCAAATGGCGCGGGATCCTCGCCCCGGACATGACCCAACCCCATGTCGTCGACGGACTCGACCGCATCTGCCGAGGCCTCGGCGGCGTCAGCCGCGTGTGGCGGTTCGATCGGATGGCGACAGTCTGCCACCCCGACTCCGGCCGCATCACGGCCAGCTTCGCCGGCGTCGCCAAATATTACGGTGTCTCCGTCGCCATCTGCCCACCCCGCCGAGGTAACCGCAAAGGCGCGGTGGAGAAATCCAATCACACTGCAGCGCAACGGTGGTGGCGCACAGTCGCCGACGATCTGACCGTCGAACAAGCCCAAGCAAGCCTCGACCGGTTCTGCAGCCTGCGCGGTGACACCCGGCTGCGACCGACGAAGGACGGGAGGGCGTCGGTGGGGACGATCGCCACCACCGAGGGGTTGCATCCGTTGCCGGCGGCTGCGTATCCGGCGATCATGAGCACCGACCGGGTCGTCTCGCGCCAAGCGTTGGTGTCCTATCGCGGTAACCGGTATTCGGTGCCACCCGAACTCGCCTGTGCCGCTGTGACAGTGACGCATGTTCTGGGCGCCGATGTCATCGACATCGTCACCACATCGGGCATCACCATTGCCCGGCACCATCTCGCTGCCGATGGGACTGGGGCGATGGTCCGCGATCACGGACATGTCTACGCTCTCGAACAAGCAGCGATGTCGGGTGCGAACACCGGCCGCCCGCACCGCCGGAAAGAACGGATCCCACCCGGACCCGACGCTCTCGCTGCTGCCGAGAAGCTCCGAGCGTCGGCCGAATCGACACTGTCCTCCGGGGATGGTCAGCGCGAAATCGGCAGTCATGCAACCGAATCCACTGACACCGGCGCGGTCATCTACGACCTGTCGGTCTACGAACGGGCCGCACACGGAAGGAACACCCTCTGATGGTCGACAAGAAAACAGGTGACCGGATGCCGGCACCGAACACGACCGAAGCGGCGAGTCTCTATCAACGCCTGCGTGGGCATCTGGCGGTCCTGAAATTGCACGACGCCGCCGAAGCGTTGCCTTCGGTCCTCGACCAAGCAGCGGCCGAGGAGCTGTCGATGACCGCGGCGTTGGATCGGTTGCTTTCGATCGAAGTCGAGGCCACCGAGGCACGGCGTTTGACCGGCAGGTTGCGGTTCGCGTGTTTGCCGACGCCGGCATCGCTCGAGGACTTCGACTACGACGCCGCGGCCGGTATCGACCGCAAGCTCATCGACGAGCTCGCGACCTGCCGCTACTTGGAGACGGCGACGAATGTGCTGCTCATCGGCCCTCCCGGGGTCGGCAAGACGCATCTGTCGGTCGGGCTCGCGAGGGCTGCTGCGCATGCCGGGTATCGGACGTATTTCACCACCGCTGCCGATCTCGCTGCCCGCTGCCACCGGGCAGCACTGGAGGGGCGGTGGGCGACCACAATGCGTTTCTACGCCGGCCCGACGCTGCTGGTGATCGACGAGCTCGGCTACCTACCGCTACCCGGTGAGGCAGCGTCGGCGCTGTTTCAGGTTGTCTCGCAACGGTATATGAAGACATCGATCGTGATGACCACCAACCGCGGTGTCGGATCCTGGGGTGAAGTGCTCGGTGACAACACCGTCGCCGCAGCCATGCTCGACCGGCTCCTGCATCGCTCCGTCGTGCTCAACCTCGACGGCGATTCCTACCGGTTACGGGACCACAACGCCAGATCGGAGAAGCTCCGCAAAGCCACCACCGGAACCCGCCAACCACTACAGTGAAGACCGCTCACGAGTGGGGAATTTCGGTGAGCGCGGTTGGGGAATTTCGCTGAGCCTCGTCAGTTGCTCTCGAGCCACGACATATTCATCATTACAGTGTAGAACTCGCCTTTCGGACGGGCATTTGAACCCCTAACCTCCTGGTAGTAACTCACACGGTTTCGCGGACCGGTGTGGATCCATATACACCCCCTGAGCTGACGATTCGGGAGTTCAAGTGCCCGCCCGAGTTCAGGTGGGAACATCCGAACCGAGATCAAAGTGTTGAGCGAGTTCCGGGGTCGAGCGTCTTCCGAAGTCCGACGAAGTCAATCGACGTCGACCCGGTAGGCAAGGACCGTTGCCACCTGGGCTGGGCGGTTCCGACCGGTCGCTGCAGCGACAAGTACGTATGTCCGACCATGGAGCAGGTGACTGCACAGATCCTCACCTTTTTCGACATGTGAACACGACGGCCTCTGGCACGCCAGAGGCATAAACCTCAGTTACCGCACCGTCAACGCATCTTGACCTACGCAAGCGATCGTGACGGCGCCCCGTCGGTCGAGCAGGTCTACTACAGTCAAGAATCGACCCTCTACCCGGAGATGTCGCAAGCGTGGAAGCGGCAAGAAAACTCGGGGCAATTCAGAGTGTCGAGTGTCTCACGGGTCGAACTTTTTTTGCACGGCTCCGCCGAAGTCTCCTTTAGTCAGGACAGGGGAAGATCGGCCAGCGATTGGCGGTCCTTCTTTCGGTCGACGTAGGTCAGGTCCATATCTCCGACCGTAAAGCGGTCGGTCCAATACGTGCCGGTGATGTACTTGGGGAGTCTTCCGACCACAGTGAACTCACATGCCCCTCGGTGCGGAGCGCTCCGCGGGCGGTGTTCCGCCCGCGGCTCGTTTCGGTACGTGTAGGTCAGCAGCGTTTGCTCTTTGCTTTCGCCGTGGTTGCGCAATGATGCGATCTCCGACATCGAAGAACTCTCGGCCGTCAGCAGTCGCACGCTGATCGTCCAGAACGTCTGCTCAACGACCACAGCGCTTGTGATCGGCCCCCAGTTCCCACCCTTCGGAATTCGACTCTTCTGGTGCGGCCGGATGGTCGTGCGCCAGGTTCCGTCCATACGTGGTCGCCCTACCAATATATGAACCCCTGGCCACTTCCAGATCCAGAGGTCGAAAGCGACAGCGAGTAACACGGAGGCGGACGGAATGTAGGCGAGAAGTCGTCGCATCGAGTCATCGATATCGACGCCGCTGAGGTAAAGCCCAGCGCCCCAAACCGCGCTGACTGCAACGGCGACGATCCGGACAAGCCGAGCTTGGTCCTTAGACATTAGTAGTCCAGGTACTGCCAGGTCGCGAGCACGAGTTCACGTGCATCGCCCGGAGTCCATTTGGCTCCGGGGTGGAAGAGATACTTCAACCCGTTCGGTTCTTCCCAGTCTGTCCGCACGTAGTTCTCTTCCTTCAATCCGTTCCACAGCCACACGAGCACGGACTTGAACCCGGCGCTGAGATCCGACCCACCCGTGAGTATCTCGTCCTGCACATTCCAGATAAGACACTCCATGAAGTAGGACGGCAGGTCGCTGATGGTGCCGTCTGCGACCAATTGGTTCTCTGCACTCTTCAGAGCACGTGCGAATCTCTTGTATCGGCCGTTGGTCCGTCCGTTCTTGGCCGTGCCGCGGTCGAGTTGCTGTTGCGGGTAGTTGACAATGGGCGATCCAGTTTTCGGGAACACCTTGCTGCCTCTATGCTGCCGGGTTTGGTCGGACGAGTCGTAGCGGACGTAGTCAAAACTTGGGACCACGTCTATGTCGGGGCGGGTGCCGTCGTGCTCGTCGATGGTGATGGCGACGACTCCGGACCCGGAAACCTCGCCTGGGAATTTTGCATCTAGCGCCGCCAAGATTTCGGCGCGCCAGAGTGGCGGTGTCCAATCGCCGTCATATGTAGGGGTCCCTTCACTCGACGGTTGCTCGCAGCCGTTGTACTCGTAGTAAAGGCACTCTCGGTTTTGCACCGCGATGTCGACATCACTGTCGAGGCGGACGTTCGTGTTGTTGGCGTAGGAGCCTTTCGCGTAGATGTGGTACGCCACGCCATTGAAGGCCGGCCACGCGTCAATGGCGCTCTTGACCATCCGTAGAGCGCGGTCCTGCTTGTCCTTCTCGTAATCGCTCGACGGCATCACCCAACGACGAAGAATCGCTTGGCGTTCTACAAGGTTCATATCTGCTCCCGGTTTCTCACCAGGAGGCTACAGCTGGGCACCGACAGTTCTAACTATGCGATGGAGCCCGTGACTCCAAAAGCCTCTGACAGGCGACAACGAAATTGCGAGCACGTACGTGATGCGAATCAACGAGGGCGACCCGGCGGCTCTAGGGTCGCGAGACCGTCACCTCCAGGCAGACTGGCTATAAGCCGATGTCGTTGACGGCATTCCCAACGAGTGGGGTGTGCTCGCGGCGGTACACCTCGACCGAGTCGAGGCTGGCGTGGCCGGTTTGGCGGGCGATGGCGGATCCGTCGGCACCGTTGCGGGTGCCCTGTGTGACAAACCCAGCGCGCAGGGAATGACCTCCGAGCTTGGCGAGAGCGGTTGGGTCGAAGCCCGCGTGGTCAGCACGGCGACGGATGGTCTGGTGGATTGCTGCTCCGGACAACGCAGTGTCCCCCAGGTTTCCGTTCTTGGCGATGGCGCGAAACAGCGGCGCGCGAGCGGCGGTGCGAGGTACTCCCCCACGGCACACGTGCGCGTCGAACAACTCCCGTTTACGGAGCAGCCTAATCACCGACGGCCTGCCGCCGACGTCGAATGCGCCGACGATCTGGACCCAGCGAACGTACGCGCATGGCGGGCAGGTCTCGTGAGAGTCGGTGTACGGCAGCGCTTTCACCGCTCCTCTGCCCTCTTGGTCGGTCTTCGACTTCCGCAACCGGATGTGGAGGCCGTCGTACCGATGCACAGTGACGTCCCCACACGCCATCTCTGACAACTCGCTCCGGCGGTATGCGCCGGCGAAGCCGAGGAGCAGAATTGCCGAGTCACGGCGTTCGAGGACCTCGTCGGCCCACCCGCGACACCGCTTCCGGGCCGTCTCGACAAGGAGTTTCATGTCATCGACAAGCAACGGGTCTCGCGGGGTGCGGGCGCGGTCCCCCGCGGCGGCGTACTCCCGGCGTATCCCGGACAGGGTGGCGGTGACGAGTTCGTGTGCGGACGGGGAGAGGTGTCCGGTGGTGCGGTGCTGGTGGTTGATCGCGGCGATCCAGGTCCCGAAGGTAGAGACGGCGTAGGACCGCTCCCCCGCTTCGGTGCGGGTATCTGCGGCGTCGACGAGATACGCGGCAACGGTGACCGGGTGCGCCGGCAATGCGGCATGTCCCTCGCGTTCGCACCAGCGGGCGAAGCGTCGCCACCCGGCGGCGTAGGTGCGCCGCGTCCCCTCCGACCGCGAAGATTCCACCGCTCTCGCGATCCGCTTCGCGACGGCCGGTGGGATCTCCGGCTCCACGGCCGCAGTTGCAAGTTCCACACGGCCGACCGATGTGCTCACCGCGGGTGTTCTGCCTGGTCGGAAGTCCATAGCGGCAGCCTAGCGCAGGTCACCGACAGAGCTGCGGAGCGAAAACTGTGCTGAACTGGCGTTTCAGCTAAGACGGTGCGGAAAATGCAATTTCCGCACCCACGGTGTCCGCTCCACGCCCGATGGCCCCGCGTCGTAGTGGACGCGTGGCTAATCGGTATCGCCACCTGCTCAATGATCAGTCGAGCTGGTGGTGCCTCGGGGCCGGTCGTCGAGGATTTACAAAGGGTGCACATGCCGGCGGCAGGCTGGTTTTTTTCGTCGGGCTCTGCCAGATAACGACGCAGCGTCGAGGCTTGGCCGGTAGCGACCGCCACCTCGGACCAATAGCCGAGGTGCGGGTCGTTCAGATTGTGGCGTAAGCGTCTCGTACGCAGGCGAATTCACAACTGGGACGTGTGAACTCGCGCGCAACCGACCCATGACGTCATCGATGATTTCTCGAAGATGCGATGGGGTGGGTTGCGAATAGCCTTGAAAGGCTGGTCAACACCGATTAGTATCCAAAGGTGAAACTCCTTCCTGCAAGGTAGAGGTTTCGAAAACGTCCTCGGCCTCGGTGCTTGTAACACCGGGAATCGCCGGGGGCGTTTCTAGTTCGTAGGGGTCGGGTGTCAGCGGCATCTCAGGCGACGCCCGAGGTTACTTCCGACTGTGCTTCCAGGCCCTCGATGTATTCGTCGATTGCCGTGTCCGGGATGAGACGCCGCTTTCCGATCTTCACGCTGCGGATCTCGCCTGTAGCGATCTTGTTGAAGAAGTTCGAGCGCCCAAGCCCCGTGCACGCCATGGCCTCCGGGACTGATAGCAACCGTCTGGGCATTTCCTCACCTTCCGTTGGGTTATGTTGCGATCCCATAATTGAGTCCGGAATCGCAGTGGTCCATGTGACTCCAACGCAGATTATCAACTATGTGATCCCGCCGCAAGAACTAGCGAGAATCGGCTAAGCTCTGTGCTCATGACACAGTCTTGGTCAGAATCCGTGGCCGCTCGCATCATGGGCGAGGTGCGGCGCCTAAGAGGGAAAGAGCACTCCGCGCTCTCCGCAGCCAAACTGGCCGAGCGCACCACCGACATCGGCTTCGGCATCTCGCGCAACGTTCTTGCGGAACTCGAAAACGGCCGAAAAAAGAGCGTCGACGTGGCCGAGCTGCTGGTCCTGGCAGCCGCGCTGGGTGTCTCGCCCGCCCAACTCATGTTTCCCGACTTGCCGAAAGGCGAAGTCGAAGTACTACCCGGGCTCCCCCAGGAATCCCACGATGCCCTGCGATGGTTCAGCGGCGAAGCCGGCCTGCTGAAACCATCTCCTGGCTGGTCCGACACGGAGAACGAGGAACCAGTCGAGATGTGGGTGCGAGAACAGTTCGACCCTAAGAACGATCGCGTCAGCATCACGCGAGAGTGGCTACAGGCCCTTCAGACCATGCGTCGAGCACGTGCACAACTGCGGATTGGACTAACGACGAAGGAGTCGGCGGAGCATGTCGAGACGATGCAGATGGCGTACGAAGATGCCCGTCGACGCTCCGAAGTGCTGTTCCACCAGATGACAGACCTTGACATGGACACTGGAGACGACGAAGCAGATGCCTAGAGAGCGACTTCGACTCGGTGAGTGGGGAAAAATTACCACCCTCAAGTCAGGTGGGCGCACGGTCGCACGGACACGCATACGCGATACCGACGGCAAGAAACGAACAGTCGAGGCGAGCGGTAGATCTGCTACCGAGGCGAGAAGTCGGTTGCAGAAAAAGCTCTCCGAACGCACAGTTCCGTCCGGCGAAATAATTCAGGAGCTCACGAAGTCGTCGACGATGTCACATCTATATGCGTACTGGATTGACCAGAAGGCTAAAGTAGTTGCACCTCAGACGATTACAGGCTACAAGCAGGCCTGGTCCTCGTATTGCGCGAGCCCTGTCGGTGAACTTCTGATCCGCGAGATTACGACGGGCAAGATCGATTCGCTTATCTCCTCGATCTCGGAGCGCACTCCCAGCGGCGCACGAATCTCGCGGGTCATTCTCTCTGGGATGCTCGGGACCGCAGTTCGCTTCGATTTTCTCGAGCACAATCCCGTTCGTGAGGTCCCCCGCCCGACAATCAAACGGCAAGCCATTCGAGCACTGACCCGAGACGAGCTCGACGAGCTTCGCGGGCGGATCCAAAACTACTGTCGCCACCAGACTGTCGACCAGCTCGGAGTGATCTCACCAAAACTCGGCCAGAAGCCAGGAGCGCACCTCGAGGACATTTTGATGTTGCTTCTCGCCACCGGTGGCAGAATCAGCGAAGTTCTTGCCTTGACGTGGCCTCAAATCGATCTGATCTCTCAAATTCCGCGCGTCACGATTAACGCGACGCTTGTCGTCCCGCGTGCAGCGGGTGAAAGTCTGTTCCGACAGGAGCACCGAAAAGGCGACTCGCCACCGCTCACGCTGGTACTACCAGCGTTCGCGGCCGATGGCTTACGCCGACGCCAGGAGCTTCCCACGTACTACAACCCATGGAACGCCGTCTTCGTGACCGCCACTGGCAACTGGGTTTCGCCGGCTAACGTCCGCCGATCATGGCGAGCGGCCAGAGGCGACGAATTCGAGTGGGTGAAACCTCACACACTTCGGAAGACAGTGGCGACTCTTGTGAAGGAAACCTACGGCGTCGAGGCCGCACAGATGCAACTCGGGCACGCCAACACACGTGTGACCGAAGCGCACTATATCCAGCGCGTAACCGTCGCACCCGACATGACCAGCGCACTCGACTCTTTCGCACCAAAAAGATGAGTAAAAGGTGGATTCGTGATTTTCGCGCAGAAAGCAAAACACCCCCTCGCCGGCTTTACGCTGGTGAGGGGGTGTTTCAGGGTGCGCCATCAGGGATTCGAACCCCGGACCCGCTGATTAAGAGTCAGCTGCTCTAACCAACTGAGCTAATGGCGCCGATCCGCACCGCGGTCACTTCTGCGGTGCGGGAGAAACTTTAACAGGATCGACAGCCAGATGTGAAATCGGCTGGTCGGGCCTGGTTTCTAGTTGAAAAACCTGCGGACGATCAGTACTGCGACGACTGCCCCGACACCGATGAGGGTGTACTTGACCGGCGGTTCGTTCATCTTCGCCAGCAGCGACTGCTTCGTGTTCTCGGCGATGCGCTTGGGGCTGGCTCGAACGCTGAGCTCGTCGAGGGTGCTCGCGAGCTGGTTGCGAGCGGCCTCGATCTCGCGTTCGATCCTGTCGGTGTCCCTGGCCACGTGTCCTCCAACTTGTCGCTGTATTGCGTGTGTCAACGTCGAGCGTAGAGCACGCATCGTATTGGTTAGTCTCGTCAGGTGACCGACAACAAGAAGCTCGAAGCCGGAGACACCGCTCCCGCGTTCACTTTGCCCGACGCCGACGGCAACGAGGTCTCCCTCGCCGACTACGCGGGCAAGAAAGTGATCGTGTACTTCTACCCCGCGGCCAGCACTCCGGGCTGCACCAAGCAGGCCTGCGACTTCCGTGACAGCCTTGCCGAGCTGAACGGCGAGGGCATCGAGGTCATCGGAATCTCCCCCGACAAGCCCGCGAAGCTGGCCAAGTTCCGCGACGCCGAGGAGCTGAACTTCCCGCTGCTCTCCGACCCGGAGAAGGCGACGCTGGAGGCCTGGGGCACGTTCGGTGAGAAGAAGATGTACGGCAAGACTGTGCAGGGCGTCATCCGGTCCACGTTCCTCGTCGACGAGGCAGGCAAGATCGAGGTCGCCCAGTACAACGTCCGCGCCACCGGCCACGTCGCGAAACTGCGCCGCGACCTATCGGTCTGACGCTCCCAGCGTCTGCAGGAACAGAGCTTCGGCGACGGCGAGGTTTTCGATTTCGCTCGGGTCGACGCTTTCGTTCGGTGCGTGGATCCGGCACTGCGGCTCCTCGACGCCCATGAGGACGATTTCTGCGTTCGGGAACGTCTGGGCGAGAACGTTGCACAGTGGGATCGATCCGCCTTGGCCGGCCGAGCCGACAGGCGCACCGAAGGCCTCCTCCAAGGCGTCGCCCAGCGCTGCGTAGCCCGGCCCCTCGGTGCGGGCACGAAACGGTGATCCGATCGCCTCGCGCTCGACGCTCACTCGGGCGTTCCACGGCACATGTGCGTGTAGATGCGCCACCAGGGCGTCCTGGGCAACCTGGGCGTCGATTCCCGGAGGTACGCGGAGATTGAGCCGGGCGGAGGCCGTCGGCGAGATCGCTGCCGCGGAACCGACCACCGGCGGACAGTCGATTCCGAGGATGGTCAGCGCGGGCCGAGCCCACACTGCATCGGCTACCGACGCCGACCCGGCCAGGTCCACCCCGTCGAGAACGCCCGCATCGGCTCGGAACCGCTCCGGCGCATAGTCGACCCCGTTCCACGCCTGATCGGCCGGGAGATCGTCGACGACGGTGTTGCCGTGCTCGTCCCGGAATGTCGCCAGCAGTGCGATCAACGCGGCCAGCGCGTCGGGCGCGGGCCCTCCGTACATTCCGGAGTGCACTTCACCGGCGAGCGTGTCGACCCGCACCACCACGTTCGCAATGCCCCGAAGCGTGGTGGTGACCGTCGGTTTCCCGACGGCAGCGTTGCCGGTGTCGGCGATGATGATGACATCGGCTGCGAACAACTCGGGACGCTTCTCGACGAGGTCCTCCAGGCCGCCGGTGCCCATCTCCTCCGACCCCTCGCTGACGACGGTGACGCCGACGCCCCAATCGGACCCGAGGGCCCGCAGCGCCAGCAGATGCATGGCGACGTTGCCCTTGCAGTCCGCCGAGCCGCGGCCGTACCACCGCCCGTCGCGCTCGGTGAGCTCGAACGGCTCACTGGCCCACAGATCTCGGTCACCGGGAGGCTGCACGTCGTAGTGCGAATACAGCAGGACCGTGGGCGCGCCGCCGACTGCCTTGCGCTGGCCCACGACAGCGTAGGAGCCGTCAATCGTCTCGATCAGTTCCGCCGACTCGATACCGGCGTCGAGGAATGCACCACGCACCCACTCTGCAGCTGCGACGCATTCCTCGCGGGGGTACTGTCGTTCGTCGGCGACCGAGCGAAAAGCGATGAGCTCGCTCAACTCTCGACGAGCGCGCGGCATATCCGCCGCAACCGATGACCGAACAGCCGACTCCCGTTTCGCTGACACAGAGTTCATCCTGACACAGCGATCGGCCCGCCACAGGGCTGTCCCAGACCGAACTCAATTTGTCAGCGAGGTGGGATCTCAGTTCGCGCCGAGTTCCTGCTCCAACCAGTCGGCAGTGTGCTGCCAGTGCCGATCCCAGGCTTCCTGTTCGAGCTGCTCCTGCGACTTGCCCTGTTCGGGGATGACCACGGGCACGGTGAACTGCGGCGGCTCGACCGTCTTTTGGGGAACGACTGCCGCGGCCGGCGGAATTGCCTGCACCGGTATCGGGGTAAGCCTCTCGGATCTGAAGTTCGTGGCCGTCGGCGCGATCGGCGGCAACGCTGCGGCATCCTGCTCGGCTGGTGCCTCTGGTTCGGGCGTTCCGGCAGGTTCGGGTCCGGGCGGCGGGGGCAACGGGACGCCGGCGACCGGCTCGGGGATTGCAGCGGAGGTCTCGGTGGCCCCGAGATCCTGGCTTGCTTCGACATCGTGCGTCGCCCCGACCAGTGCGGCGTCGGCCGACTCTGCGCCCGCCGGAGCGTCACCGGGCAGGGTGGACGCCAAGGCCACCCCGCCGGACAGAATGCCGACGAGAAGAGCCGCCGTCAGGACGATCTTCTTGCGAGGCACCCGCCGAGACGACTGTGCAGCGGCCACCGGCACGGTCGAGAGCGGTGGAACCACACTCTTCACCGTTGAGCTCGCCGCGGCCGGCGCAGGCAGCGCAACTGTATAGACCTCGGCGGCATGGACCTCGGTGGCAACGGATGCGGCGACGGGAGCGTCGTGGGCGACGGCAAGCGCGGCCACTCGGGCGGCTCCCTCAGCTGCGAGGCGGTCGGGCACCTCGACTCGGATCACTCGGGCACTCAAGCCCAGCGATAGGATATCGGGCAGATTCCGGTCCGCGGATCCGTCACCGAAGAGCGCAACTGCGTCGGGCTTCTTTCCTGCCTCGTCCAGGATTTCCCAGGCCAACGGCACCGTGCCGCCCAGATGCTCGGGACTCTTCGACTCCAGCGACGCTTTCTTGGGTGTGGACAGGGTCTTGTTCGCGGTATCCGCCAAGGACATGGCCACTCCGGCAGACCCCACGTGGTAGAGCAGGACGCACTCTGCCGACTGGAACTCCGGCGCCTCGGCCAGCCATCCCAGGAAGGCGGTTTGCGCGGGGACCATCTCGATCTGCCCGACGCCGTGCTTGTCCAACTCGGACGAGAAGAATGCGCGCTCGTGCTCGGTGCGGTACGCAAACCCCGTCGCCTCGACCTGGACTCGCAGGTCGGCTGCGGTGGCCCGCATGGACCTCATCATCGCCGACAACGATTCCGATCCATTGCTGGACGAGTCTTCGCTGGCGAGCGCAGTGCCCGCCTCGGAATCGAAGAGGACAGCATGCATCGCGTTGGATTCGATCGACAAACCAATGATCGCCACGTCAAACTCCTGTGCCTGAGGGTGAGGCTCCCGACATGAGCGCCCACCGAAGCGAACGCACACCCTGCACGAAACGTAACTTCTGCCATGAACCATACCTGACGACTGTTTTCTTGACTGGAAAACAACCTGTTGCCTGTCATAGTTGAATTACAAGGGCGCTGTTACACATGACAGTCCATCGACCGTCGACCAGCCAAGTTTGTTACCTGTTACCGCGCGTAGTGGAGTTGATGTGCGCCGGGCCGCTAGCCTGTGCAGGTGGAGTCCTCTGCTAGCGCCCAGTCCGCGAGACGTCTCGACGCCGCGCTCGAATCTACGGCGGAGACCCAAGAGCTGATGCCGCGGCGGCGTCCGACCCAAGAACGCAGCCAGCGCAAGTTCGACGCGCTCCTCGCCGCCTCACGTGAGCTCCTCAGTGATGTCGGCTTCGAATCGTTCACCTGCGAGGAGGTCGCTTCTCGCGCCGAGCTGCCCATCGGGACGCTCTACCAGTTCTTCGCCAACAAATACGTCATCGTCTGCGAGCTCAATCGACAGGACCTCGTCGGCGTCCAGCAGGAGCTCGCGGAGTTCAACGGCGAGGTTCCCTCACTCGACTGGCTGCGCTTCCTCAACAAGTTCGTCGACCACATGGCGGGGCTGTGGATGTCGGATCCGTCGCGCCGCGAAGTGTGGCTGGCGATGCAGTCGACACCGTCCACCCGCGCCACCGGAGTCATCCACGAACGCGAGTTCGCCGACCAGGTCGCCAAGATGCTCGGGCCATTGACACCGCGCACCCCTCGTGCGAAGCGAAACCTGATGGCGCAGGTGCTGGTGCATATCGTCTACTCGATGCTCAACTTCTCCGTCCAGGACGGCCAGAGTCACGAGGACGCAGTGGCCGAGCTCAAGCAGATCATGACCGCCTACCTCCTCGTCGCCGAGAAGCAATCGCGGCGTTCGGGCGCATCGAGCGTCGACTGACAGTCGGTTCGCCGGTCCCCAAGTGACCGAATGTCACCCTCGCTCCGACCCAAGTGACCGAATGCCGCCCTCGCACACTCAGAGTGACCGGATGTGACATTCGCTCGCAAAAAGGTGACCGGATGTGACATCCGCTCACCAAAACCCGCCCACCAACACGAACGCCGGCCCACCCGAAGGTGGACCGGCGTTCTGGGTACTACTGACTCACTCCTCCAGGATCGCGACGGCGGCGGCGATGTCGCCGTCGTGCGTGAGCGAGAGGTGAATCTTCACCGTCGGCAGGAACTCGAGAGCCATCCCGTGCAGCTTGATGGACGGCCTCCCCCACGCGTCGTTGACGACCTCGATCAGCGGGTACGGGTTGTCCCCGATCTGCGGCGGCCGAGCGAACCGCGATGTCGCCCAGGCCTTCAGCACTGCTTCCTTGGCGGCCCACCGTGCTGCGTAGTGGCGGGCCGGCTCGGAACTCTTCGTCGCCGCATGCCGACGCTCACCCGCGGTGAAGCTGTCGCGGATCATCGTCGTGCCTGCTTTGTCCATCTGCTCGGCGAAGTCGGACACGGTGACCAGGTCGAAACCTACTCCGAGAATAGCCATTACTTGCACCCCGGCAGACCGGAGCTGTAGACGTTGTCCTCGCCGAGCCGCGCTGCCTCGGTGAGCAGGACGTCGGCTTCGAGCTCGCGCGACGCCTTGGCCGGCGTCCCGTCGTGTCCGAGCCTGCGGTCGTCGGGACGCTCGTACAGGGCGTCACCTCCCACCATCGCCGAGATGAGCCTGCGTTGACCGGCGATGCGGCGTTCGTTCGCCCGGGCCACGTAGTCGCTCCGACGATCGGCAGGTACCGCCTCGAGGAATGCCTGCGGGTGCACCACGGCGATGAGGCCGGATACGTGCCCGAAGCCGAGGCTGGTGAGCAGTCCCGCCTTCAGCGGCACCGAGTCACCGAACCGCAGGGGTTCGCGAGCCCAGACGAGGTGTTCGAACTCGGTCATCTTGTCGTCCACGCAGTCGAGGCTGCGGTTCGGCGGGATGACGCCGTTCGCGAGCACCTGGCAGAGGCCGATCAGCTGGAATGCTGCAGCACCGCCCTTCGAGTGCCCGGTCAGGCTCTTCTGCGATACGACGAACAGCGGCGCTCCGTCGGTGCGGCCGATGGCCTTCGCGAGGCGGGTGTGCAGTTCTGCCTCGTTCGGGTCGTTGGCTGCGGTCGAGGTGTCGTGCTTGGAGATCACGGCCACGTCGTCGGCGCTGACGCCGAGTGCGTTGAGAGACAACGCGAATGACGAGTCCTTGCCGCCGCGCCCGGCACTGAGGGCGCCGAGGCCCGGAGCCGGGATGGAGGTGTGCACACCATCGCCGAACGACTGCGCGTACGCCACCACACCGAGGACGGGCAGGCCCATCTCGAGTGCGAGGTCGCCGCGAGCCAACAGGATGGTGCCACCGCCCTGTGACTCGACGAAGCCGCCGCGTCGGCGATCGTTTGCCCGAGAGAACCGGCGATCGCTGATGCCCTTGGCTGTCATCGCTGCCGAGTCCGCGGTGGCGGACATATCGCCGAAGCCGATGATGCCCTCGGTGCTCAGGTCGTCGAAACCGCCGGCGACGACGAGCTGCGCCTTGCCCAGCTTGATCTTGTCGACGCCTTCTTCGACGGAGACAGCGGCGGTGGCGCAGGCGGCGACGGGGTGAACCATCGCGCCGTAGCTACCGATGTACGACTGAACCACGTGCGCGGCAACGACGTTCGGCAGAGCTTCCTGCAGGATGTCGTTCGCACGAGCGTCGCCGAGCAGGGTGTCGATGTAGAGCGAGCGCATCGACTCCATGCCGCCCATACCGGTGCCCTGAGTGTTGGCGACCAGCGTCGGGTGCACCCAGCGCATCAGTTCCGAGGGGTTGAAGCCCGAGGAGATGAATGCGTCGACCGTGGTGACGATGTTCCACAGGGCAACCCGATCGACCGAGCTGGCCATATCGGGCGAGATGCCCCACTTGGTCGGATCGAAACCGGTGGGAATCTGTCCACCGACGGTGCGGCTGAGCTTCATCTTGCGCGGCACGCGAATCTCGGTGCCGGCCTTGCGGGTGACCTGCCAGTCACTCGACTCCGGGACCGGAGTGATCAGCGTGTGCTCGGGGTCCGCCGCGGCGAACGAGCGTGCGTCGATCTCGCTGCCGACCACGAAGCTGAGATCGTTGTCGAGGAACACCGACGTCATCAGCGGTGCGGTGTTGCCCACCATCGCGCCGTCGTCGGCGTAGGTACGGATACCGCACTTCTCGACGACGATGTCGTGGTACTTGTCGGCGATCTCCTCCTCCGGCACGAGGTCACCGGATTCGATGTCGTACCAGCCTGGCTTGGGATCGTTCTCCCAGGCGATGAGCCCGGTGTTCCATGCCAGTTCGAGAACGCCTGCCGCCGAGAGTTGCTCGTCGACCTCCATCTCGAAACGGGTGCGCGCGCTGCCGTAGGGTCCGAGCTCCCCGGCGCCGACGATGACGACCAGGTCTTTCGGATCGACATCGAGCGACGGCCAGGCCGGAGCTGTGGTCGCGGTGAGCCGAGGCGGTGCGGGCAACGCGGCGATGACCGACTCGTCGACGGCTTCCTCGGTCTTGTCCGCAGCGGCAGCTGCGGCTTCGCGAGCGAGTTCGACTAGGTTGAGCTTGGTGCTGGCCAATCCGCCGGTGAGGTCCGCGAGCAGCGGAGCCTCTGCGGCCTGCCGGCGAGCGGCGGGTTCGCACAGCTTCAGCAGCTCGGTTGCCATTTCGTCGGTGGACCAGGTGCGTACACCCTCGGCCTCGACTGCCTCGACGATGGAATCATTGCCGCCCATCAGCCCGGTGCCGCGCACCCAGCCGATGTGAGCGTGCGCGATCGAGACGCGTTCGGCCCAGCTCTTCTCCGAGCCCCACTTCGCCGCAATGGCGTCGAGGGCTGCCTTGGACTCGCCGTAGGCACCGTCGCCACCGAACATTCCGCGGTTCGGCGAACCGGGGAGCACGACGTGCAGGTGGGTGTCGATGTCGTTGTCGTAGCCGATCTTCGACAGTCCGCCGATGAGACGCTCGACGGACCAGAGCAGCACACGCATTTCCATCTCGGCGCGGCCACCGGCGTCGGACAGCTCACCGACGACGCGAGGAGCAGCGAACGGGAACAGCATCGTCGGGGTGATACCGGCCTTGACGAGTGTCTTGGCGCCGCCGGCCGTATCGACCTGATCGGTGCCGATCCACTCGATGAGCGCGTCCACATCGGAGTACGACGCGATGTTGGCGGGCACGATCCACAGTGACGCTCCGGCGCGAGCATTCTCGCGATAGAGGCTGCGGTAGAACGCCAATCGCTCGTCGTTCAGACGCGAGGTGGTGACGAAGACCGTCGCTCCCCCGCCGAGCAGCTTGGCTGCCACCGAAGCCGCGATCGAGCCCTTGCTGCCGCCGGTGACGACAGCAACCTCATCGGACCACTGACCCTGCTCCTCGGTGTGAGCTGCGATCTCGGCGATGCGGCCGTAGGTCTCGGCCAGCACGGCCTTGTGCTCGTAGTCGGCCTTGGCCTTCCACCACTGTGCCTGCGCTGCGACGGCTTTTCCTGCGCCGGCGAAGCTTTCGACGGTCAGCTCGCCCGAGGTGCCGAGCCACAACCGGGCCAGGTCCTCACGGGCGGTGGCCCAACGGTCGTCGATCAGCACGGCCCTACGGGCGTCGAATGCCGGCGCCACCATTCGTGGCCAGTCCGAACCCAGCTCTGCAGCAACGAGATCGACCAGTTCGGCATCGGGGTTCTCGGCTGTGAGCGCGTTCGGCGCGTCGGCGAGACCCAGCTGTTCGAGCACCAGGCGTGCAGCCGAGGCGAGCACTCCGTCGCGTCCGGTGATGTGTTCGGTGAACTCACCGAGCGCAGCTGCGTCGACGGTTCCCCCGCCGCCGCCACCGGTCTGGGGCAGCGACACTGCGACACCGCGGCGTGCGGCGACTGCGGCCACGGCCGAGTCGATGACCGCGTCCACGGCGCCGCCGTCACCGAGCGCACCGTCGGCGAGGCCACCGAGGGCTCCGCCGCGCACGGACACTCCCTCACGGGTGCCGAGCGCAACCTCGGCGGTGACGTGGCTGGCCCAGCCGTCGCCGAGCTCCCAGGTCTTCTTGACGCGATCCGCGATCGACGCCGGGCGTCGTCCGGACGGTCCGAAGACCTTGCGGAGGTGATCGTTGATCGAGTCGGTCAGCACGGGGCCGAACGGCTTGTACGTACGAGCGAGCTTGTTGACGGTGCCGGAGAGCGCACCCATGTCCGCGTCCGCTGCACCGTCGATGGCACCGAGCGAGAGCTCGGAGCCGAGGTCGACGAGCAGCTGGTTGCGACGCGAGGAGACGCCGTCGCACAGCGCCTCGATGGTGTCGGCGGGTCCGATCTGGTCGAGCTGCAGCTTGGTCCACAGTCCGATCAGGATCTTCGTCGCGTCCGACGCGCTGAACGCGATGTCGTCGGGACGCGGGCCGCCGGACGGTGCCGCGGCCGGTGCGGGAGCCGCAGCAGGGGCTGCTGCGGGCGCAGCGGCGGTCTCGGAAGCGGGAGCTGACTCCTCCTCGTCCACCGGAGCTGGATCGGTGTCGGTGCCATAGACGATCGCGACCTCGCGTTCGACGTTGAGTACCTCGACCGGTGAACCGAAGCGGCCCGGCAACTTCAGCGTCTGCGATGCCAGGTTGGCGACCGTCGGCGTTGCGCTGAGGCCGATTTCGACGAAGCGCTCGACTCCGAGTCCACCTTCGGACTCGTCTGCGAAGAGCAGGTCCTGGGTCTCGATCCAGCGCACCGGGCTGGCGAACTGCCATGCCAGGAGCTCGGTCAGGACGACTCGGCACAGGTCGTGCGGCCGTGCAGCCCAGGAATCGAAGTCTGCAAGCACGGTGTCGAGTGGTTCCGACGGAACCAGGTCCGCGATCTCCTGGATGAAATCACGTTCGAGCGAGAACGGCCTCGGCACCAGGTTCGGGACGTAGCGGCCGAGCAGGATCTCGGGGTCGAGCTCGGCGGGCAGCAGTGCTTCGAGACGCTTGCGGAAGTCATCGACTCCCCCGCGCAGCACCGTCGAGTGGAACGGCACGTCGATACCCGGAACCATGATGTAAGCGGCCTTGCCACCGAACTCGGCGCGACGCACTGCGATCTTCTTCTCGAGCTCGCCGAGCCCGTCGACCGTTCCCGCGATGGCGTACTGCGAGCCGCGCAGGTTCAAGTTGACGATCTCGAGGAACTCCCCGGACTCCTCGGCGACACCGGCGATGAACGCGTGCACGTCCTCGTCGGCGAGACCGATCTGCGACGGACGGATGGCGGCCATCCTGTAGTCGCTTCGACCAGCGGAATCGCGTGGCACCAGAGCGTGCATGGCTGATCCGCGTTGGAAGACGACCTCGAGTACCGCTTCGAGCGGCAGCACACCGGCGACCGCAGCGAGTGCGTTGTATTCACCGACGGAGTGACCCGCGAGAATCGAGTTCTCGACGAACACTCCGGCCTCACGCATTTCGGCAACCTGCGCGACGCCGAGCACCGCCATGGCGACCTGGGTGAACTGCGTCAGGTGCAGCACACCGTCGGGATGCTTGTGGACGGTGCCCCGAGCTTTGAGAGAGGTCGGGTTATCGCGCACCACAGCGAGAATCGAGAATCCGAGTGCCTCGCGGGTGTGCTTGTCGGCGCGCTCCCAGACCTCGCGGGCAGCCTTGGACCGCGAGCGGGCGTCGAGACCCATGCCCTGACGCTGGATGCCCTGGCCGGGGAATGCGTACACCGTCTTCGGGGCCGCGGTGCGCGCGGTGGCGACCATGACCAGCTCGCCCTCCACACGGCACGAGACCTCGACGAGCTCGGCGCCTTGGTCGAACCCGGTGCGGTCGACGCGTACGTCGATCTCGGCACCGGGGCGAACCATGCCGAGGAACCGTGCGGTCCAGGCAGTGAGGCGACGCGGCGGAGTCTTGGTGTCCGCGTAGTCGATCGCGGTGACCACTTGCTGGGCCGCGGCGGAGAGCCACATCCCGTGCACGATCGGGCTGCCGAGACCGGCGAGCAGTGCTGCGGCCTCGGAGGTGTGGATCGGGTTGTGATCACCCGAGACCTGAGCAAACGCGGCCATGTTGCGTGGAGCCAGAATCGTGGCCTGACGACGGCGACGGCGCGGAGTGTCCGTGGCGTCGGCGGAGACCGATCCACCGGCGCGTGCCGGATCGACCAGTTCGCCCTTGCCGGTGCGTCCGCGGATAGCGAAAAGTTCGACGAGAGTGGCTATGGCCGGGGCGTCGAGCCCCTCCCCGAGCATGGCGCCGATCTCGACGGTGACTTCCACGACGCGACCCAGGTCGGTATCGAGCACCTCTCCGGTCTCGGCCTTGACGACCAGGATGGAGGTGTCGGTCGGCAACTGGCCGACCAGATCGACGCTGTGGTCGAGGTGAACGAGATCGAGCATGCCCTCGATGACGTCCTGGCCGTCCTGAGTCTGCGTCGCACCGAGGACGGCGAACACAGCAGGCCAGCAGGCGCCGACGAGTACGTCGGGCACGGCCTTGCCGCTGACGGTCAGCGATTCGGGCAGACCCGAGCCGGTGACGCCGGCGTGGTCGGCGATCAGATCAGGAATCCAGGCGAGGTTGATACGGGCGACGCCGTTCTTGACCTTCGGAAGATCCTGTCCGGCTGCAACTCCGAGCAGTGCGGACATCGATGCACTTGCGTCCTCGGCGGTGACGACGGGTGCGCCGCCGTCGATGGTCGAGGCCGGGACGGTCAGGCGAATGCGAACCTCTTTGCCGGGGGCCAGCGGAACTGCCAGCTCGACGACATCGGAATCGTGCACGGTCAGCGTCGCACCGGTCTGCGGATGCGCAGCCACCATCTCGGACTGGACGATCCATTCGGCTGGATCACCGAGGCGTGCAACGGGGTTCTTCGTCATACGCGCAGCCCAGTTGACATCCGGCGCGGCCAGCACGATGCCGAGCAGTCCGGGAGCGATCTCCGCGTGTCGACGGCTGGCGACGCTGACGGCCTCGACACCGCCTGCGACGAGTTCGTCGGCGGCGGCCTTCTCGAAGCGGTTGAGCAGATCTCCGACCGGCTCGTCGACCTCGGTGATGCCTGCCACGGCGACGGTGCCGGGGATGACGCAGACCTGGTCGGCGGAGTAACGCGGATCGTGTGCCTGCCACAGGGAGTCACTGCGCCACCAGCGACGGACATCGCCGTCGACGACGGGGACGAAGTTGACGGGCTTGCCCGGCAGCTTGCACAGCGAGGTGAAGAACGTGATGTCGGCCGGGTGCAGCACGACATCTGCGGCGTCCGGGAACTGAGCGAACAGCGAACAAAGGGCTGCGCGGGGCCGCTCGAGCGTCTCTACGTCGGCGAACAGTGTCGGGATCGGTCCACGGTCGACCGGGTGCAGACGTGCCTCGGCGCGCTGAAGCATGTCGAGGAAGCGCTTGCGCCAGGTGATGTCGAGCCACACCGATTCGCGAGCAGAGGACACGTCCTCGGTGAACTCACCGCCGCAGTCGAATTCGCTGTGTCCATCAGTACCGATGGCCAGGTCGAGGTAACGCGTGAGCCACTGCTGGTAGGTCATCTCGGCGACATCGCCGAAGTACGGCTTCGCGGTTCCGTCGAGCGCGGCGATGATCTCATCGCGCCGCTTCGCTACGGCGTCGGAATCTCCGGCGACCTCGTCGAGCAGGCGGCCGCAGCGTGATGCGGCATTGTCGATCTCGTGGATGTCGGCGCCGAGCTGGCTTCGGCCCGAGGCCATTCCGCCGACCGCGGTGCCTGCACCGACCCAGTCGGGCGTACCCGGGGTGTCGACGAGGAGCTGCTTGACCTCGGGCGCGGTGGTGGCTTCGAGGGTGGCCATCGCGGCAGTTCCGACGAGAATGCCGTCGAGCGGCATCCTCGGGTAGCCGGCGCCGAGCGACCAACGTCCGGAGAGGTATTCGGCGGCGCGCTCGGGGGTTCCGATTCCGCCGCCTACACAGATGACGAGGTTGGGGCGTGCCCGCAGCTCGGCGTAGGTGGAGATCAGCAGGTCGTCGAGGTCCTCCCACGAGTGGTGTCCACCAGCGCGCCCACCTTCGATGTGGACGATCACCGGGTACGACGGCACCTCGTTGGCAATACGGATGACCGAACGGATCTGCGCCACGGTTCCGGGCTTGAAGCAGACGTGGGAGATGCCGGCCTCGTTGAGCTCCTCGATGAGCGCCACGGCTTCTTCGAGCTCGGGGATGCCGGCGGTGACGATGACGCCGTCGAATGCGGCTCCGGCAGCGCGCGCTCGCTGGACGAGTCGGCGTCCACCGAGTTGCAGCTTCCACAGGTACGGGTCGAGGAAGAGCGAGTTGAACTGGACGGCGCGGCCCGGTTCGAGCAGCTGCGAGAGCTCCGCGACGCGGTCGTTGAAGATGTCCTCGGTGACCTGTCCGCCGCCTGCGAGCTCGGCCCAGTGTCCGGCGTTCGCTGCTGCTGCAACGATTTTCGCGTCGACGGTGGTCGGGGTCATGCCCGCGAGCAGGATGGGCGAACGGCCGGTGAGCTTGGTGAACGATGTCTCGACCACGACGCGGCCGTCCGGCAGTGTGACCGGCTTGGGTGCGAACTCGGACCAGGACGGCTGCACCTCGGGCGCTGCCCCCGGGGTGAGCAGGTTGCGATGTCCGCCTCGGGTGGAGGCGGCGACGATGCCGACGCCCTGGCCGCGCAGGGCCGGCGTCGTCATGCGGGTGAGGAGGTCACCGGGGCCGAGATCGAGGATCCACGAGGCACCGGCGTCGACCACCGAGTCGATCTCGCCGACCCAGTCGACCGGATCGACCAGGATGCGCTGCGCGAGGTCGCGTGCGACGTCGGTGTCGAGACCGCAGCGAGCCGCCCAGGCCGAGACGAGTTCGACGGCGTCGTTCAATGCCGGGTGGTGGAAGCCGACCTCGACGGGGAGAAGTTCGAAGACGGGCGAGAACACAGCTCCGCCGCGTTTCTTGGCGTCGCGTTCACGCTCTTCCGACGCAGCGATCTGCTCGCACTTTTCCTGCACGCGAGCGAGCTGGGCGGGTGGGCCTGCCAGGACGACGCGGCGACGACCGTTGCGGATGGCGAGGATCGCCGAGCGCTCGGGGGCGCCGGGGATGGCGAGCTCGTCGACGACGGCTTGCAGGCGTGTGGGGTCGACACCGGAAACCGAGACCATGGGTGCGCGGTCCGCGGCACCGATGATCCCGCGTCGACGGGCAACGAGGCCTGCGGCAGCACCGATGAGCTGTGCGACGGCCAGCAGCGAAGCGTCCTCGCCGCCGTTGCTCTTGACGGATTCTGCTGCGATGAGCCCCTGCGAGTGTCCGATGACGCTGACGGGCGGAGTCTCGGCGGGGTCGAGTCCCTGCAGCTTGAGCGCGCGCAGGGCGGCGACCTGAGTCAGGAAGACACCCGGCAGGGAGACCGCTGCGGAGGTCAATGCCGTTTCCGACGGGCCGAATGTGGCTGCGTCGTCGGCATCCTCGGCAAGATCCTGCTCGAGCATCCAGCCGATCGGATCGAAGCCGACGGAACGAACGACGAGAAGTTCGTCGGCGACGGGGGCCAGGATGGTGGCGGATTCGTTGACGAGGTCGGTCAGTTCCGGCTCGAGCGCGGAATCGCGGGCGAGCTCTTCGAGGGAGCTGAGCCACGGTGCACCCTGGCCTCCGAAGGCGAGTGCGTACGGTTCACCGGCTGCGAAGCGGTCTGCGAGCGTACGAGAACCGCCACCGCTCCTGGGGGACCTGCCCGCGCCCTGTCCGTGTGATGGTGTGCTCTCGTTGATCGTCAAGGTGCAGCATTCCTCTCGTGAACGCCTCGAGGGGTGAGGGTTCGTCGGCGACGCCGTCGTCTCGGCGTAGTGGAGCGAAATCGTGGAGCTCGGACGTCGTCGGCGACGTGTGCTCTATCCGCGTGACACCAGGTTGACACAGAATCATGAGGAAATCCTCACGTTTCATTTGATGTCCTACTGCTACCCGCGAGTAGCCCGCCCAGCAGCGATTTTTCGACATCGTGTCGAACTCACCGGTAACAAACATCGGTGCTGGCAGCGACGCAATTTGCCGCGGCAAAACATGAGGATTTCCTCGCGTCTATCGTTATCATTTCGTTATGTGATGCTGGCCACAGATGCAGTCTCAAAGACTGTCGGTGGCTCGACGTAGCTTGACCCCGACACATCGAACTCGGGGGGATTTCATGTATTCGTCAGTTACACACATCTTTTCGCAACACGACCACGATGCGGTCCGTTTCCACATCGAAGACACTGCGGCACTGACTGTTTCGCCGTTCTGGACACCGGGGTGGCCGGACGAGCTCGAAATCGCGCTACTCGACGCCGTCTTCACCGCGCGAGCTCCCTACGGAGGTCCCGGCAACGGGGTACGCCGAGTCCTCTCCCGCTGGCGCGCATATCGCTCGCTGGAGCTCCACCGACGAGCGCGCTTGGACGATATCGGTGCGCTCGCGAATTTCCAGACATGCCCCGAGGACCTCGCCGAGATTCTCGGGAACCGGCAACGCGTGTCCGGTAACTCCACCACCAAGGCAGACGCGGCGGCCCGCGCAGCAGCGACACTGATCGCGCTCGGTGTGCGCACGGCCGCCGACCTCGATGACCACGGCGATCGGCGTCGGGCCGTCACAGCCATCACCGGTGTCGGCTCCAAAACGTGGGAATGCGCCCTCTTCCTCGTCGGCAGACGCACGCCCGACGCCATCCGCTATCTGGTTGCCTTCATCTCGGATGCGGTGGGCCGGGAAGTGGACCTGAGCGAGGCGTCGGGACTGTTGGGCGCTGCGGCCGAGACGCTCGGGAGCGAGACTGTGGTGCTCGAACACGCCGCGTGGCGCTATCGACGCCGCTTCCCGCTTCCTCCGCTACCGGTTCCGCTCTCCGAGGTCGGCTGATCGCCCGAACCGGGCGCTGTCTCAGGACGGATGCTTGTCGATGAGCGCGGCCACCCCGTCCAGGATGCGTGCCACGCCGAACTCGTACTCGTGCACGGGGTCGCTCGCTGCGTCGTACGAGGTCGACGCAGCGGTCCCGACGCGCCCCGACACCGGGTATCGATCACGGTCCATCACCTGTTCGAGGATCGGTGCGGTGGCGGCCCACCACTGCGCGTCCGTCATACCGGACTCGTCACGGCTGCGCTCGAACACGGTCAGCGCCCTGGCCGTCCCGGCGACGTGAGTGAGTACCAAGGTGAGCACCGAGTCCATCTCGATATCGGTCAGCCCTACGCCGTCGATGACGCGGAGTTCCGCCTCGTACTTGTCGTTGGTGTGCGGTCCCAGCACGGCGCGCGCCCGCTGCACATCGAGCAACCACGGGTGCCGACGGTAGAGCTGCCAGTTGCGCTCGGCCACGAACTCCAGGCCGTCGCGCCAGCCTTCGGAGGAGGCAGCCGGTTCGTCGACGCTCGAATACAGCGAGTCCACGGCACTGTCGATCATGAGGTCCGCCAGCTCGTCACGACCGGGCACGTGGGTGTAGAGCGACATCGCGCCGACACCGAGCTTGTCCGCCACCCGCCGCATCGACACCGCGTCCACGCCCTCGGCATCGGCGATCTCGATCGCTGCCGACACGATCGCGTCCACACTCAACCCAGTACGGCTCGGTTTGCTACCGACACGCCACAACAGTTCGAGTGTGCGTGTCGGATCGAATCCGGAATCGTTCTTGCTCGCCACCGTTGGCACAGTACGCCGTACGCGCAGCGGCTGCGGTCACCAGCTAGCGACGTTGTAGACTTGCCCCGCACTCGCGCGAGTGGCGGAAATGGCAGACGCGCTGGATTTAGGTTCCAGTGTCTTAGGACGTGGGGGTTCAAGTCCCCCCTCGCGCACACCTTGTCGAGGGATCAATGCAGGACAGCAGTTCAATACCCCAGATCGCGGCGTCGGCACCCGACGAAGGCGATGCCTGACAGGCCGGCCGCGACCGCCAGCAGGATCAGCCCCTGCCCCAGATCGAATGGTTCCAGTGGCACCTGCGCGGTGTACCGCAGTGGTGAAGCCCGATCGAACCACTCTGGTAGATCGAAGGCGTCGGCAAACATGACGGCGACCGCTACATAGCCGAAAAAGAGCCACGCCACTGCAGCTGCCCGACGCGCAACGCCGACGACCACGGCCGTTGCCGCCACGATTACCCACACCGCGGGGACGTACGCCAGTGCCGACGCTGCCAGGCGCACGGCCTGCAGCGGATCACCGATAGTCACCCCGTACGCCAGGCCGTCGCCGAACCCGCCTGCAACCAATACCAGCGCACTGCCTGCCATCGCCACCACCAGGTACCCGGTGAGCCAACGCACGCGCCCGACCGGTGCTGCCAGGATCATCTCCGCCCGTCCGGCCGCCTCCTCGGTCCGAGCCCGCAGCACACAGCTCACCCCACATGCGGCGGCCAGTAGAGCAATGATCGACAGCGTGAGCGAGTGGTACGAGTCGACGGCGTCGCTCGCGTCCGGCAGATAGGCAGCGAGTTCAGGATTGTCCGCCAGAAACTGTTCGATGCTGTCCGCGAAGGAGCCATAGGCACTTCCGAGAACGAAAACCCCGATACACCAACCGAATACAGTGGCGCGTTGCACACGCCACACCAAACCGACCGGCGAGCTCAGCAGGCGAGAGGCCGTACCGCGGCCCGCCCGGTACCGAAAGACTCCAGCACCGAAGTCGCGTCGCTCAGCGAGGATGAACGCCACGGCGACGAGCATCGCCGACATCACGACATACAACAGCAGTGGCCACCAGCGATCGTCTACGAAGGGATAGGTACGTTGCCCCCACCCGATAGGCGAGGCCCAGGCCACCGCGTCGTTGCCCACATCGCCGACCGCGCGCAGAATGTACGCCACTGCGATCAGTGCACTGACGGCTGCGTAGACGCCGCGGGGATTCTGGTACATCTGTGCGGCGACGGTGGTGGCCGCTGCGACAGTCATGCCGAAGCCGGCGATTGCCAGTCCGAACAGCACCGAACCTTCGATTGCCAGCCCGGTCACCACCGATGTGACAGTCAGGACCACCGCGACGACGCTGTTCGCCAGCACGGCGATACCGAGAGCAGCGAGTACAGGAGCGCGGCGCCCCACCCTCATCGACCTGATCAACTCGGTTCGTCCGGCTTCTTCGTCGGATCGCGTGTTCCTACCGATCAAGAACATATTCATCAGTGCGACGACAATGGCGAGATAGGCGAAGATCTCGAAGAGCACCTCACCGCCGATTGTCTCCAGCAGTCGCGTCGGCCCGCCCATCGCAACCAGTGCCGCGTTCGCACTCATGGTGGACCGCAACTGGGCCAATTTCTCGGGCGAATCGTAGAAGTTCTGACTGCTCGTGGACTGCAGCGCCATCAAGGCAGCCATCCCTGCCAGCCACCAAGGCAGTATCCAGCGCTCGCGACGTAGTGAGAAACGAACAAGCGAGGTGAAGCCCGCTGAGCGCGGAAAGGCCGTCTCCGTGGTAACGATGTCGCTGCTCACGGCGACCCCACTCACGATGTCCCCGCTACCGAGTGGGAATCGACCTCGTAGTGACGCAGAAAGATGTCCTCCAGTGTCGGCCTACTGCTGCTCATCGCGACGACACCGAGATCGGCGAGCGCACGGAGCACACCGTCGAGTTGCGCCGTCTCGACCGCGAACCGTGCGTGTGTGCCATCCGAGACCAGCTCGTGCACCCCCGGCGTCGACGCAAGTGCAGCGGTGGGGTGCACCGTCTCGACAGTGATCGACGTCGTGCTCAAATGCCGCAATTCGACGAGAGACCCGCTCTCCACCGTACGACCGTTTCGAACGATGCTGACTCGATCGCACAGTGCCTCGACCTCGGCAAGCATGTGACTGGACAACAGCACCGTGCGTCCCTCGCTCACCAGCTCACGAACACACCGTTGAAACTCCGCTTCCTTCAGCGGATCCAGACCCGCTGTCGGTTCGTCGAACAAGAACAGTTCCGCGTCCGATGCCAGCGCGGCAACCAGTGCCACCTTCTGTCGGTTCCCCTTGGAATAGGCGCGAGCTTTCACAGTCGGGTCGAGTTCGAATCGTTCGAGCATCTCGGCGCGTCGAGCAGAATTCACACCACCGCGCAGTCTGGCCAGCAGGTCAATGGTCTCACCGCCGGTGATACCCGGCCATAGCGTGACCTCACCCGGCACATAGGCGAGCCGGGCGTGCGCGGCGACCGCGTCCGTCCAGGGGTCCAACCCGAGTAACCGGACCGAGCCGGCGTCCGCACGAAGCAACCCCAGCAGGATACGAATCGTCGTCGTCTTCCCCGCGCCGTTGGGCCCGAGGAACCCGTGCACCTCACCAGCGCGAACAGTCAGGTCGAGTGCGTCGAGTGCGACAGTGTGGCCGAAAGACTTCGTCAGCCCGGAAATGTCGATCACAGCGTCGTCGGTCATCACTTGATCGTGGCCCAGGGTGCGGCCTGCGGGGAGGGCCGAAAGTCCCTGCGATGCACCTCTGTCACCATGGGAAATCTCGCGTCCCGGCTAGAGCTCCTGGCGGTGGGCGAGGTATTTGCGGACGGTGGTGACAATGTCGTTGGCACACACGAGAATCACAGCGATGGCACCTATACCTATCGCGATATCGAGTGCCGTACCCAGATTGCCGTCGTTACCTCCATATCGACTGGCGATGAATTCCGCCGAGAAGTAGGGCCGGTACACCAGGACGGCGACGGCTGTGGCAACGGCAAGCAGATTTGCCGCAATGGATATCACAGTGACCGGCATTTTCCAGGCACGCACGATCAATTGCGCGCCTGCCACACACACCCACAACCCAGCAACCACGACTACAGCAGGCAACAGTCCCTCGACCACACCGGCATCGAGTCCCTCCGCGGTTTCGGCGAGAAACGACGGTGCCAGCGCCGGGAAGAAGCACAGCGATACGACCAGCAAGGCGACGGCGAACACAAGATCAGCGATCGCGTCGCCGAGGGCGATCTCGTGCCCGTGCGGAACCGGCGGGAGGTCATCGGGATGCCAATCGCGTAGCACCGCATTCGGGGCGAAACGCTCGATGACCGCGAAGACTACGGTGACCCAGAGGGCGGCGTACATCGCGCCCGCGAAGGCCGACGTGAGCCCCTCTTCGACAATCCTGCCGATTGTCGGCGTCGTGTCGTTGTCGACCAGGACGGGCCGCAGACTCACCCCTCCGAAGACGATCGCCATCACACGGACAGCAGGCCATAGAACACGCACGTACGTGTCATAGAAGCGCGGCCCGATGAGCTGACGCGGCGCTCCGCGGACTCGGCGCGCCTGATCTTCCGGAGGACCGAATTCGGTGAGAACCTCACGTGTGGAGCGCCCGTAGGATTCGTTCCGGACCCGTTCCCGCAGCTCCTTGTCAGCCTGGTCCCGGCGTGACCTCGGCAAATGCACGAGCACACCGTGAACGTAACGGTCGAGAAGGTCATTGTCGGATAGCGTGTCGGTCATCTTCACTCCCCGCAACCATTCGATATCAATTCCGGCCACCAGTCGACCAACCCGCCGGATCCGGCGCGAGAGCCGTTGGTCCCCGCCCTGTGGGCCATCGGACCAGTCAGGACTCCCCCGGCCCGCACCGAACTACCAGAGGTAGTAGAGACTCGGGTACCTTCGTGGGGTGGCACATTCTCGCTCCGGACGCCGTCCTGCGCTCATCGCGCTGGTCATGCTGTCTGCGGCGGCGTGCCTGGCGCTCGGCTGGTGGCAGTGGGAGCGATTCGAGGCTGTCGGCGGTAACGGTCAGAACCTCGGGTACGCACTGCAGTGGCCACTGTTCGCGGCATTCGTGATCTATGCGTATCGCAAGTTCGTCAAACTCGAAGACGAGGCGGAGTCGCCGGACGCACCCGAGAGTGAAGCCGAGAACGTCCTCCGCGAGATCCCCGCCGATCTACTTCCCGCGCGGCCCGCACCCGGCAGCGTGGACGATCGTGTGTCCGCCGAAGAGGCCGACCTCGAGACTCGTCAACTTCTCGAATACAACAGCTATCTCGCTGAGCTCGACCGCTCACGCGACTGAAGACAGGAGCCCCATACGTGAGCACGGCACCGGAGAAGCCCGCGCAGACCGACCGGACGAAGAAGATCGCGTCCGCTCTGTTGCGCTACCGAGTGCTCGCGTACATCACCGGCATCTGGCTGCTGGTTCTCACCGGGGAAATGGTCGCCAAGTACATCTTCCGGGTCGAGGACGTGCCGAGCTGGATCGCGGTCGTGCACGGCTGGGTTTATCTGATCTACCTCATTTTCACCGTGGACCTGGCCATCAAGGTCCGCTGGCCGCTGGCTCGCACGATCGGAACACTGCTCGCGGGCACCATCCCGTTTCTGTCGTTCGTCGTCGAACACTGGCGCACCACGCAGGTCAAGCGCGACTTCGGCGTCTGAGTCAACAGTTCACGGCGGCCGTGTTCTCGCCGTCTTCGATCTCGCCCTGTAGGGCTGCAAGCACGAGTTGTTGCGCAACCCCGTCGTAGGAAATTCCGGTGTGCTCGACGGTGTTGCCGGGACAGAGATCCTGCAGGACGATGTTGTGAGCGCCTGGCCCCGTCAGAAGCGAGGCCGTGTACGGGACGACCTGGTCGTAGCGGGTGACGATGGTGGTGTAGCGGACCCCGGGCACGGTGTCAGTCGGGACGTTCAGCCGCTCCAGCGCCTCGTCGACCGGTGGCCCCGGCGTCGGATAGTTCGGCGGAGACAACGCCACGATCTGCGACACGTGTTCGCTCCCGCCGAGGAAGCGTACGTAGTACCGCGGGATCGTGCCGCCTTTGGAATGACCCACCAGCGCCACAGTCGAGGCCCCTGTGGCATGCCGGACCTCGTCGACAAACACCGCCAGTTCCGCAGCGCCGTCGGCGATCGAACCGAACCCGCCCACGGGGACACCGGCGAGTTCGCCGTAGTCGATTGCGAACACGCAGTATCCTTCGGCGGCGAGCGCCGGCCCGAGCGATGCCCAGTTGACATAGGAGTTCTCGAGGAAACCGTGCACCAACACGACCGGCTCGGGGGG
>Ga0207914_100117_pt1 | contig 43539 bp, 43 predicted proteins | sample DeeseametaMP2497_FD_184171 | JGI IMG/M metagenome (GOLD analysis project Ga0207914, IMG submission 184171) | Marine microbial communities from East of Antigua and Barbuda, Atlantic Ocean - MP2497 (SPAdes) | ecosystem: Environmental > Aquatic > Marine > Oceanic | place: East of Antigua and... | reverse complement strand
TTCTGTCCTAAATTACCGTCATGAAATGTATCTTTTTTTAGTATTTTTCGTTTTTTTCATATTTTTGAAAAATATTTGAAAAGTTTGAAAAAATTATTATAAAACAAAAAAATTTTAAACTTTAATTAATAGAATATAAATAAAAATATATTATTTTATAAAAATATAAATCAGAATTTAAAAATATATTATAAAATAAAAAAATAGAAAAATTTAATTAATAGAATATAAATATTTAAATTGTGTTAATTTTAATATACACGACATATATATATATAAATTGAATAAATCGAATTTTATATTTCATTTCAAATAATTACCTTTTATGAACGAAAATTTTACAAAAATTAAATATTTTATACATAATATAATGCAACCTCTTTCAATTCTTTTCCTTGGAGTTTGAATAAATATTTTATTGAAAAAAATAGATTCTTTAGAACAAAGTTTAAAAAAAATTGATCCAGTTGTTGTTTTAAATAAAACATCGACTATTGGTTCTGGTGCGGGTTCTGCTAGTGGTGATTATATTCCTTATGTTGTTTCGGGGTTATTAATAGGATGTACCATTCTTATCATGGCATTTTTTTTAAATTCTCAAAATGACTCGTTAATTTCAGCTAATGAGAAATTATTTCAAAATACAAATGATTTAATAACTAAACAAGCAGATGCGGTGTCTAATCTAACGAATTCTCAAGCCGAGCATGTTGTTGAAACTTTATCTAAAGTTATCTTAACAAATACGCATTTCCTTGAGGAGGCTATTAATGGGAAAATTGGTCAAGAACTTGCGGACAAATCGACTGGAATTGTTTTAAACTCTTCTGCCCGTACGATTAACAAGATCTTTAGTGATCATTTAAACAGTTTACCTCCCATGTCTGAATTTTCGGAGGCTAGTTTTAAAATTGTCGAAGAATTAACAAAATTATAAATATATGACTCGAATAAGAACACTCTTAAATTTAGAAAATACTAATCAAAATAATTTAGTTGAACGTCAGCTAGAAATTTTACAAGCTGGGAATGATCTTAGATTTCCTGGTGTTGGACGTATATTAGGTCATGGTCCAGAAAATAGTAATGAACATACGACTCAAATCGGTGAAGCTCTTTTAAATACCACTATAAGAAATGTTGCTGATGTGGAAACTAATGTAGGAAATCAATTGCAAAATTATCAGAATTTAATAACAAACGCTTCTGAAGAAATTATTTTAAATAATCTTGAAAGAGTATTTGTACCAACAATCAATACAGATTTAATTCAAAATATTGGGATTAATCATGTTGCTCATTTTGATGAGATTAACCGTCAACTCATTCTTTTAATGGATCAAGGACGAGAAAATCTGATTTTGCGTTTAGGCGGCGAAAATGCTCTCTACGACCACTGACTGGTGCATCACAGGTTTATACATAGAGATATGACATTTGGTCCTTTAAATTTTGATCGAGCAGGTGTGAATTGAGTAACAACTGGTGAGAACCTGCAGAATTTATTTAACAATCTGGTCGATACGTTTTTTTTTTTTGGAGAAAATGTCGTCTATGATCTTTTATTTTTGATGGATCGTTATCCTCAGTTAATGGGTTTGTTAATGTTGATTAATTTCACGCCTTTTTTAATTTTATTTTTTCCGTTTAGATATTTTGATTTTATGACTTTTAATGAATTTCTTCAAATATTACAAAGTTCATTAGAAGAAGCTTCTCGTTATTGAAGACGATTAAGGAATCGACTTGAGGTGGATAGTATTCTTACCAGAAGTCGAGAAACTCTTCGATTATTACGTGTTAATTTTTCAAATCTTCTTGAATCAAATTATCAAGGAGCTCAGTCTATTAGTCGTAATATTATCAATCAAGTTCGTCAAAATTGGGGCTTTAGCTTTAATTCTTTGAGAGGATTTTTTTTAAACAATTCTCGTCCAATTCTTGGATTTGGATTAGGATTAGGTATTGGTATGAGTTTACTGTTTAATAGAAATAATAATAATTTTAGAAACAGTAATTATTTATCTTTTTTAAATGATAGAATTTTAAATTTAGAAAGAGATAGAATGATCATTTCACCGATTCCTAGAGATTCTTTACAATCGAATGAAAATATTAAAGAAATTTTAAAAAACATGTTTAAATTATTTAAGAAATTAATAAATGAAATTAATCCTTGAAATAATAAATAAAAAAAAATAATGTAAAAATTATACTATAGTAGACGTTGAAAGAGTGGCTGAGCGGTCAAAAGCAAAGGATTGTAAATCCTTCAGAAAATTTCTTACGTAGGTTCGAATCCTACTTCTTTCATTTTAATTTAATTAATATAAATTTTTACTATAATTTTAAAAAAATCAAATAAATTTTCTATAAAATAAAAGTCAGAATTTAAAGATTTATTATAAAATAAAAAAATAGTAAAATTGAATTAATAGAAGATAGAAAATTTTAAATTTGGAATTAAGTTTCTTCTTTTTATTATTTTATTAAGATTAATACTATCTTTATTAATTATTTATGCCATTTATTAGATTTGTTTTTTTTTTAGTACTTTTAGCTTTTAGAATAATCGTTAATTTTTTAACATATATTATTCTTTTTAATGCACAGGTGGAGAATTTTGGTTTTTTTTTAGGTCTTTGATTTTTATGTTCATTTTTATATTATCTTTTTTTAACTAATAGGTTTGTCAATTGGTTAAAGAAAAAATCGAGTATAAAAGATTAGTATTTCTTTTTGAAATAGCAGCCGAGTTTTTACGATTTTTCAATTAAATAAATTAGAAATTCTGATGAAAAATTTTTAATTTATTTTTATAATGAAAGAATATTATTCATAAAATATATTTTGATAAATGAAAGAAAATTTTCTTTTTCTTCCATTAATTGAAAATTATAAATGTTTTATTTTATAAAAGAAAGAATTTCTATTTCTTAATTAATAGAAATTATAAGTCGGGTTTAGATCTTTTCTTTTTAAAAAGTGGCTTTTATGTTTTTGCTTTTAGAGCCATAGCCAAATGGTTAAGGCATTCGCTTTTGAAGCGAACACGTAAAGGTTCGATTCCTTTTGGTTCTGTATTTTAGCGAATATAAATTAATGGTAGATTTTCTGTCTTCCAAACAGACCGTATGAGTTCGAATCTCATTATTCGCAATAAAATAAGAACGTTATTAGCAAAAGACTTAATTTTATAGATTGTGTTTATTTTGTAATAAATAATTAAAACATAAAGTGAACGTTTTAATTATTTATAAAATTATATGAAGTGAATGTTTTTTGATTTAACAAAAATTTATTCTTTTTCATCAAGATGATTGTTTTCAACAAATCATAAAGATATTGGAGTTTTATATTTAATATTTGGAGCTTTTTCAGGTATTTTAGGAACTACTATGTCTATTTTAATTCGAATGGAATTAGCTCAACCGGGAAATCAAATATTAATGGGAAATCATCAATTATATAATGTATTAGTTACAGGACATGCATTTTTAATGATATTTTTCATGGTTATGCCAATATTAATTGGAGGTTTTGGTAATATTTTAGTTCCATTAATGATTGGAGCTCCAGATATGGCATTTCCACGAATGAATAATATTTCATTTTGACTTTTACCACCATCATTATTATTATTATTATCATCTACATTAGTAGAAGCAGGAGCAGGTACAGGGTGAACAGTTTATCCACCATTAAGTAGTATTCAAGCACATTCAGGTCCTTCAGTAGATTTAGCTATATTTAGTTTACATTTATCAGGAGCAGCATCTATTTTAGGAAGTATTAATTTTATTACTACAATTTTTAATATGAGAGCACCTGGAATGACAATGCATAGAATGCCTCTATATGTATGATCAATATTAATTACTTCATTTTTATTATTATTATCATTACCAGTTTTAGGAGGAGCTATTACTATGTTATTAACAGATAGAAATTTTAATACTACATTTTTTGATCCAGCAGGAGGAGGAGATCCTATATTATATCAACATTTATTTTGATTCTTTGGACATCCAGAAGTTTATATTTTAATCCTTCCTGGTTTCGGAATTGTAAGTCAAATTGTATCAAATTATGCTAAAAAACCAATTTTTGGATATTTAGGGATGGTTTATGCAATGGTTTCTATTGGAATTTTAGGATTTATTGTTTGAGCTCATCATATGTATCAAGTTGGACTTGATGTTGATACTCGAGCATATTTTACCGCAGCAACTATGATTATTGCAGTTCCTACTGGAATTAAAATTTTCAGTTGAATCGCTACTTTATGAGGAGGATCTATTAAATTTGATACTCCAATGTTATTTACTATTGGTTTTATCTTTTTATTTACCGTTGGTGGATTAACAGGAGTTGTATTATCAAATTCAGGAATTAATGCAGTATTACATGATACTTATTATGTTGTTGCTCATTTCCATTATGTTTTATCTATGGGTGCTGTATTTTCAATCTTTGCAGGATGATATTATTGAATTGAAAAAATTACAGGATTAAAATATCCAGAATTTTTAGGACAAATTCATTTTTGATTATTCTTCTTAGGAGTTAATTTAACATTTTTCCCAATGCACTTTTTAGGGTTAGCAGGAATGCCAAGAAGAATTCCAGATTATCCAGATGCTTTTGCAGGATGAAATTCAGTAGCTTCTTTTGGTTCATATATTTCTGTTTGTTCTGTTATTTTATTTTTAGTAATTGTTTATATTACTTTAACTGAAAAAACAAATGTAAAAAAAGTATAAGTTACGACTTATAATTAATACGATTATTAAATTGTGAGCAGTTTAATTATAAAAATGGTTTTCTTTTTCTTTAAAAAAAAGAAGATGTAGAGTAAAAAATATTTTAAAACATTTTTAAAAATCTGTCCAATTTAGGTTATCAAAGTTACCATAAGTTTATTTTTGGCAGAGAAAATTTTTACCATAGTTTTTCTTCTAGAAATTTAATTTTATAGTATATGTTATTACAAGCAGCACAAAAAGTTGGGGCAGGATTATCTACCTCTGGATTAGCTGGAGCAGGGATTGGAATTGGATTTATTTTTGGTTCTTTAATTCTTGGAACTTCTAGAAATCCAACAATGAAAGACGATATGTTTCGTTTTGCAATTTTAGGATTCGCATTAACTGAAGCAATTGCGTTATTCGCATTAATGATTGCATTTTTAATTTTATTCGTTTAATTATTTCGATTTTTAAAACATTTAGATTAAAATAACTCTCAATAATTCTTTTATTGAAAAAGTTTTTCTTTCCTAAAGTAAATAATCATAAATATAAAAAGATAAAAAATATCTGGGTGGGAGATTCACATGGAACAACATAAATTAATAAAAGGATTAGTACTGACTACTGAAATACCAGCCTATCAACGTTTTCACGACCTTTTAATTATAAATTTTAAAGTATGTTATTTTATAGCTTTTTGCGGAATACTTATGATATTTCAAGTATTTAAATAATTTAAATTAATTAAATGTTGAATTTCAGAAGATTTAAGAAATCAAGTATCTAAATTATCAGAAGGCATTTTTAAAAAAAAAGATTTTAATTGAAAAAACCAAAAAGATACGGTTTTAGAATTTACTTTATTTAGAGAATTAAAAAGATTATCTTTATTTTCATAAATATTTAAACTTAATAATCCTATAACATTATTGGAAGAAAAAGCATTTATTCCATTTTTTTTATTTAATTTTAGTACTTTTTGAGATAATTCAACAGAAAAAGATTTAGCATTATTTTTTAATGGATCCTTTATTTGTTTTAATTCATCTTGAAATTTAAATGTTTTAGACAAAGTTGTATTATTTTCATTTGCATTAAATTTTTTTCATGCACTTTGAATTTTAAGTTGCTTTGCGTCTTTTAATTTTTCATTAATAATGGAAATATTTAATTTATTTTTTATTTGAATTAATTTCATATGATATTTAATTTATTTTTTTTCTATTCTTAATAATATTATTATTTTTAAAAATGAAATATTGTCTTCTAAAAATTTGACTAAATTTATTTTTGACATAATAATGTTTACGTCTAAATCATCTAGCTTTTTTTAAAAAAACTTTAGCATAACGTAATTTTTTTATTTTCACGTTAAAATTTTTGATATTAAGTAAATTTAAAGGAACAATTTTTGTTTTATCAGTTGATACTATATTATTTTTAAAGTTAACTAATTTTGAAATAGAATATTTATTATAATTTTTTGTTTTATTATATTCATTTTTTTCGAATAAAGGATTTATTCCAAGAAAATGTGTAACAATATGTTTATTTTTTTCTTTGGTTGTTTTTTTAATGAATATATTTTTAGTTTTATTTGTCTCTATTTGTTTATAAAGTTTTTGAAGTCGTAAAATTTTACTTTTTCTAATAGGATTTATAACGATAGGAAGAGAAATTCGAACATTTTTTCAAAATTTATGTCGTAAAATTTTATCATTTAAATTTAAAGATTTTCCGATTCGAATTTTACGTTTTCATTTTCTTGGATTTAGATTTTTTTTATTAAAATTGAATTTTAAATTCTTTTTTTTTCTTCTAAGATATTTTTTAGAAGATTTAATTTTTAATAATAATTTTTTCTGAAATCAAGTAAATTCTTTCTTTTTTTTAGGAAAACATAAATTTGTGATGCTAGATGAATTATCAATAACAAAATAGTTATCGCTATCTTCTATTTTTTCTCTTATATAACTTTTTGAATAGAATTCTTCATTAATGATTTTTGTAATATAAAAATCGTGTTTTTCAAAATGTCAAAGTAATGTATTTTTAGTCATATTTATATTTTATTTGTAATTTTAGTTAAAAAAGGTAACTTATATTGAGCTAATTTTAAAGCTTGTAGACCAATTAATGTATTTGGTGTTTCTATTTCACACAATAAAGTTCCAGTTCTAACTTTAAAAATTCAACGATCTACATTTCCTTTACCTTTACCCATTCGAACTTCGAGTGGTTTTTTAGTAACTTGTAAATGTGGAAAGATGTTTATTTTTAGTTTTCCTTTTTTCTTTATAATTTTATTTATTGTTTGTCTCATAGCACTTAATTGTTTAGATGTTAAACGTCCGCATTGTATAGCTTTTAAGCCTAATTTTCCAAATAATAAAGTATTTAAAGTATTTAATTTATTGATTGTATTTAATTTTTTACCTTTTTGAAGTTTTCTAAATTTTCATTTTTTTGGTGTAAATAACATAAATTTTAAGTTTATTTAAGACTCTAAAGTTTCTTTTGTATAATTTACTCAAAAATTAATACCAAAAGTTCCATACATTGTTTTTACTGGACTAAAAGAATGTGCAGTATCTGTAGAAATAGTTTGTAATCCAATTTGTCCAACAGAACAAGCAAATTTACTTGATCTTGGTTTTCCTTTTAATTTTCCTCTAATTTCAAATTTTAAACCTTTAATTTGACTTTTAGGTAAAAGAATTAAAATATTTAAAATATTTTTTATAAACATAAGATATCTAGCATGTGAACGTTTAACTAAAAAAGAAAAAATATAAGCTAAATATAATGTAAAAACGTTAACATCTATATTTTTTTCACAAAATAAAGATGTCATTCGAATACAATCAATATAAAGATTATTACGTCTACTAAAAAGATATTTATATTTTTTAAACATATCAGATACTAATTTACCATTTGATCTGTTTTCTTTTTTATTTATTAAAACGATTTTTAAATCAAGTGGATTATTATTAGTTGTGAATCTATTAACAAAGCTTTTAGTTATAGAATATCTTTTTTGAGAAAATCTAGTTAAACGTTTGTTAAAAGAATTTTGAGTACGATTTATAGAAGGATTACGCTTTAAATAGGCTTTTCTTTTTCTAGACATCATCTTAAATCGATTAGTAGAAGGATTAGAATTATTTGTTCGTGCATAAATAGATCTTCTTTTTTTATTATAAAAAAGTAATTTAGAATTGTTATATAAAAGATCCATAGTTAAAAAATTAACATTTTTGTTTTCTGTATATGTCGACTTTGCTAATACAACAGATTTTTTATGCATTTGTGTTTTTACTAATTCTAAAATTTTTTGAATTCTAAAAAATTGAATTGGATTTAATTGATATCCATGCAAATTTTGTACACAATTTTTTTTTATTGAATTAATTGTCATATATTATTTTTTTTTTTTAATATTAGTTTTTTTCTTTTCTTCTTTTTTTCTAAAAGTTCTTGTAAAGGCAAAATCACCGAATTTAAAACCAACTTTTTCACGGGTAATGAAATTTTTTATAAAATCTTTTCCATTATGTACGAAAACAGTTTTATTAATTAAAGAACTTGGAATTGTAGAATTACGAGCTCAAATTTCTTTTCGTTGTCTTGTTAAAAATTTTGTATTTAATATATAATTGTAAATAAATTTACCTTTTCATATTGATCTTGTCATAATTATTTCTTTTTTTTTAAATGATATCCACTTTTGGTTGGTTTTCCTCATGGACTTACAGAAGGCATTCCTCCATTACTTCTTCCACCATGTGGATGATCTACAGGATTCATAGCAATACCTCGAACAGTTGGTCTTATACCTAATTTTCGATTAATTCCAGCTTTTCCAATTCTAGTAAGATTACTTTGAGTATTAGAAATAATTCCAATAGTTGCATAATTATCAACACTAACCTCAATAATTTTTTTAGATGGAAGTTTAATTTTAGCAGTTTTTTCTCCTCTTTGAACAATTTGTCCATAAGTTCCAGCAGCTCTAATATATTTTACATTTAAATTATTGCTTGTTAAATTATGAATTATTGTTCCAGTTGGTATATTTTTAATAGCTGTTCTATAACCTAGTCGCACATCTTTTAAATTTTCAGAACTTTGTAATAATGTTCCTGGATATACAGAATTAGCTGCAATGTTATAAAAAAAGTCTTTTTTAATTAAGTCAAAATTTAAATTAATAAAAGCATTACGGTTTGGATCATAACAATTAGTTAAAACTAAAAATTTTCGATTTTCTCTTTTTTCAGAAAAAACTTTTCGATATAAATTTTTAACACCATTTCCTTTATGCCATACAGTAATTCGACCATTAATAGAACTTCTTCCATTACTTTTTTGGTTTTTTAATAAAATTGATTTAACAATTCTATTACTTTTAGCTAATAAATTCTTTTCAATGATGATTCTATTTCTACTACCATTTGATATGGTTTTTAATTTTCTTAATTTCATATAATGTTTTAAATATTAAAACTCCCTTCGTCTATCGGTAGGACGTTGCCTTTTCACGGCAAAAAGATGAGTTCGATTCTCATAGGGAGTAAAGTACACGTTAATTTGTGTAATATAAAGGTATTTATGAGCTTTCTAATGTATAAATCATTTTTTCCCGAAATTTTCTTATCGATGTCAATTCTTTTTCAGTTAATTTATAATATTAAAATTATTAATAATGTTAAATATAACTATCCAATCATTGATAAAGAAGTTTTTTATCAAACTATTTTTATTTTAGTTTGTGCTTTTTTAATTTACAATAATTTAAGAATTGAAAGTTTTTTTTCAAATTTTATTTTTATAAATAATGAATCTACAAAAATTATAAAAATGATTGTATTAATTATTAGTTTTTTAACTTTACATATAATTATGCAAGCTTTTGCTGTTCAATCATTAAATTTTTTTGAATTTTTCATAATATTCTTATTATCTTTATTAGCACTGCTTCTTTTAACTTGTAGTTCTGATCTTATTTCTTTTTACTTACTAATTGAAATGCAATCTTTATGTTTTTATATTTTAGCAAGTTTTAAAAGAAATTCATCATTTTCTTCAGAAGCTGGATTAAAATATTTTATATCTGGTGCTTTTATTTCGGTAATATTTTTATTTGGAGCAAGTTTACTTTATGGATGTTTAGGGACTTTAAATTTTAATTCTTTATTATTATTATTATCTTTCCCAATTGAATCTTATGAAATGCATTCGCTTATTGTTTTAAGTGTTTTATGTATAACATCAACTTTATTATTTAAAATTGCATGTGCACCATTTCATTTTTGAGCTCCAGATGTATATGAAGGTTCTCCATTAAGTTCTACTATTATTTTTTCAATAATACCAAAAGTATCATTAATATTTTTTTTTATTAAATGACTTTATGCAATTAATATTTTCTTTTTTGAAATTAAACATATTTTATTAATTTGTGGTATTTTATCTGCATTTGTAGGAACTTTTTTTGCGTTAAGTCAAAAAAGATTGAAAAAACTTATCATATATAGTTCTATTTCTCAAATAGGATTCGTTGTTGCTGGACTTTCTATAAATTCTATAAGTAGTAATGCTTCTGTATTATTTTTTCTTATTATTTATATAATGACTTCAATTTTAATTTGAAGTCATTTTTCTTTATTCTATGATTTTCAAAGTAGAATAAATACTTTTAGTAATAAAAATACTACATCTTTATTTATTTCAAGTTTAACCAATTTTTTTAAAAAAAATAAAATTTGAGCATTTTCATTTATTATTATCTTTTTTTCAATCGGAGGAATCCCACCTTTAACAGGTTTTTTTGCAAAAATTGTAATTATTTATGAAATTATTGCAGATAATGCATCTAGTACTTATTTAAATACTTTCGCAGCTACAATCTTAATGATTATTAGTTCAATTTCAATATTTTATTATATAAGAATAATTAAAACAATGTTTTTTGAACCAAAACAAAACGATAAACGTGATGAAAATTTTCAAACAACTTTTCATGATGAGTTTTTAGATAGAATTTATACTATTTGTGCATTTTTATTAGCATTATTATTATTAATTTTTTATAAACCTTCTTTACTGTTATTGTTTTGTCAATATATTATTCTTATTATAGAAAATATAAAATAAAAAAAGTATGATTAATATTAACTGAAATCAATTAAGTAATTTATGTCCAATTATAAATTCTCAAGCGCCGTTAGGAGAAGAAATTCTTGTCGTATCACATTTAGATTTACTTTTTTGTTTAACTTGTTTAAAATCTCATATAAATTATCAATATAAAATACTTTCTTGTATTTCTGCAGTAGATTTTAATAATTTTGAATATAGATTTGGTATTGTTTATGATCTTTTAAGTTTAACTTATAATCATAGATTACGTATTAAAGTATTTGTTAATGAAATTACACCTCTAGAGTCTATTGTTGAATTATATACAAATAGTGATTGATGAGAAAGAGAAATTTGAGATTTATATGGTCTTTATTTCAATAATCATCCAGATTTAAGAAGAATTTTAACCGATTATGGGTTTGAAGGACATCCTTTGAGAAAAGATTTCCCGTTATCTGGTTTTATTGAATTAAAATATGATCAAACAAAAAAAAGAATCACATTAGAACCTATTGAACTTCAACAAGAGTTTAGATCTTTTAATTTTGAACCAAGTTGATAATTCCAAAAAAAAATTATGATTTTAAAAAAAAAAGAATTAAATAAAGAATTAAAAACATTTACGATAAACTTTGGTCCACAACATCCTGCAGCTCATGGAGTATTAAGATTGATTCTAGAGTTAGATGGTGAAGTTATTAAAAGAGCGGATCCACATATTGGGTTGTTGCATAGAGGAACCGAAAAGTTAGTCGAATATAAAACATATTTACAAGCTCTTCCGTATTTTGATCGTTTAGATTATGTTTCAATGATGGCACAAGAACATACTTATTCTTTAGCTGTTGAAAAAATTGGAAATATCGACATTCCGGTACGTGCTAAAGTAATAAGAGTTATTTTTGCTGAAATTACTCGTCTTTTAAATCATTTATTAGCGGTTGGATGTCATGCAATGGATGTTGGAGCTATGAGTCCTTTTCTATGAGCATTTGAAGAGCGTGAAAAGTTAATGGAATTTTATGAAAGAGTTTCAGGAGCTAGAATGCATGCAGCTTACATTCGTCCAGGAGGTGTTTCTGCTGATCTTCCACTTGGATTTTTAGATGATTTACATCTTTTTATTAAACAATATCCAATTAGAATTGATGAAGTTGAAGAAATGCTTACTGGAAATAGAATTTGAAAAGAAAGATTAGTTGATGTTGGAGTTGTAACTGCAGCACAAGCAATGGATTGAGGATTTAGTGGAGTAATGTTACGTGGATCAGGAATCCCTTGAGATTTAAGAAAATCAAATCCATATGAAATTTATTCTCAAATAGATTTTGATGTTCCTGTAGGTTCAGCAGGGGATTGTTATGATCGCTATTTACTTCGTGTTGAAGAAATGAGACAATCTTTAGTTATTATAGAATCTGCTATTGAGTTTTTAAAACCAGGTCCAATTAAAACTAATAATTTTAAAGTGTGTCCTCCATCAAGATCTGAAATGAAAAATTCTATGGAATCTGTAATTCATCATTTCAAATTTTTCACAGAAGGAATTATTTTACCGCAAGGTGAAACATATATGGGTACTGAAGCTCCAAAAGGAGAATTTGGGGTTTATTTAATTTCAAATAGTACAGATAAACCATATAGATGTAAAGTTAAAGCGCCTGGATTTGGTCATCTACAAGCGTTAAATGAAATGACAAAAGGACATATGATTGCCGATGTCGTTGCTATTATAGGAACTCAAGATATTGTGTTCGGAGAAATTGATCGATAAAAAAGTTTATGTTATTCACAATTTTCAGTATTTTAACAGTATCTACTAGTATACTGTTTTTCGTTGATTCGAAAAATTTAAAACAATTACGTTTTTTATCTTTAACTACAGCAAGTATAGTTTTAATTTTATCTTGTTTATTACTTAATAATTTTGATTCAAATATTTATTTTTTTCAATATTTTACTCAAATTATTTTTGGAAATGACTTATTAAATTTAAATTATTCTTTTGCATTAGATAATTTAGCTATTTATTTTTTTGTATTAAGTAGCTTATTAATCTTTTTATGTATTTTATTTATTTGAAATGATAAAAATTTCAAAGAATATGCAATTACTTTATTAATTATTGAATTATTTTTATTAATAATTTTTTCTGTATTAGATTTATTTTTATTTTATATATTTTTTGAAGCAATTTTAATTCCTATGTATTTATTAATTGGAATTTGAGGATCTCGTGAAAGAAAAATTAGAGCTGTTTATTTATTCTTTTTTTACACTCTTTGTGGATCTATTTTATTTTTAATTGCAATTCTTTATATTTATTCTATTACAGGAAGTTTAAATCTAGAATATTTATTAACTTTTCAATTTACTTTAGTTGAACAAAGTCTTTTATGAATTTGTTGCTTTTTATCTTTTGCATCTAAGATACCAATGTTTCCATTTCATATTTGATTACCAGAAGCTCACGTTGAAGCACCAACAGTAGGTTCTGTTTTACTTGCTGGAATTTTATTAAAATTAGGTGTTTATGGATTTTTAAGATTTAGTATTTCTTTATTTCCTCAAGCTTCATTCTATTTTTCACCTTTTGTTTTTATATTATCTATTATTGGAGTTTTATATGCTTCAATGACTGCTATTAGACAAACTGATTTAAAAAGAATTATTGCTTACTCGTCTATTGCTCATATGAATTTAGTAACTCTTGGAATCTTTAGTTTCAATATTTTAGGATTAGAAGGAGCGATTCTACAAAGTATTAGTCATGGTTTTGTTTCTGGAGGAATGTTCTTATTAATTGGAGTTTTATATGATAGATATCATTCTAGATTTCTATATTATTATAGCGGATTAGTGCATATGATGCCTATTTATGCTATATTTTTTCTAGTATTTACTTTAGCAAATATTGCTTTACCTGGAACTAGTAGTTTCGTTGGTGAATTTTTACTTTTAATAGGTATTTATAAAATCAATATTTGAATTTGTATTATTAGTGCCTTAGGTGTTATTTTATGCGGAGCATATTCTTTATGATTGTATAATCGAGCTATTTTTAGTAATTTAAAAATTGATTATACTGTTCAATTTAAAGATATGAATTTAAAAGAATTTATTGTTTTAACACCATTATTTATTCTAATCTTTTTTATGGGAGTATATCCTAGTTATTTTTCAGATCCTATTCATTTTTTTACAACTGGATTTTCGTTTAATAACATAAATATTTAAAAATATGTTTATGAAATTTAATACAAACAAAATGTCAGTACAATTTTTAATTTTAAAAAAAAATATGTGTACTTTTTATTATAAAAATGCTGATCAAGCAGAAAAATCCTTAATTACTTCAAAACCTACATTAATCCCTAATTCAATTAGGCTTAGTATCATAAAAAAAAAACCAGAACCATCTATTACTGATGAAGAAAAAAAAGAAAAAAAACCAAAAAAAGAGAAAAAAGAGAAAGAAGATAAAAATCCAAAAAAACAACCTAAAGACGAATTTGCTATTCATAATCTAAAATGTATAACTAATAATGAAAAGCTTCCTTTACCTGGTCTGGTAAAAGTAAAAATTGGTCAAAATAGTAATGGTAAAGGTGGAAGATTTACCGGTGTAAGTCAATCTGAACTAGTCTCAGAAACTCAAATAAAAGAATTTATGGATTGATTATCTAGTAATCATGGAGAATTTCAAAAGTGTTTAGCTGAGAATAATTATGATGTAAATATTAATAAGTCAGGAAAAACTACTTTACGTCTTGAACTTCCTTTAAGTGCTTTACAACATTTTCAAATTATAAGTAGCTCTTCATCTGATACAGCAGACGGAATTCAGAATGAATCTATAACTCATTCTTTAATTGGTGTATCTTTTAGTTATAATCATTTTCCTAGCACTATATTTAGTGTAGCAGATTTAACAACACTTTTAGCTTAATTTTAATTGTGAAAATTATATATAATTAAATAAAAAAAAGAAAATTATATATAATGATATATAACCAAGGTATTTTAGCACATTTAGTTTATAAAAGCTTTATTTGTAGTTGTCAGTTCCGAGTCTGGCATTAAAATCTACAAGATATTAAACATTAAATATTTAATAGTAAGACTAAAATACCTACTCGAAGTTTGTCAGTTGATCTGGGCAAAAAGACACTATAGCATAAAGGTAATGTAGAAGTTTGCAAAACTTTTGATGAAGGTTCGATTCCTTTTAGTGTCTATTTTAATTAAAAAATTTAAAAAATAATTAAAATAGGTTAAAAAGTTTTTAAAATTACTATAAAATAAAAAAATAGTAATATTTAATTAATAGAAGGAAGATAAATTTCTTTGAAATTAATTTTTATCTCTAAGGATATGATTAGTCTTTAACGTAAAAAATCCGGAATGTAGCGCAGTTTGGGTAGCGCATCTGTTTTGGGAACAGAAGGTCATGTGTTCAAATCACTTCTTTCCGAATTCTTTTAACAAAATTTAAAAAATTATGCAAATCTTACACGTTCTTTTATGTAGTTTATTATGTGCATGCGGTTTCATTATGAGTTTATCAAAAAATCCAATTGAAGCAGTATTATTTTTAATTTTATCTTTTTGTCTTGCAGCAGGTATATCTTTTATTTTTCATGCAGAATTTTTAGGATTAATTTTGATATTAGTTTATGTTGGTGCAATCGCAGTGTTATTTTTATTCGTTATTATGATGCTAAATATTAAAAATCAAGAATCAGAAAGTAAATTAAGTTATTTATCTAAACCATTAATTTTTTTATTTTGTGTTTCTATCTTTATGTATTATTTTGATATTTCATTAACAAAAATATTATTTTATAATTCTGAATCTACTCGTCTTTATGAACATGTAACTAGTTCTTTATTATTAGTAGATGATCTTACTAATATTGATGTTATGGGACAATGATTATTTAATTATTATTTAATTTGTTTTTTAATCGCAGGAATTATTTTATTAATTGCTTTAATAGGAGCAATTGTTTTAACATTAAGATTTAATAATAAAGAAACTTCTGAATTAGTTAATAAACAATTAGCAAGAACAGATAATAATCTTTCATTTTTTAAAACAAAAAAATAATAAAAATAGGGGACGACTAGTTCAATGGTAGAGCATTTCGCTTACAACGAAAAAGTTAGTGGTTCGAGTCCGCTGTCGTTCAAATACTATTTTTATTCTTTTTTACGGATAAATGGCTGAGCGGTTTAAGGCATTAGTCTTGAAAACTAACGTATTAAAAAATACCAAGGGTTCAAATCCCTTTTTATCCTTTTCTTTAAAATGAAATAGCTCAATTGGCCGAGTATCGGAATCATAATCCGCTTGATGCAGGTTCAAATCCTGTTTTCATTATAATAAAAATCATTTATGTTTATTTTACAAATATTAACAAATACTTTTTTATTTTTTACTGGTATGTTTGGAATTATTCTTAATCGAACAAGTATATTATTAATTTTAATGTGTATAGAATTAATGCTTTTAAGTGTTAATTTAAATTTTATTGTATTTTCAGTATATTTAGATGATTTCTATGGACAAATTTTCTCTTTATTTATTTTAACTATTGCTGCAGCAGAATCCGCAGTTGGTTTAGCAATTTTAATTATATATTACCGTATTCGACGAAAAATTGATATAAATCAAGTTTCAACTTTAAAAGGATAATAGCTTAACTGGTTAAAGTAGTAGTCTTCAAAACTATCGATTGTAGGTTCGAGTCCTACTTATCCTGGTTTAATTTTTTCGATAATAGCTCAGAGGTAGAGCATAAGGCTGTTAACCTTTTGGTCGTGAGTTCGATTCTCACTTGTCGATTTTTTAAGACTTTAATAAATAATATTGTTATTTATTAAAAAATTTCATATGTTTTATGGTTTATACAAAATACGGGTTAGGAGTAACTACTCAAGATAATTTCAAAAAAATATATGGTATTAATTTAAATAAAAATGTTTTCGTAAAAAAAAATGTAGTGAATATTTTTAAAAGTAAAACTGCACATATTAAAATCGAAAAAGATTTATTTAAAAAAGTACAAAACAATATTTTATTTTATAAAAAATTACGAAATTTTCGTGGTAATCGACATTGAAGAAACTTACCTGTAAGAGGTCAACGAACACATACAAATGCAACAAAGCCTAAATTCCGTAATCCTTTTATTTAAATGTAATATAATCATATGACAAATATAACAAATAATAAAATGATAACTAGTAATAAGGTTAATGATTTGATAGATGCCAAACACTATATAAGACCAGATAATTATTCAACAGACCCTATTTCTTTAAGTAATGATTATATTAAAAGAATTTCTGATTATTATCAATATGCTTCTATAAATAATGAAAAAAATTATAAGCCTATCTTAACAAAACTTTTGAAGCACTTTAAATCTAGACGTTATACAACTTTAGACTTTAAACGCCAAAAAAATAACAAAAAAGATAAAAGAATAAAATCTAGAAAAGGTATTAGAAATAGAAGGATGAAAATTTCTTCTATTGATGATAAAAAAGTTTTTGGGTTTCAATTAAGTTTAGTTGTAAAACGAAATAATGTTTTTGGACACTTTTTAGATTTAAAAAAGCAAAAAACTCTGGCTACTTGTTCTTCTGGAAAATCTAAAATAAAAGTTTCAAAAAAAACTGTAAGATTTTTTTATTCTTCAATTTTAGCAAAATTTATAAAAAAAGTTAAATTTAATTGTTTTCATAAAAAAAAAGTTATTGTATTAAAACGTTTACCTATAACTAATAAAAAAATTTTAAAGTCACGATTAAAAAAAAATAAATGAAAATTAGAAACACAATTAAAATTGTTAAAAAATAAAAGTAAAAAAAAATTAATAAAAATTAGAAAATTATTTCCAAAAAATCAAATTAATCTTGAAGATATATTAGGTTCAAAAAAATTTAATGAAATTAAAGAAAAGGAAGAAAAATTAAGAAATAAGTTTTCTTCAAAAAAGACTTATTTTAGTTACACAAAACAAGTAAAAAAAAGATTAACTTTAAAAAAAAATTGTGGTATAGTAATTAATATAGTAGCTTCTAGTCGTTTAAGACGAAAACTTACACGAACAATCAAATACATTCTTAAGAAAATCCCTTTAATTGTTAAAGTTGATGATAAGAAAATTTTTAATGGTTGTCGTGCTAAAAAACAAATTAGGAAGAAAAGAAGAAAAACTAGATTCTATAAACCTAGATTAAAAAAATAAAAGTTAACATACGTATATATTAAAAAAATTATTTTTGTATTTTTTATTATTTTTATACATTATAAAAGTAGTCTTTTATTTAAAACAAAAAAAATAAATATCGCGTTAGTCTATGTAGCTCAGAGGTAGAGCAATGGACTGAAAATCCATGGGTCAGTGGTTCAATTCCACTCTTAGACATATTAAAATTACAAATTAAAATCAAAATTATGAATGTAAAAACAGTAAATTTCTTGACTCAATTAAAAAATGCTTCATTAATTAATAAAGAATCTATTAAAGGAGAGTTAAATAGTTTTCTTTTAAAAGTATTAAAAGTACTATATAAAGATGGTATTATTTTATCGTTTAAAGTAGCTATTAAACCAAAATTTTTTAATAATACAAGTGAAGTTTTTGTACATGTTCGTTATATGAATCAGAAACCAATCTTTAATAATTTAAAAATTGTTTCATCTTCTTCATATAAAAAAATTGTTAGTTTAAAAAATATTTGCAAACTAGTAACAAAAAATAAATATTTCCTTTTCTCAACAAATAAAGGTCTTTTATCTATGACAGAATGTAAAAGATATCATGTTGGAGGTGTATTATTATTTTCTTGCTAAAAAAAATAAAAGATTTATGAAAGAAAAACAAATAAATATATCAACAAATATTGATTTATCTATAAAAATAATAAATAGTAATAAATTTATTTTAATTAAAAAAGATTTATATGAAAAATATATTTTAGTTCCTTTTTTTATTAAATTAGAAAAAAAAAATAATATCTTTTATATAAAAAATTTAAAAGAAAATGATCAAGAAGCTATTTATGCTTATAATCAATTTATAAATAGGTTAGACTTTGCTATTAAAAATTTAACTGTTGTTTTTAAAAAAAAGTTAATTTTAAAAGGTTTAGGTTTTCGTGTATTATTAAATGAAACAAATGATTTAGCTCAATTTAAACTAGGTTTTAGTCATTTAATTAATATAAAACTTCCTGAAAATCTTCGTTTAAAAGTTAGGAAAAATTTAATAAGTATTGAATGTAATGACAAAATTTTATTAGGAAATTTTGTAAATAAAATTGTTTCATTAAGAAACCAAGATTCATATAAAGAAAAAGGTTTTTCATATAAATATGAAAAAAAAATCTTAAAAATAATAAAAAAAAAATAATGACTAAACGATTAAAAAATACTAAACAATTAAATCAAACATTTCTTAAAGAACTTATTTCTCTTGGTTTTCCTTTTGTTAGACGTAATGTGAATCAAAAGGAAATTTTAGGAACAGTAACAACAAATTATTTATTTAATAAAACTCAATATAATATTTTAGATATTTTTAAATTAAATCATAGTTTAAAACAATTTATTAGAATTATAAATTCTTTAAAAATATCATATAATAAAAAAACAAACGAGAAAGAAAAAACAAAGTTTCTTATCTATATTTGATGTGACAATTTATTTATTTTAAATTTAATAAAACTTTATTCTGAAAGATATTTAATTTCACAACACTTGGTATTATGTTCTGTTTTTCCAACAATAGATACTGTAGAAAATCAAGATAAACAAAAATTTCTTTTCGTTTTAGGAAATCCATGATGTCAACAAGCAAAAAAAATGTTAAATTCAAGAATTTTGTTTAATCATTTATTTCTTGTAAATACTTTAAATTTTATTAATGAAAAACCTACACTTGGTTTTTATAAAATTCAAAATGATTTATCTGATTATAAAAAATTAATAGTTTTATTAGTTATTATGGATAAAGTTTTAAAAAATACAAAATAAATATAAATAAATTATGCGTTTTACAAACAAATATAAATTATCAAATAAAATTTCATCTGGGATTGGAAAAATTCATTTAAGAGTCTTAAATTTTAAAAGACCTAAATGATTAAAAACAAAAAAAAAATTCTTAAAAATGTTATCGTTTTTAAGAAAAAGAAGAAGATTCGGTACTAGCAATATAAGAGAAGTTTATAGAACTAGATCAAGAATCTTTTTTTTTAGATCAAAAAAATTTCGTAAAATTAGATTAAACAAAACTCGTTATAGACAACAAAAAAGACAACTTTATGATTATAATGTCTTATTCGCTGTTAATAAATATGTTGATCATTTAAGTATTGCTTGTAATCAACATAGAGTTTCTCGTCTTAAAAAAACTTTTACATCAAAATTACATACAAGAAAATATCTTTTTAGTATTTATGATAAATCTATTAAAATAGCTTCTGATAAAAAAGAAAAACAAAGATTAAATACGGTAAATGCTATTCTAACTAAACCTTTATTTCGTTTAGATATTTTACTATGATATTTAAAATTTTTTGTAAGTGTATCTGCTTCTCGACAATGTATTAATCGTGGTACTGTTTTTATTAATAATAAAAGTAGTAAATCGAATTACTTTATAAAAAGAGGAGATATTCTTACATTTAAAATGCCTGCTGATTTATATAAATTAAATCATTTTCAAAAGATAGAAAAAAAATTTCTTGATATCAGACATTTTTTTCCGTTTATGGAGTACGATTATTATACAAATAGTTTTATTGTTTTAAAAAGCTGAAATGAATTAACATCTAACGATTTAACTATTCTTTTTAGTGAATATAAAAACTTAAAATCTGTATCGTATAAATAAAAAATCTCTTATTATAATATATACATTTATATATGAACACAATAATTATTTTAATAAAAATTTTAATTATTATTATTCCATTATTAATAGCTGTTGCTTATTTTACATTAGCTGAAAGAAAAATTTTAGGAGCAATGCAACGTCGTCGTGGTCCTAATGTTATTGGAGCTTTTGGATTATTACAGCCATTAGCTGATGGTTTTAAACTTTTAGTAAAAGAAACTGTTATACCAGGTGGTGCTGATAAAACCATTTTTATTTTATCACCGATGTTAACTTTCGTAATTAGTTTAATGGGTTGAGCTGTTATTCCATATGATAAATATGCTATCTTAGCAGAATTACATATTGGAGTTTTATACGTTTTTACTATCTCTTCTGTAGGTGTTTATGGTGTTATTATGTCTGGATGATCTAGTAACTCAAAATATGGATTTTTAGGAGCATTACGTTCTGCAGCACAAATGATTTCTTATGAAGTTTCTATCGGATTTATTATGGTAATTCTTGTTATCGGTTGTGGTTCATTTAATTTACAGTTAATGATTGAACATCAACAATATTGTTGATTCGTTGTTACTTTCTTTCCTGTTTTTTTAATGTTCTTTGTTTCCGGGCTTGCTGAAACTAATAGACATCCTTTCGATTTACCAGAAGCTGAAGCTGAATTAGTTTCTGGATATAATGTTGAATACTCTGGAATGGGTTTTGCATTATTCTCATTAGGAGAATATGCTAACATGCTAATGATGTCTTGTATTAACGTTTTATTCTTCTTTGGAGGATGATTACCACCAGTTAATATCAATATTTTATACAAAATTGTCCCTGGATCTTTTTGATTTGGGATTAAAGTTTGTTTCTTCGTAATTCTTTATGTATGAATGAGAGCTGCTTTACCAAGATATAGATATGATCAATTAATGGGATTAGGATGAAAAGTTTTTTTACCTATATCATTAACTTATTTATGTCTTGTAGGTGCAAGTTTTATTTCTTTAAATGGATTATAAGATCTTTAACTTCAATTATAATAACAAATAATTATGAAAAAATATAAACTTTTTATAACAACAAAATCCAAAGAATCGTTAGTTTTATACGTGAATTATTTAAAAAAAAATTTTAATCAATGAGGTTTAACTTATTCTATTATTGGATGTCCTAAAACAACAAAACGAATAACTTTGTTAAAATCTCCTCATGTAAATAAAAAAGCAAAAGAAACTTTTGAAACTCATACTTACAAACAAGTATTTTCATTTTCTAATCATTCAAAAATTTTAGAAATTCTTTCTTTTATTTCCAAAAATAAATCACACTCCATTAATATCAAAATATCTTTTTAGATATACTTTTAAAAATATAAAAAAAGCATTTTTAGTTTAGTAAATGATTAAAACACATTTCAAAATATAATTGTTCTATTAACAATTTGGAATGGAGCTAGGTTCAAAGCCTGGATTATGCGATTTTTATTTTTTTTTTAGCATCTATTGATGCTTTAGAGAGTTAATTTTTTAGCTCTAACACACAAATTTTCTTTTTGTGTTTATTTAATTAATATATTATGAATTTTGCCAAATTTTATAACAAAATTAAAAACTTTTTTGGTTTTTTTACCACTTTTTTAACTGCTACTAGTCTTAGATTTCTATTTATTCTTTCTTATTTTTGATTTTTAGAATGATATTTGAGATTTCATTTAATATGTAGAGGTCGTGCATCTCAACAATCAGAACAAAAGGCTTTATTTTTAGATCAATATTTTAAGCTTTTAGAATTAAGATTAAATATGGATAAAAACTGAGCATTAGTTTTTTCAAGCGACGAAGCTTTTGATGATTTTTTTTGTTCCAATATTGTTCTTCTTTGAGACAATGCTTTTTTTATTTCTTTTGTCTTTATTTTCCTTTTTTTTGATATTCATTTTGATTTTTATAAACGTTATTTAAAATATAGAAAAGCATAAAAATCATGTAGAAGGAGAAATCTTTCTTAATATCAAAAAGTTAATATTTATATATAAATATTACATTTATTAGATTTATTTTTTTTGAGTCCAAACTACGATATAATATTTTTTATCAAGGAGGGCTGTGTTTAAGGGGGGAATATGTCAAATTTGATAAAAATCTAGGGGGTTACCTATAAACCTTTTTTTAAGTCTTTTTTATGCCGTATTTATCGACAAAAAAGGTTTACTTTTTTCTATTTTTTTGTTTTTTTCATTTTTTTAAAAAATTTGGAAAATTACATTTTAATTTATTCAAACATTTTGAATAAATTCTTTTATTTTTAAACTGTAATTTACGCATATTTTATGCTTTAATTAAAAACGTGGGCAACCACCTAGGATTGAAAAAAGACATGATTTCTGTCCGAAAATACCGTCATGAAATGTATGTTTTTGGGGTTTTTTCTGTTTTTTTCATATTTTTGAAAAATATTTGAAAAGTTTGAAAAAATTATTATAAAACGAAAAAGGAGAATCGAATTCTCGAAAAAGAGGGACTTGAACCCTCATCTTTATTTTTTTTAAAGATTAGTCTTTATAAAAAAATACTGTTTTACGCCTTAAACTATTTTTCTCCGCATAAAAATCCAAAAAGTAAAAATATGATAACTAATTATCGAATAAAAGCATAATATACACAGGTAGCAGTTAGAGTAACAGCAACTGTAATTCCAGCTCCTAGGGTTAATAATCATTTAGTTTGTTCTTTTATGATAATTTCTTGATGCTCCATTTTTTTATGATCGTGTATCAGTTGATCTTTTAAGCTCTCAATATTTTCTATAAGAATCTCCATCTGATCACTCAAAGGTTCTACATTGCCGTTTGTGTTTCTTAAATAGTCTCACAATTGGAACACGTAATCAATCAAAAAAAAAATGAAATAAACATTAACAATAATAAAAAGCCCTCATCCAATAATTGTTGTTGGACTTATCTTAGTAAATTTTTCTTCATAATGAGGAAGTAAGAAAATAATTACTTTATAAATTTTTTTCAACATTTTGTTTCAAAATGGAAGTATATAATAAACATAAATTTCGTTCATAAAATTTTTTTAACTACGTATGCTTACTTTAAAATTAAAGTATATACGATTATTTCTTATAATTACAATAAAAATTAAGAAATTAATGGGTCTTGCAGGATTTGAACCTGCAGCTGTACCGTTATGAGCGGTAAGTTCTACCAGATTGAACTAAAGACCCAATTTTTTTTGTAAAAAAAACCCTTAAAATAAAAATTCTTTAAGGTAAAAAAACTTATAGATGATATATGATATTTAAAAAAATGGTGGTGTGTTACCAAGGAGTGCACACAATTGTTCCATCATTTCTGGATTGGGTGAATCATTTAACATTTTCAGGATGTGTTGAACCAGTTCTGGTCCTGTCAGAGACTCAGAAAGAAGACGATCAGTCTCATTAAGAATATAATCAGTAAGACTTCGGTTGTGAATAAATTCTGTAAGAGTTCTTCCGGCCATATCATGATTTTGTCCCAGTGGAACAATAAAATTATGAGGAACATGCCTTACGACGTTTTCTGAAGCAACCTCTGCAACAGTTGCTGCAATATTTGGAAGATTTTCCGGAATATTTGGAATATTTGGAATACTTGGAATATTTTCTGGAATATTTTCTGGAATAAAACTATTTGTTACGCTTCCGTTAGGATTATATGAAACGTTATTAGTTCCAGAACCTCCTCCTCTTGTTCCTTTAGCAATAAGAACAACGTATAGAAGAGTACAAATAAAACCACCAAAAGTCATTCATATACCAGCTCATGTGGATAAGTAATTTAAAGCCTCGTCTTGTCTCGCATTAGTGTCTGCGAATTTTTTCAGTAAAGGGACATAGGTTTTTTTATAATCAAGACTTAATTCTCGTATTTTGCTTTGCATTACATGAATATCATGTTGTAAAATATGAATTTGTTCATTCATATTATTAATCATAATTTCCACTTTTACAAACATATAAGCCTGACATAAATTTAATAAAATTAATAAAAAAGAAATAAGTATTAAGTAAAATATCAAATTACGAAAAAAAGGATGCAATTTTTGCCATTCCTCTCTAAAATTAAAATTTTTAAAGGAATACCATTCTTTCTTTTGAGAATTCTGAGAATGTGTATTATTAATAATATCATTATTTATAATACTTGTATTCTCTTTAAATGTATTAAGATTCTCAGAAAAACTAGAAGTTTTACTTTCGATAGTGTTATTTATTGAATAATTACCTGAGAGAATCTTTTTTTCAGGTATTGCAATAATTTTATTGGACATATATTTCTTTATCTTTTTATTAAATTTAGACATAAACTATTTTTTATTTTTACTATTTTCTTCTAGTTCCATACTTAGACCTTGCGGTTTTTCGTCCAGGAACACAAATAAAATCGTATTTACCACGAATACATTTGTATTTAACACCAGGTAAATCAGGAACTCTTCCCCCTCTAACTAAAACCGATGAGAATTGGCGTAAATTGTGACCAATTCCAGGAATATAGCATTCTACGACCTTTTTTGTACTTAATTTGACTTTAGCCACTTTTCTTATAGCGGAGTTTGGTTTTTTCGGGCTTCTAGTGAATACCTTAACACAAATCCCTTTTACCTGAGGTTTTTTGGCTAAAGCGGGTGTTTTATTTTTTTTAAATTTTTTTTGTCGGCTCTGTTTGTACAGTAATTGGTTGATTGATGGCATAACTAATCTTTATATATTATATTAAAAAATGTGTCCGGACGCAAGTGTAGAAATTCGCAAGTATTTAGTATATTTAAATTTTTTTAATACTGCACCAAAAACACGAGTTCCAAGCAATTTATGTTGTTTATTTATTAAAACAGCACTATTATCAAAAAATTTAAAATGTTCGTTAAATTTGGAGATCAATCGAAAAGAAGTTTTTACAACTACAGCTTTAACAACTTCTCCTTTTTTAACTTTAGTATTATGTTTTTTATTTTTTCTTATATTTTTAATAGATCCAGTAATAACATCACCAATAAAAGCATATTTTCGTTTATAACCTTTCGCAACTTTGATACAAGCTATATCTTTAGCTCCAGAATTGTCAAGAATTTTTAAATAAGTTCCAGTTTGAATCATAAATTTTATTTTAAATTAAAATGAAAAATATTATCAGATAGATTTTTTATATCCAGGAATGATTCCATATTGGAAAAGTTCTCTTAATTTGCTTCTAGCGACGTTAAAAGGTCTAATAGATCCTCTTCCGCGATTAGTAATTATACATCTACGAACAATTTTAGTTTTGCTGTAATTTTTCTGCTTTGTTTTTAAAATTTCTCCAAGTTTATTAGCTGAAGTATTTTTATTAAAATAATAAGTTTGTAAGAATTTTAAAGCAATAGTATTCACTTCATTTTTTGCGAATTGTTTTCGTATTTTTATGTCTTTAATTTGTTTGGCTAACATATATTAATTTTTAATTAATCTCAATTTAATGCTCCAGCTTCTCAAGCATAGATGAATCCAAATAATAATTCAATAATAAAATCTAACATAGCTCAATAACCATCAAGAGTTAAAAAACCTAAAGAAATACATCATGGAAAGAAAAATACAGCTTCAAGATCAAATATAATAAATAAAATGGCTACAAGATAAAAACGAACATCGAAAACATTACGAGCATCTTCATATGGATCAAAACCACATTCATATGCGGAAACTTTTTCAACATCAGGTTGTGAAATACTAAATGCATAAGATAATAAAATTATTACACATGATAAAATTATGGCAAAAATTAATAGGATTAAAATTTTTATGGATTCATTGTAAAAAAATGACATATCTTAATTTTTTCATTAAATTCTAAAAATAGAAGATAGTAAATTTCTAAAAAAAAAAGAATAAATACCAAAAGCTTCATTCGTTACTTAATTCTATCTTCTATTAATTAAATCAAAATGAAAGAAGTAGGATTCGAACCTACGTAAGAAATTATCTGAAGGATTTACAATCCTTTGCTTTTGACCACTCAGCCATTCTTTCAACGAATAAGTGTTTTCTCTAGTTCTTTAATAATCAAAAATCTATAGAAAAGTCCGGTTAATCGAAAATTTTAAAGTTTTTAATTTTGTTGGGTTATTTTGTTGATGTAAGAATTATTTTTTTATTTTTAACTTTTTTAAGTTAAAAATATCAATCTTTAGAAAATATTTAACATTATCTAAAGATTACTAAGAAGTGTTTAAATTAAACACTAAAATTTTTTATTTATTAAGCATATAAGTAATTCAACGTACGAAAACATTAGGCTCAACACTTTTAATAACAATTGGCATAAAAGCATGATTTACACCACAAATTTCACTACATTGCCCGTAAAAAAGTCCAGGACGTTTAATAAATAAAGAAGCTTGACTTAATCTTCCAGGACAAGCATCTACTTTAATCCCAAAAGAAGGTACAGCTCAACTATGAAGAACATCAGCAGAAGTAATTAATAATCTAATATGAGTATTAGTAGGTAAAAAAACTCTGTTTTCAGTTTCTAATAGTCTAAAAAAACCTTTTGTTAAATCTTCAGTCGATTGCATATAACAATCAAAATTTAAAATAGGTTTAACATCAATATCAGTATCAGTATTGTTTGAATCATTTAATAATTGATAATCTGAGAATTCATAACTTCAATATCATTGATGTCCAACAATTTTTAAAGTTACTTGAGGATCAATTAATTCATCTAAAGAATATAATAAAGCAAATGAAGGAACAGCAATATGTACTAAAATATATGCTGGTATAATAGTTCAAATAACTTCTAAAGCATTATGATGAGTAAATTTGTAAACTTTTTTATTACTGTTTTCATTAAAATTTAAAACAATATAATATAATAGTCAACAAACGGCAACACCGATAAAAATAATACAAAAAACTAAAAAGTTATGAAAACGTAGCATACCCTCCATAATTGGAGTTGCTGGGTCTTGAATACCAATTTGTCAAGGTTCTGCAGCATCACAAGATGTTACAGAAAAAACAAAATTAATAAAAAACGAATAAATTTTTTGAGTAAACATAAAATTTTTTGATATTTCATTACCCTCTTAATAGAATCATTTCAAAGATTCTATTAAAAACATAATTAAATTTATAGAAAAATACTCAATATTGGACTTGAACCAATACCTTTAATTAAAGAGCAGATTTTAAGTCTACCGCGTCTACCGATTCCGCCAACTGAGTGAATAATTAGATAAAGAAATAATTTAACAAAAGAAAGTCTTAAAATTTAATTAAAAAAGGGTAAAAAATGGGGTTTGAACCCATAACAATCAAAGCCACAATTTGATACTCTACCAATTGAGCTATATCTACCATGTTACAAAAAAAGTGTAATAAGTTTAATAATGATTAAATAAAAATATAAATAAAAGATAAAGAAATTAGAAAATAAGTTAAATAATCAAGAATAAAACCACTTTGAGTGTTTTTAATGGTTGAAGCACAAGATTTTATTTCATTAACAATTCCAAAAGGTCCAATTTTCTCTACTAACCCTCTATCTACAGTTTTATAAAAATAATTATAACTATTATCTAAAGCATTTTGAGTTATAAATTCATTGTACATTCTATCAAAATATCATTTTTTATTAAAAAAAGTATAAGCTAAAATAAAATTTTTATTTTTTTTTAAATTAAAATAAAAGTTAATAAAATACTTATATAATAAAAAAGAAGTTGAAGCACCTAATAAAGTAATAATTAAAGGTAAAATTTTAATTTTTCAATCAATAAATTCAATATCACTTAAAGCGTAATTTAATGGACTAACAAAAAGAGCACTTCCTCAGAAATCAGTTCCAAATCCAATAAATAAATCTTTACTTAAATATCCAATAAAGATACTTAAAATACATAAAATAAATAAAGGAAAAGTCATTCTGATAGTACCTTCATGTGCATTAAAAATAACATTTTTATTTCCATTAGGATTAGCTAAAAAAACTAAATATAATAAACGAATAGAATAAAAAGCAGTAGCAAAAGCAGCTAAAACTCCTAAAATATAAGAAAAATGTCCAGCTATAGTAAAAGTAGCATAACTAACTTCTAAAATAACATCTTTAGAATAGAAACCAGCTAAAAATGGGAATCCCATTAAAGCAAAAGATCCAATTAACATAATAGAATAAGAAAAAGGTAAAATACGTCTTACCCCTCCCATTTTTCTCATATCTTGTTCATCAGATAAAGCATGAATAACAGATCCAGCACCTAAAAATAATAAAGCTTTAAAGAAAGCATGATTAGAAAGATGAAATAATCCAACTTCATAACTTGAAAGTCCACAAGCAAAAATCATATAACCTAATTGACTACAAGTCGAATAAGCAATAACTTTTTTCATATCATTTTGGAATAATCCAGTAGTTGAAGCAAAAAAAGCAGTTGCTGAACCAATTAAAATAATAAAATTTAAAACAAAAGGTGAAAATTCAAAAAAATAAGAACATCTACTAATTAAAAAAACACCAGCGGTTACCATGGTAGCAGCATGAATTAAAGCAGACACAGGTGTCGGTCCTTCCATAGCATCAGGTAATCATGTATGTAATCCTAATTGAGCAGATTTACCCATAGCTCCAAGGAATAGAAAAAGACAAATAAAATCTAAGACAGGTAATTCAAACGGTCCAAAAACAATTCTATAATTTTCAAAAAACGGAGTTAAAGTAAATACAATGTCATAATTTAAACTATTAAAAATAAAAAAGATGGTAAATAAAGCTAATAATAAAGCAAAATCACCAACGCGATTTACTAACATAGCTTTAATAGCGGCTTTATTCGCTTGAATTCTTGTAAATCAAAAATTTATTAATAAATAAGATGAAACACCAACACCTTCTCAACCTACGAACATTTGTAAAAAGTTATTAGCAGTTACAAGAATTAACATGAAAAAAGTAAACAATGATAAATATGACATAAATCTGGTAAGATGTGGATCATATTCCATATATTCAGTAGAATATAAGTGTACTAATGTTGAAATAAAGGTAACAATAACAAGCATAATAGCGGTTAAACTATCAAAGCAAAAATGTCAATCTAAGTTTAAAGAATCAATGTTTATTCATGGTAAAAGATTTAAAATATAAACATTACCAGTAAGAATAATATCTAAAAGTAAATTAAAAGAAATTAGAAAAGATAAAAAGACACAAAGTGTAGTAATAAAAGAAACCCCTAAACCTAAAAATCTTCCAAACACACTTCCGCATAAAAACCCAAAAAGTGGTAGGACTACAATTAAACTTAACATAAAATAAGAAATAAAATGTGTAAAGGATGTCTTTTAAACCGACAATGATATCAGGGTATCAGGGAATTTATAAGCGATGTTTTTTTACAAACACTTGGAAGCGACCGGACTCGAACCGACAACTTTATGCTTGCAAAGCATATACTCTACCAGTTAAGCTACACTCCCTTTAAGTAAATAAAATTATAATAAAAATAAAAAAATAGATTAAAAATAAAAAATTTGATTCCAGCCACACGTTCCCGTACGACTACCTTGTTACGACTTCATCCCAGTCATATGCTCTATAATAAGTAATTCTTCAAAAAACCGTAAAACTGAAAAATCATTTAGAATTAATTTCAGTTACCTGAAATAAAAGAATCAATTTCAAACAAAACGCACTTCCGGCATGTGACGGGCGGTGTGTGCAAAATCTAGGTACATTTTCACCGTAACATGCTGATTTACGATTACTTGTGATTCCACCTTCATATAAGCGAATTGCAGCTTATAATCTGAACACGAAAACTTTTTGAGTTTTACTCCAAATTGACTTTATTGTATACCTCTTTGTTAAATTCATTGTAGCACGTGTGTAGCCCAGTCCATAAGGGCCATAAGGACTTGACGTAATTCTCACCTTCCTCTAACTTGAAGTTAGCAGTATATTAGAAGTTGTATTATTAATTCTATTAACAAAAATGAAATTAATAATTACCAAAATAATACAAGAGTTGCGCCCGTTAATGGATTTAACCAAACACCTCACGGCACGAGCTGACGACAGCCATGCAACACCTGTAAAACAATAGTTAAAAATGCACTAAATCTTCATACCAGCAATAAAATAAAATTATTGATTTTGTAATATTCAAGAACTGGTAAGATTTCGCGCGTATTATCGCATTAAACCACATGCTCCACCACTTGTGTAGATCCCCGTCAATTCCTTTGAGTTCCAGCCTTGCGACCGTACTCCCCAGGCGGAATGTTTAACGCGTTAGCTGTATATCAGAATAACCCAATATTAACACTCATCTTTGACAGCATGGACTACCAGAATATCTAACCCTGTTTGCTACCCATGCTTTCGTTCCTCAACGTCAGTAATAACCCAGATAGCCGCCTTCGCCTCTGGCATTCCTTCATTGATTTATGGATTTTACTCCTCCTAATAAAATTCTGCTATCCTCAATTATACTCAAGTATTAACGTATTGTATGCAGGAATAAGAGATTATCTTATTTTTTTACATATAAAAATTAATACAGCCTACGAACCCTTTACGCCCAATCATTTAGGATAACGCTTGCTCCTTTCGTATTACCGCGGCTGCTGGCACGAAATTAGCCGGAGCTTCTTCTCTAATTAATGTCATAATCTTCATTAGTGAAATAACTTTACAGCCAATTCCTATCGATCAAAAGAGAAGGATAGAAATCTTTTATGCTTTCCTCATTCACGCAATATTACTGGATCAAGCTTTCGCCCATTGTCCAAGATTCCACACTGCTGGCTTAAAGCCTGGACCTTATCTCAGTTCCAGTGTGGCTGATCGTCCTCTCAGACCAACTAAAGATCTTCGGCTTGGTCAGCATTTACCTAACCAACTACCTAATCTTGCATAGACTCATTTTAAAGCGGTATTTATACCTTTTCTTAAATTATAGGACATTTTTCTTTATTAAAAGAGCAAAAATAATAAATTATTCTAAATTTGAAGAGCAAGAATAATAAATCATAATTTGATTTTAATAATAGAATTATTTCTCTACTTTAAAGCAAATTTTCTATGTATTACGCACCCGTTCGCCATGTCTTATAAACATTCGACTAGCATGTGTTAAGTATATTGCTAGCGTTCATCCGGAGCCAGGATCAAACTCACTTTTTTTCACAACTTTTAATTTAAAAATTGATTAATTGTTATTTCATCGAATTACAATTCCACAGATTGCAATTCAGGGCTCGTTAATTAATACAATTCACTTTTATATACTTTAATCCAAACTCAAACTAACAAATCAAAATAAAGCTTTTACAAACTAACTCTAATAAGATAGCAAATTTTTCATTTAGTTATATAAAATTCTTATCGACCGATATTGTATTAATTAAATTTTCTTTCATCACTATTGAATTTTTTGCAAATTTTCCAACAGCAAACAAGTTTTCCATATAATATTTAGTTGGATATTTATATAAATAATCCATTCCAATATTATAATTTTTTGAATTATAACATAATAGACTATAAATTCTATTTAATTCATCAAATAAAAATGGATTTCTTGTTAAAGAAAAGATGTGATTTAAATGTACATGTACATTTTTTTTTTGTAATAAAGAACTTTCTTTATTAAAAAGAGCAAGAAAGATTTTTGAAAGACTACGTGCATCACCTGGTTTACTAAATGATCTACGAGTTTTTTGTGGTCTTTGCTCTAAATTAATAAAAACTTTTTCTTCTTCATTTACAGAAAATATAGGTAATACATAATTTAATTTTGTTTGTAATTCTTTTCAATGGGTATTAAATCAAAATACTAATTTTTCTGTATTATATATATTTTTTCTAGTATTAAATGTATTTTCTAAATTCAGACACATTAAAATATCTGAATTATCATACATTTGTTTGTTCATATTTTGAACATTTAATAAAGCTAAAGCTTCACTATTAGCTTTTTGATTAATTTTAAGAATATTTATCGAATTAAAAATATTTCTTAAATAATTTATCATAGAAAAAAGGCTTAATCCACGTTTTACAAGAGATTCTCCTAATAAAACTAATGGCGAATCTGCACGTAATAAAAAGCTAAAAAAATTAATACATTTACCTTCAAGTACTCTTAAAGATTTTTGTAAATTTAGATTGATATTATTTGTAGGTACTGTCGAAGCAAAAAAAGTATCAAGAGTTAATAAACTTAATAAACTTTTTTGAGATCTACTACGAATTCTCGCATTAATAACAGAACATTCTACTTTTGGATTTAATGATAATACAATACCTGCAGATTTTGAAGAATCGATAGAACTAATCTTATCTGACATTCCTCAAGAATAAATATTATTTGTCTCGGTATTTGCATTTAAATTATAAAGATTAATATTTTTATTCATACGAGATAAACAGATTAATAGATTAATATCATTTAATCCAATATCTTCATTTAGATTGATAGTAATTTTTTTAGAAGTTAAAAAACTATCAAATGTTTTAAAGAAGTTTGATCATTTAAAATTAACATAATCAGTTTTGCTACTATTTAATGTTAATCCTTTTGTTAAACGATTATTATTTCCTGCATCATATGAAAAACGTGTTTTATCATTTATTAAACTACCATTTATTTGACTATTACTTTTTGGTAATACTCTAAATATTTCTGTATTTTTAAAATGAACGTAAACAGGTGCTCCCATACTATCTGTTGTATCAATAGTTTCAGTTGCACGTAATTCTCAAGGTCTTGCTTTAAAACCAAAAGGTTTTGAAGTTAAAGCACCAACAGGACATAAATCTATAACATTTCCAGAAATTTCTGAATCAAAGAAATTTTTCGAATACCCACCAATTTCAGTAGAACTTCCTCTGTTGAATGTACCTAAAAAAGTAGCTCCAGTAATTTCTTCACTAAATCTAACACATCTTGTACAATGAATACAACGAGTCATAATAGTTTGAATTAAAGGACTACAAATTTTATCTTCAACTCCTCTCTTTCCAAAACTAAATTTAGAAAAGTCACTACCATGTACTTTTGCTTGATCTTGTAAATCACATTCCCCAGCTTGATCACAAATCGGACAATCTAAAGGATGATTTAATAATAAAGCTTCCATAACATTTTCTCGAGCTTTTTTAGCAAAAAGACTATTTGTAAAAACAACCATATCATTAGAAACCTCAGTTAAACATGAAGCAACAGGTTTTTCAACACCTTCAACTTCTACTAAACACATTCTACAATTACCAGCAATAGATAAAGTTTCATTGTAACAAAATCGAGAGATTTGACTTCCTGCGACACGACAAGCATCTAAGATAGAAATACCAGACTGCAGAAAATATCTTCTATTGTCAATTGTTATCCCTATCATAAAGATCGTTATTTTTGTATAAGAATACTTTTAAGTTATTCTTTATGTGTTAATAAACGATGTTCTATAATACCAATAACTGGTAATAAAATCAGCATAAAGATAAAATAGAACGCTGTTGCCGCCATTCCAACTTCAACGTAAGGAGTTTCAACAGGTTTTTGACCTATTCACCCTAAAATTAAGAAATCAGAAACAAGAAATCAATATCAAAAAGCAAAAAGAGGTCTAAATTGACCACTTCTAAAAGTTGAAGTATTCATAAATGGAATAATCATTCAAACTAAAATTGCACTGATCATTGCTACAACACCACCTAATTTATCAGGAATTGAACGTAAAATTGCGTAAAATGGTAAAAAATATCATTCAGGCACAATATGAGCTGGAGTTACCATAGGATTTGCCGGAATATAATTATCTGGATGTCCTAAAGAATTTGGATAATAAGTAACAATAATACTTAAAACTAATACTAAAATTAAAAAAGCAAATAAATCTTTAACGTAAAAATATGGATAAAAAGAAACATATTCTACATTAGTATTAATACCTAAAGGATTATTAGATCCATCTTTATGTAATAGACTTAAATGAATAATAACAACACCAGCAATAAGAAAAGGCATAAGATAATGTAAACTAAAAAATCTATTTAAAGTTGCATTACCTACAGAGAATCCACCTCATAATCACTCAACAATTGATCCTCCAACTAAAGGAATAGCAGAGAATAAGTTAGTAATTACAGTAGCTCCTCAAAAACTCATTTGTCCTCAAGGTAAAACGTAACCCATAAAGGCTGTCGCCATCATTAAAAGAAAAATAACAACTCCACTAATTCAAAGTTTTTCTCTTGGATACATAAAAGATCCATAATATAAACCTCTAAAAATGTGGCAATATACAACAATAAAAAACATTGATGCACCATTAGCATGTAAATAACGAATTAATCATCCATTATTTACATCACGCATAATATGTTCTACACTATTAAAAGCGTAATCAATATGTGGTGTATAATGCATTGCTAAAAAAATTCCAGTAATAATTTGGATGACAAGACATAATCCTGCCGCAGACCCAAAACTTCATAAATAATTTAAATTTATTGGTGTTGGGTAATTTATAATATGAGAATCAATAAACGCTAAAAGCGCATTTTTTCCTCAACGAACATTATTAAACAACGAATCTAACATAATCTTAATTTATTATTACTTTTAAAAATATTTAAAATTATTTATTAAACATTTTTAAAATGATATTATAAATAGATTTTGCTTTCACAGTTTTTGAACTAGTTAAAGCGTTTAATTTGCTTCTTAATTTCATAGAAGTTGCAACTTTTGCTAACAATTTAACATGTATTAAATATAAAAAGCATGCAAAACTTAAAAATCAGAAGATTTGGACAAAAAACGAAAAGAAATCGAATTGTGGCATAAATTTTTTTTTATTTTTGTTATAATGAAATAACAAGAAGACATTTTTAAAAAATGCCATTGGTTTTAAATAAAATTTAAAACACGAGAAAAACGGGGTTTGAACCCGCAACCATTAGCGTGACAAGCTAATACTCTACCAATTGAGCTACTTCCTCTAATAATAGAAAAATATTATTCTTTCTATTATAAATATATTTATAAATATATAATTAAAATTAGTACTAAAATATTAAAAATCTTACAATTCTTATGTATTTAGCCTATCTACGTAATAATCTTTCACGTTTTAAAAAATTTGTTTTAAAGTAAGTTTCTCACTTAGATGCATTCAGTGATTATCTTTTACAAACGTAGCTACCCGACGATGCTTTTTTAAAACAATCGGTACACAATTGGTTTGCTAAATTCGATCCTCTCGTACTAAAATTTAAACTTTTCAATTTTTATCATTCACAGCAGATAGGGACCAAACTGTCTCACGACGTTCTGAACCCAGCTCATGTACCACTTTAGTCGGCGAACAGCCGAACCCTTGGAACCTACTTCAGCTCCAGGATGTGATAAGCAGACATCGAGGTGCCAAACGGTCTCGTCGATATGAACTCTCAGAAACCATAAGCCTGTTATCCCCGGCGTACCTTTTATTCGTTGAGCGATGATTTTTCCACACAAAATCACCGGATCACTATGACCGACTATTCATCCCTGTTCGATATGTCTATCTTACAGTCAAGCAAACATATACCATTACGCTCTGCAATAAAAAATTATTGGAGTTTGCCTTATGTACACCTCCGTTACTCTTTAGGAGGTGACCGCCCCAGTCAAACTACCTCTCACAAGCTGTCGTTTTAGAAAAAACTTAGTAGAATTAAAAAGAAAGGATGGTATTTCACTGATGCTTTCGCTCCCATCTATGCTACACAAAAACTTTAATTTTACAACTTTAGATCATAGTAAAGGTGCACGGGGTCTTCCCGTCTAACTGCAAAGAGCCCGCATCTTCACGGGCATTTCAAATTCACCAAGGATATGTTGGAGACAGTGGAGAAATCATTACACCATTCATGCAGGTCGGAACTTACCCGACAAGGAATTTCGCTACCTTTGGACCGTCAGAGTTACAGCCGCCGTTTACTGGAGCTTAATTTCAATGCGATAGCATATCTACGTAACCTTACAGCACCGGGCAGGTGTCAGTCTTTATACTTCTTTTTTCAAATTGGCAAAGACCTGTGTTTTTGTTAAACAGTTGTTACCCCCTCTTTAGTGTCAACAATCTTAGGTTGCCCTAAGAATGTCACTCCTTCTTCCGAAGTTACAGAGCAATTTTGCCGAGTTCCTTCAACATACTTATCTTGAACGCCTTAGTATTTTCTACCCATCTACCTGTGTCGGTTTAAGGTACGGTTTTTTTAACTTTAATGCTATTTCCAGAAAACAATAGAGCACTAAAAAAGAAAACAACGAATATAAGTATATTTCTATCTTATAAAACCAATTCTTTTCTTTTTTAATACTTTTTTTATTTTGTCACATTAAATATCCCATCAACTTATACTTTTGTAATTTGTCTTAGGGGCCGATTATATTGTGATAAACACAATACGTAGTCAATAAATGTTGCTACGAAAACCTTAGATTTACGGCGACAGTGATTTTTACACTGTTTCATGCTACTAATGCCAGTATACTCTCTTCGGATATCTACAATATTTTTTACAAAATATCTAAAAAACTTACCGAATGTTCTGCTACCAATATGTTATATTTTACTGATTCGGTTATAAGCTTTAGTCTCTATACATTTTCGACGCAAAAAAACTAGATTAATGAGCTGTTACGCACTCTCAAAAAGATGGCTGCTTCCAAGCCTACTTTATAATTGTCAATATTTTTAAACATTCTTATCACTTAACTTATAATTTAAGACCTTATCAAATAATCTGGGCTGTTTCCCTCTTGACAATAGACCTTCGCACCTATTGTCTGACTCCACAAAAATCTTAATGCATATTCGGAGTTTTTCTATAATCAGTAAGGTCTAAGACCCCCCTTAAATAAAAAGTGCTCTACCCTACATTAACTTTACTTGCAGGCTATACTAAAATATATTTCGCAGAAAACCAGCTATACCTGAGTTTGATTAGCCTTTCACTCCTAACCACAAATCATCCCAGTATTTTTCTACAGACACGGGTTCGGTCCTCCAAACTGCGTTGCCGCAATATTCTTCAACCTGTTCATGGTTAGATCACTCAGCTTCGGGTCTTTTTTTTATAACTTTCTCTTTTGATTTCAAAATCAAATTTTTTACGCCTACTAATTCTTCTTTATTAAGCTTGCTATAAAAAAAAAATCACTGGCCCATTATGCAAAAGGTACGCTGTCACTTTTAATTAAAAAGCTCCAACTGATTATATGCATTAAATTTTAGGTTCTTTATATTTTACCCTATTAAAGTACTTTTTCACCTTTCCCTCACGGTACTTGTACACTATCGATTATTGAAAATTTTTAGACTTGAGGGTAGATCCTCATTAATCAACAGATTTAACATAATCCGCTGTTTATTCGTATTTTATAACTACTTTCGTTAAGAGTTCTACAGGACTTATTCTTTTATATACCTTCTTTGGTTTTTATTTATTTACATAAATAATTTTTCGCCTCTAGTTATTATACAGTCTATTTATCGCATTCGCTCGCCACTACTAACGATTTCTCGGTTGATTTTTTTTTTAGTTACTAAAATGTTTTACTTCACTAAATTTTTATTTTTCAAAAAATGAATTTTTTCTTAAGTTATTAGACTTTATCGATTTTCTCCGTCTACTTTTTGCAATACACAACTTATTTTTTTTCAATATCTAGGCAGCCCTTTAATGCATTTTTTTTTATCGTTTTATCGATACCTAATTACGCTTCCCGTGCCACGGTATTTAGTAAATCTAAAAAGGAGAACCTTGGAGGTTTAATGTGCCAGTGACCTTTAAAGAAAGAACCCTTATGCTATGTCTAATTTTTCTCAACTATTTTGCACAACGAAATAGATATCTTTTAAATTTTGAGAAAATTTATTGTTTTAACTAGCAACCTCTAAATCAATTTTTATGTTTCTTTATTTAGTGTAGGTTAATTCCATCATTTAAATAGATACAAATTAATATACTAAATACAAATGATTGAATTAATGCAACCCCTAATTCTAATCCAAACAATGGAATTAAAATTAATAATGGAACATAATGTAAAAAAAACAGTACACCTCCACCACTCATTAAAGTAAATGCAAATCCTGCAATTACTTTTAATAATGTATGTCCTGCCATCATATTAGCAAATAAACGAATTGATAAACTTATTGGTTTAAAAATATAAGATATTAACTCGATTGGCACTAGTAAAAATGCTAATACAACGGATGTACCTGATGGTAAAAATAATGAAAAAAAATGCATTCCATGAATTCTTATACAAACTATATTAATACCAATAAAAATAGCTAAACTTAAACTTAATGTTACAATTAAATGACTTGTTAAAGTAAAACTAAATGGAATTAATCCTATTAAATTTATTGATAATAATAATAAAAATATAGAAAATACTAATGGAAAAAATTTTTGACTATTTTTATCTTTAATATTATCTGTAACTAATGATAATATTAATTTATAAATTATTTCTAAAATCGATTGTCAACGATTTGGAATAATAGAAAATGAATTATCACTTTTTTTACTTAAACTACAAATTAATACTAAAGTAAAAAATGTAATTAAGAAAAGAATTATTGTTTCATTAGTTAAACTAATATCAAAAAAACCAAAATATAATGTTACAATTGGTAATACTTGAAATTGCTCTAATGGACTTGTTAATATATTTAGAAATGTCATAATTTTTAATTTTGTTCTTTTTTTAATGTTTTAAGAACGAAAAACAAAAACTATTTTTTAAATTTTTCAAAAATCCGACCTTTTTTTATGCAATTGAGGATGTCTATCAAATTTTCGGATAGTTTTACTACTTAAAAAATAGTTTTGATCTTCTTCAAGTGTATCTATAAAATCTTTAATACTTTGAAGTTCTAAAAGAGAAGCGTCCCCTTCTTCTTTTATTAATCATTCAAGAATATCTATTTTCTCTTCAATTTCTTCTTGAACTTTAGAAAGATCTTTATATAACTTAAATGTTTTAATATAATTTCATCGATCAAAAGAAAAATAAAATCCACGAGCATAATCCGGATTAAAAACTTCAGGCTCTAGATCAAGGTGAATACGATGTTCAAGCTTCTCTCTCATAGAAATTAAACGCTTTTTCAATTCTTCATTCCAAGAGGAACGATCATCTAATTTTGAAGAAAATCTACTATCATCACTTACATTTAATTTTTTTAAAATAGAACCGATATTTCGATTTAATTTTTTTGAAATTAAATCAACAATTTCATCTTCTTTAAGATCATTATGTGTTTTAGTATAGTTTATTAATTCTTCAATCACAGCTAAAGACTTCTCCTCCTCTGCAAGTTTACTTTCTAAATTTGCTTTATGTGAAATTAAAAAATTTATAATGCTTTGTAATTTCTCTTTATTCATCTCTATAGTAGTTTTATCATTCCCTGTATTACTACAAAAGTTTCTTATTAATATTTGTTTAAACATAATTTTTTTTTATTTTTTAAAACTTTCTGAATTTACTTAATCATCTAATTTAGGATGTACAGTTGAATTTCGTAAGGGTTTACCACTTAAGATATAATCCAAATCAGAATTAATATTTTGGGAAAATTCTTGAATACTTAAAATTTCCATAACAACATCCTCTTTTCATGATTTACTACTATTTATTGCCTGAATAAGACTTAAATTCTTACAAACTTCTTCTTGAAGTTCATTAAGATCTCTATAAAGACCTAATTCTTTAATTTCATTTCAGCGCTCAACAGAAACAGAAAGTCCACGAGCATAATTCGGATCATAACAATCAGGATTTTCATCAGAAAGAATACGAATGCTAACAGCATCCCTCACATCGATTAAAAGAATTTCCAGATCATGAGCCATAGAAAAACAAGTAGGGAAATCTATATGGATAGAATCCTTACTTATAATCATATCTACCCAAAAATGTTTTTTAATATTGGCAATAAATATATATTCGTCGAAAGGTTCTTTTTTGTGTTCCTCAATGTACAAGTTTAGCTTTGCAAAGATCTCCTCTTCTTTTTTAAAACGAGCCAAATCTTGTGGAGTACAAAAAATCTCCCCTTTGTAACTCTCAGATACAATTTTTCGTTTCATTTCAAAAATCTTTAGAAGATCTTGAATATGAAATCATTTGACAGAATTTTTGTTATTTTTATCAATCATCATATATATATATATTTCTTTTTTTTTATTTCTTTTTTTTTTTACTTTTTTTTACTTTTTACGAACCTCATCAATAGATGGTGATAAATAAAAATAATCACACAACATCAACAAAATGTCAATATCACGCTGCTGCTTCAAAACCAAAATGATGTTCTCTAGTAAAATGATTTAAATAAATTCTAAAGAAACATACTAATAAAAATAATGTACCTACAATTACATGAAAACCATGAAATCCTGTAGCCATATAAAAACAAGAACCATAAATACCATCATCAATTCCAAATGGAGCTGTAACATATTCAAATCCTTGTAATCCTGTAAAAATTACTGCTAAAATAATAGTAATAATTAAAGCAATTGAAGCTTGAAATTTAGATCCACGTACAATTGAATGATGAGCTCAAGTTACTGAAGCACCTGAAGATAATAATAAACAAGTGTTTAATAATGGAACCTTTCATGGATCTAATGTAATAATAAATGCTGGAGGTCAAATACCACCAATAGCTAAATTTGGATTAAAACTTGAATGAAAAAATGCTCAAAAAAATGCAAAGAAAAACATAATTTCTGAAACAATAAATAATAACATTCCCATTTTTAAACCATTTTGTACTGATTGAGTATGTTGTCCTTCAAATGTTCCTTCACGAATAATATCACGTCATCAACAAAACATCATGAATAAAATCATACAAAATCCCATTCCTAATAAAAAGCTTCCTCCTGTATAACCATGCATAAACATTGCTGCACCAAATGTTAACATTAGTGCAGAAAATGCCGCAATTAATGGTCATGGACTAGGATCTACTAAATGAAAGCTGTGTTTCTGATTATTTCTAATTTGTAACATATATTTTTTTATTTTTTATTGATTAAAATAGGCCTAAGTAGATTTGAACTACTGACTTTACGCTTATCAGGCGTATACTCTAACCCCTGAGTTATAAGCCTAATTGCTTAAACTACTCATTAAGAGTTGGCTTCTCGATAATATCTTTTTGTTTTTGTTAAAAATGGACGTTTAGTAAATTTAATACGACCTTCTTTATTAAAAACTATTTCTTTTTGTTTAAATATATTTAGAGTATTCTTCATACATTCAGTTTTTATCATCTAAAATGACTATTTGATCGACTACTAAAGATTTCTTTGCTAACGCGTTTTTTCTCTATTAATGCTTTTGATTTTTTTGGATCATATAAGACATTATACATTTCCGAAAATAATTTTGTTGAATATGGAACTTTATTAACATCTTCTTTAGATGCTCCTACTATTCATTTAATTTTATAAAACACTTGACGTTTTGGTTTAAGAGGAAATGGAATTAAGTTAAACTTTTTCTGTTTCTTCTTTCCTCAAGGAATTTTCTTAACTTCAACATAATTGTTTAATTTTTTAAAAATATTCGGTAAAACACGATAACAAGGAACATTTTCTTTTAGAGCTGCTTCTGTTCTAGATAAGTCAAAAAGACTTGTAGTTAAAATTTTTTTAGCTGCTGTTTTATTTCCTTGCTTAATTAAAGAACCTAAAAAACGATTAAACATCATATACTTTTTTTTAAATGGCCGCAGCTAGAATTGCACTAGCGATCTTTGGATTATGAGCCCAACGAGATACTACTTCTCCACACGACCAAAAATTTTAAAAGAGGCGATGGGATTCGAACCCACGATACATAACTGTATGTCAATTTAGCAAACTGGTGCTTTAATCCTCTCAGCCACACCTCCACTAAACTAAAATTTTTGCTTCCTCTCTTCTATTAATAAAAAAAAGTTCAACTTTCACTTTTTTACTACTAAACTAATCACAATTTGAAATTATTTTAAACAAAAATATCTTCTTTTTGAAAAATATCACTTACATTCTAAAGGAATCGAACCTTTAACCTATAACTTAGAAGGCTATTGCTCTAGCCAATTGAGCTAAGAATGTTTTTCATAAATGTACTGGGAATCGAACCCAGAACTTTTGGATTAAAAGTCCACTGCTCTACCATTAAGCTATACATTTTAAATGTTTTATTGAAAAGGGGACTTGAACCCCTACTTCTTTTAAAGAATTCAGAGCCTAAATCTGACGTGTCTACCATTCCACCACTTCAATTTTCCTATCTTCTATTAATTCAATTTTACTATTTTTTTATTTTATAATAAATTTTTACATAACCATAACGAAAACTTCATAGAATACACTAAGTATATTACTCCTTAAAAGCAATTTAGAACTCAAAAGTATATTCCAGGACTTCTATCTTCTATTAATTGGAAAATAAAATTTTTTTGTTTTATAATAATTTTTTCAAACTTTTCAAATATTTTTCAAAAATATGAAAAAAACGAAAAATACTAAAAAAAGATACATTTCATGACGGTAATTTAGGACAGAAATCATGTCTTTTTTCAATCCTAGGGGGTCACCTACATTTTTAATTATATCGATTTTC
>Ga0207914_100115_pt1 | contig 43732 bp, 41 predicted proteins | sample DeeseametaMP2497_FD_184171 | JGI IMG/M metagenome (GOLD analysis project Ga0207914, IMG submission 184171) | Marine microbial communities from East of Antigua and Barbuda, Atlantic Ocean - MP2497 (SPAdes) | ecosystem: Environmental > Aquatic > Marine > Oceanic | place: East of Antigua and... | reverse complement strand
TAGTCGAACCACGAAGCCCAGCTTTGCTATTCCCTGCTCTCCGCTAGTTCTGCTGCAACGGGCAAATTCTCCCAGAAAGTCATCAATTGTCCCAGGCCCGCATCAAGTGGGTTAAATAGTCTTCACGACTGGGGCTGGTTCTCGCTGAGGACATAGTCTGATGACCTTCGCCGGCGGCATTGACGCGATTGAGCTGGAGCTCTCACCCTCGTCGCCGAGCCTCAGGGCATGACGTCCGAGGGTCCTCGTATTCGCTTGCTTTGCGTGTGTCAGGTCTCGCTCGAGGGCGATATTTTGATGTTGGTGGGCTTGCTTAGACAGCGTGGCCCGGAAGGGCTTTGTTCTCAGGGCTCGGATCAAGTTCATGGTTCTCTCCTATCTCTCGGGATCTTCTTCGTCCGTATGGTCGGCGTCTTTGCTCCTTGGTGGGGCGCCAAGGAAGCTGGTGAGACCGGTGCCACGGTAAGGGTTTCCAAAATTGCCAAACATCGGAAGACCACCGCCGCCCATAAACATGTTGAGGACCTGCACCATCATCTGGATGAGCGCGGTCGTCGTCGCGTAGCTTTGAAAGCCGGACCCGAATCCGGAGCTATTTGTGCCGAGCGAGCCGGGACCGGCCAGTCCCCTGCCGGTGTTGAGATTGAGATGAATCATGATGAAGAGTCCTTTCAGGTGTTTGAGTTAAGAATAAGGACTCGGTTAGTTCTACAGGTGTTATTGGGCTTGGCGAGTTGTTAAATATTGTAAAGACGGGAGGGCCCGGTCTCTCAACGGACCGCCGAGGTGAGGTTGTGCTACCGTGGGCTGCATGAACATGCCACGTCAGCCGGCATGCCTTTACGGCGCTCGGAGCATGCCTGCGCGACAGGCATGCTCATGCGAGGTCAGCGGGCATGACCCGTGAGACAGCCCCGCGACTCCTCCCTGCGGCGAGTACGTGCGCGTCGTGAGTCGCTGCCGACGACCGCGATTGGGGGACGTGCCGCCGTGGGCTGCATGAGCATGCCACGTCAGCCGGCATGCCTTTACGGCGCTCGGAGCATGCCTCCGCGACAGGCATGCTCATGCGAGGTCAGTTTGCATGACCCGTGAGACAGACCAGCTACTCCTCCTGCGGCGAGTACGTGCGCGTTGTGAGTCGCTGCCGACGACCGCGATTGGGGCGTGCGGCCGTGGGCTGCATGAACATGCCACGTCAGCCGGCATGCCTTTACGGCGCTCGGAGCATGCCTGCGCGACAGGCATGCTCATGCGAGGTCAGTTTGCATGACCCGTGAGACAGACACGCTACTCCTCCTGCGGCGAGTACGTGCGCGTTGTGAGTCGCTGCCGCCGGCCGCGATTGGGGGACGTGCCGCCGTGGGCTGCATGAGCATGCCACGTCAGCCGGCATGCCTCTACGGCGCTCGGAACATGCCTCCGCGACAGGCATGCTCATGCGAGGTCAGTTTGCATGACCCTTGATGCGTGACACGCTACTCCTCCTGCGGCAGACTGGTGACCAATCACAACATAACCATCGTCGCTCAGCATCTTCCCTCTCCGAGATGTTAACAACGAGGTTGCAAAATCCGAGGGGATACACAAACTGAGAACAGCGACGCTCGCTATAGTGAACTTGAAATCAAATCTGGAGGAACAAAATATGTTTGGTCAATTAATTGGAGATGTCATACAAGGTGTTATCGGCGGCGTCATGGGCGGATTCGGTGAAGGTGCCGGTCGATTGATCAGTGGCTTTAAGGATGGTCTTAAAGGCAAGGAGGAAGAAGGTGAGTGTGAAGAGGGTTGCCAGGGCGAGTGTGGAGCGGAGATGGGCGGCGGCTTCGGTGCCTCCGCCTCCGGCAGTGCTCAGGCGATGAGAGGGCTAGGTACCTCGCTGAACATATCACTCTAGTGTGAAAGCCTACCGACAGAAAGAAGCTCCTCGATCGAGGGGCTTTTTTTGTAATTCCGAAGGAGGCTGTATGAGCGACGATGATCATTGGGGGTTGCTAGCCTCAGCCCTCTCCTCTTTCGACCGATCGGAAGACGACGACGAAGACGATATCTCCCTGGATGTGAGGGAAGGACCCACGCCGGTCGGCCGCGCGGAGCCCTCCAACCAGGAGCCGATTCCCAAGACTCCGGTCCATCAGGGCAAGCGATATCTGCAGATGAAGGCTCTGGTGGACGCCTTGCTGGAAGGACGAATCAACAAGGTCGCATTCGCCAATAGAATTCGACCCGTTGCGCAGGTGCAGGCCCAGATGGTCACGGCCATGGATGAGCCGGACATTGTGAAACGGTTCAGCAGCCTCCCCGAGGAGGAGTATGAACTGTTCAAGGGAGTGAGGCGTTGCTTGGCCGCTGTGGGTGTGCAGTTGCAGAAGATGGCTTCTTCTCACGAAAGAGACGGCGGCGTTGAGGATGTAAAAGCCTCGATGGAGCAGATCTCCGGCATTTATGTAGAGCTCCATTCGCTTCAGGATCGGATCGTCGAAATAGGCAACGGATAGACCCGCGGAGGTCTGTTCAAGAGGTGTTTACATCTGCCCGCGTTTTCGCGTGTTCGTTCCCGCTTTCGGCACATCTCCGTTCGATAGACTGTCAGCATGCGAGTCAACAGTCTCCATCGAACAGGTTTACGACGCACTTCGCCGCCTCCGTTGGCTGAGGCGAAGGGCCCCTGTGCCGAGATAAAAGCGGATGTATCCGACAGTGTCGAGCTTTCAAGAGCGGATGCTCTCCTACCACCTGAGGTGGATAAGAAGAAGGTGATGAAGCTGCTCGGCCTGGGTTTGATGGCCGCCGGTCGGATGATCGGAATGGTGCCGGGACCGGTCGCACCGGGTGTCGTCTGTGCTCGGGAGGTAGAGCTTTCCCGAGAAGAGTCCCGGCTCGATCAGGTCCTGACCTGCGCCCTGGTCGACTCGCCCTCCCAGTTGAAGGAGGGCGGGGACAGAGCTAGTTACGCTTTCGAAGGACTTCGGACTCATATGGGCGGTAGCATGGAATCGCTCAAAGAACGACCCGGAGACGGGACGATCACCGCCTGGCCCTACGGACAGGTGATGACGGCCGCTCTGAATCAGGCCAAGCTGACGGGGGACTACACGGACTTCAATCAGCTAGTGAAGGGGTTGGAACGCTATCGTCATCCGGACGGCGGATACTCTCCTTCGCCGGGTCGATTCGGATTCCACGGCAACCGTTTTATGGACGACAACGCCTGGCTGGGTCTAGTGTTTGTTCAGGCTGCTCAGCAGCAGCCGGGGTCGGACCATTTGGATAAGGCACGCGACATCGCCGATTTTCTCATCGAGACTCGCAATCCGGACGGAGGACTGATCTGGGAGGAAGGCAACAAGAACCCCTCTTACAACACGGCGACTTTCGGTCCCACGATAGAACTTTCGCTTCGCCTCTACAGGCTGACAGGAGAAGAGAAGTATCGGAGCGCCGCAGCGGACATGACGGAGATTATGGACAGGGAGCTTCGCCGGCCCGACGGGCTCTACCACGACAACTTGGACCTCAAGACTGGGAAGGTCGAGCCGACTGTTTGGTCCTACAATCAGGGCACACCGGTGGGGGCGCATCTGCTTTGGTACGAGATCACCGGAGACTCCACTCATCTCAGCAAGGCTAGAGAAACAGCTCAGGCCGCTTTGGCTCACTTCGGGGAAGACGGTCTCTGGAAACAACCGCCTGCTTTCAACGCCATCTTCTTTCGGAATCTCATGAAGCTCGAGGACCCGCTGGCCGAGAAAGCGATAGACGGATACCTCGATAGAGCTTGGGCCGAAGCGCTAGACCCGGAAACGGGACTCTTTAACAGACCGGGACACGGCATGGGGTCTTACGAAGGTCACGGCAACGTGAGCACGCTGGACCAAGCTGCACTTTCTCAGTTACTGGCCCTTCGTAGTTGGGCTTCCTCGGATCTTGCCATCGTGTCTTAGGGGCTTAACCCTCGGACGACAGGGCAAAAGAAAAGCCCCCGGTTTCCCGGGGGCTTCGTCCGCGTCGTTTTTGTTTAGCCGACGAAGCTCGGTTTTTGAAACTGCGAAGCGTTCGCGGCCTGGTTTTGAGTATCGGATTTCTGAATCTCCTGAAGCTCCCGGCTGGCAGGAGCGACGCTGTCGACCTGACCGACGGCTGACGCGCCCTGGGAAGCGGCTGCTCCTTCGGCGGCGTTGTTTTCGCCGAGGTTCTTTCCGCCTAGCTCCTTGGAGGCTTCTGAGGCCGCCGCCCCTCCAGCTTCGTCTCCTCCACCAGTGCTACCCAGCGGGCGACCCGCGTAGCTTCCTATTCTTTGAGTTTCGTTGATCATATTTTGAGGTCTCCTTCGAATCGTTATTACCCTCTTATTACATCATTTTAAAGCTGTGCTGTCGCGCTGTTTACCTTTATTTTACGCCATCGTGTGGACATGCACAGTAGGTGAACACCTGACCGACATGGCAAAAAAAAGCCCTCGATTTTGAAATCGAGGGGCCGGAGATAACAGCAACAGGAACCTGTCTATATTTGTGGTTTTATGGCATTCAAACGATTGGACTCGGCCTCGGCCTGTTCGTGCTAGAAGCCGAGGTTCAGGTTTCTCTGACTGCTATTAAGATTGATGTTGATGTTGCCGCCACGTTCGTGTCCACCGTGACCCTTTTTGCATTTGCACTTTTTCTTACCGCGACCGTTGACCAGGCGCCCAACAAAGCTGTCTTCGCCAAAAAGGCTGGTCAGAATATCACCAAAGATACCCTTGTCTTTTTTCTTCTCCTTGCCTTCGCCGCAGCACTTCCCTTCGCCGCTGTGGCCAACGTTGATGGTCCCGTTTACGGGCATTCCCTGCATTCCGGGTGAGGAGAAGCCGGGCATACCCATCCCCATTCCGGGCATCCCGTATCCCGGCATACCCATGGGCGTTCTAGGCATTTGTGGTTGTCCGATGTTGATATTAATTTGGCTCATTTCTAGTCTCCCTTGCGTCTTTCCACCATTTAAGCAAAGCGCTTAGTTCGGGAGGTGTGTATCCGGACCTGACATGAAAACGGGATGTTAACAATGCCGTCTACAGGGCTGTGGAGGCCATGCTGTAGAGCGGCATAAAGGTGGCGAGAACGACAAACCCGGTGACGAAGCCCATGATCGTCAGAATGGCGGGCTCCAGAAGCTGTACCAGTTGGGCCACCCGCAGCGTGATCGATTCGTCCAGTACCAAGGAAAGGTGGCGGAACATTTTCGCCAGGTTGCCGGTCTCATCGCCGGATTTGATCTGCATTTGAAAGCGGCGGGGAAACAGTCCGCTGATCTCGACCGCTTCGGGGAAGTCGGAGCCGTCCTGGATAGCTTCTATACATTTCTGAATTCGTTTGCGGTATTCCGGGGAGCCTGTCTGTAAAGACTTGAGACTGGTCATCAGGTCGCAACCGGCTTCCAGCAGCAGAGAGAGGTCGCTGGCGCAGTCGGCGTAGGTTCGATCGGCGTTCAGTTCGCCGACGACGGGAGCGTTATACAGTAACCATTCCCGAAATCTTTGGATGCGCGGATCGGTACCGGCCAGCAAGAGATGAATCAGCCAGACCGCGAGGATCGTGCCGATGAGCACGAAGGAGGAGAGGTTTTCGGTGCACCAGATGAGGACTCGCGTCGGCCAGGGGAGCGGAACTCCTAGTCCGTTGAGAAACGGAAGTAGCTGGGGGAACATGTAGAAGCCCATGAAGAGGGCCATGCCGATCGAAACAACGGCAAGGAAGAAGGGGTAGGCGAGAGCTCCCCTCACTTCTCGCTCCGTCTTATCTCTCCGAGAGGCGCGATGAGAGCCACGTTCCAGGACTTCGGCAAGGCCGCCCGTGGTTTCTCCGACCACAACGATGCTGATGATGAAATCGTTGAAGGTGTTTCCAAGAGACTTCATCGCTTCGGACAAGCGGAATCCGCTGCTGAGCTTCTCGGCCAAGACCTGGCAGGTGGGGGCAACCCTTGGCAGGTCGCTGGTTGCCATGGATTCGAGAGCCGAGACGAGGGGGACTCCGGAAGACAGCATAATATAGGTCTGCAGGCACCACATGTAGACCTCGTGATGGCTCAAAGGTTGGCGGGGGAGGCGCTCATCTCGAGACTGACTCTTGGCTGAGCTCATTGGTTGAAGAGTCGAAATTGGAAGGTGGCCTGGCGCGAAGATTTGTATTCTTGCTGGCCCTCCTTTTCGACTTTGACTTCCATTTCTAGCATCTCTTTTGTGGGTCTCAGAAAGCGGACGTACCCGTTTGCTCCGAGTGTGGCAAACACACGTTTTTCGGGGTTTAAGCGGACGAGTTGCTCGTTTTCGAAAGCGATGGTGAAGGGGTCTTCCCATTCGGGCAGCCCTTCGGCCGTCACCACTGGTGTTCCGTCCGGTTGGGTCTTTAAGGCGCGGAGTTCGATCGACTCGGTATATTGGGGATCGTCCGCGTAATCGTCCGGCTGGAGTAGTTGAGCTGATTTGACGGCTGCATCCACGTGTCTGACCGCAGCCATGACGGTTCGGTCCACTTCGCTTTTTACGCCGATCACTCTCTCCGCACGGATAGTGGAGAGGTAGATGGCGATGATAGCTGCGAGCATGACGAAGAAGATAGATCCCACTACCATAACCTCGATTAGGGTTGCGCCTTTTCTGTGTCGTCTCATGGCCTACTCCTTCAGAAACTTGGTGGACATAGGCTTCTGGTGCTCGACCCCTTTTTCGTCGGTCCAGTAGAGAACGATATCGACCTGTCTCAGGTCGTCTTTCAGGGCCACCTCGGAAAGCTCGAAAGAGATCCCTTCCAAATTAGGGACGGGTTGTCGGCCTTCGGGAAAGACGTCCGGCACGAGCGGCCTTTGAAAGTCTTCCGACAGGGCTTGTCCCGCTTGGCCAAAAACAGAGTTGGCCGCAATACTGATGGTCTCGTAAGTGCGGCCTTCGGCCTGATTACGCAGCACGGAGCCGAGCACGCCGAGGAGACCCAATAGGACGATAGAGCAGATCATGATGGCAAACATCATCTCGATCATGCTGAACCCCGCCGTTGCAAAAGATACAGCTTTAGCAATAGGTCTACGTATCACAACGACTCCTCCGGGCTCTCCTCCTGTGATCGCTTCGACGCGGGAGAGAGATTCCTTTTGATTTGCTGAGACGGTACCGCCGATTAATTTTCATGAGATTGGTCCTTTCTAGATCGATGCGGAGGCAAGAGAGTAGAGCGGCATGAAGGTCGCGAGAACGACAAATCCGCTCACCAGGCCCATGGCTAAGAGAATAATGGGCTCGGCGAGTTGGGTGGTCTTGGAGAGGCGCAGGTTCACCGATTCGTCGAGTACCTCCGCAATATCGCGAAAAGCCCGAGGAAGTTCGCCGACTTCCTCGGCTGTGTTGACCTGGATTGAGAACCTCTTGGGAATAAGTCCGCTATTCTGGGCAGCCCGGGTGAAGTCGGAGCCGCTCCGTAGTTCGTTAAGACAGTGGTTGACGCGCCTTCTTTGCTCTGACGAAGTGGTGCGGAGGGTCTTGAGGGAGGTCAGGAGATCGCATCCGGCTTCCAAGAGGAGAGAGAGGTCCTTCATGCAGTCGGCAAGCTCGCGTTCGGAATTGATCTTGCCGAGGCCGGGGGATTTAAAGAGAAGCCAGGCTCGGAGACGCTCCGTGCGAGGGTCGTCTCCGAAGACAAGAAGGCGGATGAGCCAGGCGCTCAGGATTGTCCCGATGAGGATGACGGCGGAGAGACTTCCGGTCAGAGAGATCATGAACCGTGTCGGCCAGGGTAGCGGGACTGAGAGCCCCTGCAAGAAGGGCAAGAGCCTTGGGAACATGTAGAAAGCCATAAAGGCGGCCATAGAAACGGATGTGAGGGCGAGAAAACCTGGATAGGCCAGGGCTGCTTTGAACTCTCTTCGTAGCCTGTCCTGACGATCGGCACGCTCCGACGCGCGTTCCATGACGTTGGCCAGTGTCCCGGTGTTCTCACCCACAACCATCAAGCTCAGTACGAAGTCTCCAAAGACCGGCTTCATCGACTCCATGGCCGAAGAGAGCCGATGACCGTGGCCGAGTTGGGTCGCCAGGCGCTCGCAAGCCGGAGAAAGACGGGGCAAGTCGCTCCGGGCGATGGATTCCAAAGCCGTAAGGAGAGGCACTCCCGCTGAGAGCATAAGGTGCATCTGAAGCGCCCAGATTTGAGTATCGCGCTCTGTCAGAGCATTCCGCGGGCTGTTGTGGGTCGAGGTGGACATGATGGATCACTTTTACATTCTAGTTACATACCGGGAGGACAAGCACAGCAGGGTGTCTGTGTGACCTGGTATGATTTTTTCATAACGAACCCAACACGGTTCTATACAATCTAGAGTGAGTGAGTCAGAGAGCCTTCGAGAAATCGGAGGCTCTTTTTTGTGGGCACTTTCATCGGGTTCAAGTTAGCAGGAGAGACTCGTCTCTAGCTGTGAATCCTTCTCGCGGGTCGGCGTCGTTTATTACGACAAGGTTAAGAGTCCGTCACCCTTCTCCGGCTTGAGAAATGAAAAAAGCCGACTCTGGTCGGCTTCTAAGGGTTGCGGGGAGTTTTTGAATCTAGGCGGAGAGTTTGGAGAACCCCGGCAACGCGCTGCATCGAGCTCCCGTCTCTCGGACCAGACTCTGACTCAAGACAAGGAGTCGCTGCCCCTCTTTGGCTTGTTGGACGACGCTCTCCATAGGATCGCGACGGCGAAGACTGTCGAAGGCGTTGAGCCATCCCGCGACTCCCTCCTGATAGAATTGCTTTGCCATTCGGTCGACAGCTCGGGCCCCGAGAGGCTTCCGCATATCATAGAGGTTGGTGAAGAGTGACCGCTCGGCTCGTCTCAGCCAGGCTTCGGCTTGCTGCTCAAGCCCCTCGTGGTGCAGGCGAAGGCCGAAGCGAAAGTCTTTCCAGTTCTCTGTCTGGAGGTCGTTGAGCGACAGATTTTTACCCAGGGCACGCCAGTGCTCCTCGGGCATTTGGCGCCGGTCTTTCGTTTTTAAGGCTATCTTGACGATCATTTCTCGAATATCTCCCTGAGTGTGTTGATGCCATTATGGATCGGGGCATTGTTCGGGTGGTGTTAAATCTGTCGAGTCATGCAACAGTCTTGTTAACTATCGGGGAGAGCTGCCCCAGAGCGCTCCTATATCGGCCAGCGATTTCTGGAGCTGCTCTCGGTTCTTGCCGCTCAACTCGGAGCGCTCGATACCCAGGAGACGATGTGTCTCGACCTGCTCTGCGAGAGATTTGAGAGACTCGGCGGTGGCGGTGAGGGCCGCTCTAAGATTCGGACTCTCCTGAACAAGTTGAGTCAATCGTCGGACCTCCTGACTCTGAGAAACAAGCAGGCCTCTGAACCGCTCCGGTTCCATATGTCTCGCCGCCCTTCGGATTGTCTCCAAGCGGGCTAACATCTCCGGCGTAAAGTCGGCTTTTCCGAAGCTAGCTTCCGTGTGGACACCGTTTAGCTTTTCCAATCCGAGAAAATAGTGCCGATCCTTTTGCACGACCTCATGGAGATAGTGGATTCTGCCCAACCAACAAGCCCGGCGGGCTTCACTCCGAGCTTCCACGAGTTGGAGGCGGTGGAGCCGGCTGGGGCATCCGAATACGGGAAGGGGGCGAGCGGCGCGGGGAACGGAGGGATCGGCCCAACCGGCCAGATAGGTCGAACTCTCGGGCTGAAAGGAGCCCAGCACTTCGACTGCGGCCTCTGCCGTGACAACATCGTGATCGACGATCCGAACCTTTCCGCTTGCCAGATCCAGGACTGTCCTACCCTGAAAAGCTGAGAACTGTTGCAGCATCTCTTGCTCTCTCCGACTCCAGTCGATCGGTGCGGGCTCCGCCTCCTGACGAATTCGGGCCGAGACATAGCGAGAGCCTAGCTCAAGCCAGCTACCCAAGGAGGCAGCGGTGGAAGGTTCCTCTCTATCCAACCACGCTCCCCATAGAGCTGTCGGGCTTGGAAACTCGTTCTCGGGAAGGCTGCGGAACAGGTTGAGTTGCCCCTCGCTGAGCTGTTTCTCCGCCTGCAGGATTGTGAGATGCTTCCAAACCACGAGGATAGCGCAGACGCCCGCCACGAAGCGGGTGCGGAGGTCGGCCTTGGCAGCGGCGTCGGGAGGTTGAAGCAATAGGAATAGCGCGCCCGAGACCGAGCGTTCCGCCTCTCGTAAGGCGCGCTGTAAGAGAGTCTTTTGAGGGCGTCGGAAGCTCACGGAGCATCCTTCTTCGACAAGCGTTGAGTCTCCGCCCAGGGAGAAAAGCTACGGGAGTCCGAATCGCCAGCCATGCGCACACTCTTCCTCTGTCTTCTGTTAGCCTTACCAGTCCTCGCTCAGGACTACACTTTTCTCGGCGACTACAAGAGTCATCGTCTGCAAGGGTCCCGACTGGTGATCGAGTCGGACAACCGGACTTTGACCCTCCAAACCTTCCAGGGTGGCATCGTCAAAGTCGTGGTCGGGGAGGAGCAGACGGTTCCTCTGCAACTTGTGGAACCTGCCTCGGAAACTCCCGAGATCACGGTCGGCTCTGACGAGATCGTGGTCCGTTCTCAGGACAGCCGCGTGGTTGTCGGTAAAGCACCGCTTCGCATTTCGGTTTATCGCACCGACGGATCTCAAGCCTTGAAGGATGATCCGGCCTTCGGCCATGGATGGAACGGCAAGGAAGTACGGACCTGGAAGGTGTTGGAGCCGGAGATGAAGTTCTATGGTCTGGGAGAAAAGTCGGGTGACGTCAACAGAGCCGGCCGTTTCTTCACCAACTGGAACGCCGACACACCCGCCTACCGAAACGACACCGATCCGCTGTATTGCAACATCCCCTTCTTTTCCGGAGTGCAGAAAGGCCGAGCGTTTGGCCTGTTCTTCCCCAACACCTACCGCTCGACATTCAACCTCGGAGCAGGCAATAAGCGCCTTTTCTCTCTCGGAGCCGAGGACGGGGGAATGTCCTACTACGTTTTTTGCGGACCCGATATGAAGACGGTGCTGGCCCAATACACCAGACTGACGGGAGGTATGGCTCTCCCTCCTAAGTGGGCTCTGGGCTATCAGCAGTGCCGGTGGAGTTACTACCCGGAGTACGAGATACGCGATGTGGCGCGCGAGTTTCGCCAACGCAAGATACCGGCTGACGTTCTCTATTTTGATATCCACTATATGGATGCCTATAAAGTCTTTACCTGGCATCCCGAGCGCTTCCCCAATCCCGCTAAGTTGCTATCCGATCTCCACGAACAGGGGTTCAAGCTGGTGACCATCGTGGACCCCGGAGTGAAAGTGGAGGAAGGCTATCCGGTTTATGAGGAGGGCCTCGCTCGCGGTCTTTTCCTGAAGTACCTCGACGGAGAGCTGTTTGAGGGGCAGGTCTGGCCGGGATGGTGCCACTTCCCGGATTTCCGCAAAGAAGCGACCCGAGATTGGTGGGGTGCCAAAGATGCGGCTTCTCGCTCCCTGGGTGTGGACGGGTTTTGGAACGATATGAACGAACCCGCTCTTTGGGGCAAGGAGATGCCGTTTGTGGTTGAAGGGATTAAAGCCCTCCATAACGTCTACGGCCTGCTGATGGCCCAGGCCACCTATGAGGGCCTTCTCGCCGACGATCCGGGGAAGCGTCCTTTCGTCGTCACCCGGGCCGGGTGGGCGGGCATAGGGAGGTATTCGGCGGTGTGGACGGGGGATAATTCCGCCAGCTACGACGACCTCGCCCTCTCCATTCGGACCAACCTGGGCCTGGGGCTTTCCGGAGTCTCTTTTGTGGGATGTGACGTGGGCGGCTTTATCGGCACGCCTTCTCCGGAGCTCTATTCGCGATGGATGCAGGCGGCCACGCTCTCTCCTTTCATGCGCAGCCACACCGTGCACGACACTCCGGACCAGGAGCCGTGGTCGTTCGGTGAGGAGACGGAGAGACGAAGCCGACAAGCTCTGGAGAGGCGCTACTCTCTCATGCCGTATCTATATAGCGAGCTTCATCACAGTCACCGAAGCGGGGTGCCGATGTACCGCCCGATGTGGCTGGAGTTTCCCGGTGATGAGACGTGTTACGACAATCAGTATCAGCATCAGTTTATGTACGGACCGTCCTTGCTGGCGGCGCCCGTGATTCGAGAAGGGCAGCGTTTCCAGAAAGTGTACCTGCCGGAGGGAGAATGGTACGAGGTGGAGACCGGCGCGCTTCACGCCGGGGGGCGCACCGTTTTGGTGGAAGCAGGACTGGATAGTTCCCCACTCTTTTATCGTCAAGGCTCGATCGTTGCGACCCGCGCCCCTGAACAGTACGTAGGAGAGAAGCCGCTCGATGTGCTGGAACTCACCGTGGTACCGGGGAAAGCAGGTCGGTACACCGTGGTGTTGGACGATGGCATTTCTGTTGATGGCACGGCGGAGGAATTGAAGTTTACCTACGACGGCAAGCAAAGCTTGAAGGTAGACCTGCCGGCGGGCCCTTTCACTTCTCAGATCAAGCGACTGAAGTTGCGGGTGGCCGGACTCCGAGGGCCGATTCAGTTTCGCGGTCAGGTAGCCCCTTCATCAGGTGGTTGGGCGGAAACCGCCGCGGGGAGCGGGACGTTCAGTTGGTAGCTCCTCCCACGCTCGCTCAAACACAGGCCGAGTTTAGGCAAAGTAGGGAGCATCGGGGGCGATGTAGCTGTTCACAGGGCCGATGAAGGTCTCCGCCGGGCCGACAGTGGGGTCGACCGGACCGATGAAGGTCTCGGCGGGGCTCATCGAGGGAGCGACCGGACCGACGAAACTCTCGGCGGGACTCACCGAAGGAGCGACCGGACCGACAAATTGCTCTGCTCGAGGGGACTCGCTCGGGTTCATTAAACTTCGGAGCGCTGCATCGAGCCCACGAAGAGCGACGGAATCGCTCTTTTGGAAATCGGCTTTCATCTGAGCTAATGATTCGCTTCCGGAATAGTTGGGGTCGACCAGGAAGCCGCCTCCGTTCTTCTCGAAGCTCCAGCCGTTACTAGCGGGTGCTTCTGCCCGAGTAGGAGGGACGTTGTCCGCCGAGTTGGCGTTTTTCGGCTCTTCCTTACTCGGGACGATCAGGTTTTGGCCGGCCTGGACGAGGTCCGCGTTGCGAAGTTTGTTGGTGGAGACGACGCGATCGAGGAGCGACTTACCATCGGCCCCTTTGCTATAGATCTCTTCGGGGGTGTAGCCCTTGTTCATGAGGATACTCTCCAGGCAGTCGTTCTTGCCGGTGCCCCACTTGTCGACTTTCACCTGGGCGGCACTCTTGGCGATGGAAGAGTAGGGGTTGGGTTGGGATTTGGCTTCTTTGGAGAGGGTCACGGCGTCCGTGGGTGCTGAGTTGGAATTGGTCGATTTGAGGAGGGCCGTTCCTTCGGCGATCATCTTCCCGGCAATTCCGTTGGAGGACCCGGTTGTACCGGTCCGGCCGGCCGTTCCGTTTCGGACTCCGTCGATTGTTGTGGCGGCTAATTTGATCAGTTTGGTGAGTGACATATGATTCTCCTAGAAAACTCTTATGACACGATACTACGGCTGACCGGGGGCGAAATCAGTGACGGTCGTCAACAAACGCCCTAAAAAAAGACCCCGGATTGCTCCGAGGTCTTTTCTCGCGTGGACTTTAGGGATCGATTTGAGCCATAAACCAGCTCTCGGTATCTTCTTTCTTCTCGCCCCGAGTGCCGACTTGAGTCCAGTAGTTTGGATTGTAGCCGGGCTCCAGCGCCACCGCACCCTGGCCTTTAATGTTCACGGTCACCATGCTGCCGCGGACACTGTATTGGAATTGGTAGGGGCTGTTGGTCCACCACCATCGGCCGTTGAAACTGTTGCCCTGGATGTAGGCTTCCATGGCCCCGCCGGGATAAAAGTGGAACATATTGCCCGAGGTGGAGCGCCAGGTCCCTGCGTTGGCCGGTGAAAGGGTCAGGGCGAGCATGAAAGTCGCCAAAATTAGACAGAGTTTGTTTTTCATCTTACCTCCCTCAAGGTGACAGAGTCTTTGTCGAAACGTCTTGTGGTCCCCCTTGTTTTACACGAGGCAACGGAAACTGTCCCCATGTTCGGACGAGAGGTCCACGGAGCAGGACAAGCGGTTATTCGTCTGCTTGAGAAGCCGCTCGGCGAGCCTGGGCCTGGCCCAGGAATCCGGCTACTCCGAGATAGACGAAGGCTACCGGGACGGCTACAAACGAGATGGCTTGCAGGGTGAGTGAAAGGCCCTGGATGAAGGCGAAGGCCCCCGAGGCGATGGCGTCGCCGGCTCGATAGACGAAAGTGTCGATAAAGCTCTTGGAAAGGTATTTCTCCCGCCGGCTCACGACGGTGTAAAGCACTTCTCGCGAGGGTCTTGATATGCCGTAGTTGGCTGTGCTCCGGCAGACTTCCACGGCCGCCAGCGGCCACAGGCCGGGGTTGAATCCTAGAGCTACGAAACCGATGACTGTGACGATGGGCACCATCGAGAGACCCACTGAGAGCCCCAACATCGGGAGGATGTGGCCGGTCAGAAAAAGTTGAATGATCAGGGTGAAGACGGAAATAAGGAGACTCACCGTGGCAAAGAAAGCGACTCTCTCTTCGCGATCGGAAAGAGTGACGTCCACGATGTGCTGCTTCTGGAAGTAGAGGAACGTGGAAGTAAAGGTGTAGAGGAACAGATAGAAACAGATTCCCAGTAGATAGGGCGACTTGATAATGTCCGTGATACCCGAGAAGGCGTTCGGTTTGGAAGGGCCGGTTTCGCGCGGCGGCTCCGTGTGGTCGCGGGTGAGACCCAGCATGGCGTAGACGGCCAGCTCCAAAGTGACGACGGTGATGAAGAGTAGGTTTGTGGGGCCGAGGTCGTCCACTAGGGCAGTCGTGGCCCAGGATCCGAATAACTGACCGGCGGTACCACCGGCTCCCACCAGTCCAAAGAGCTTCTTACTATCGCGAGAATCGAAAAGATCCGCCATGAGGGCCCAGAAGATGGACACCGCGAAAAGGTTGAAGACGCTGACCCAAACGAAGAAGACGGTGCCGACGGCGAAGGCCGTCCCCTGGATCTGAACGGCCTCCCCTCCTTTCGGCATCATTCCGGCCTTTTCCAGCCATTTGAAGGCAGCTATGAAGCCCAGCAGATTGAGCGCGAAGAAGCGGTAGACGAACTTGATAAATCGAACGCGGCTGACCCGGTTCATGAGAGCGCTGAAGATAGGGTTGGCGACGACCATCACCAGCAGAGTCCACACGAAAAGCTTGGGGATGAACTCTTTCCCCAGCAAAAGTGCGATATCGTCCCTTAGCGGCTTGGCCACGTAGTAGCCCGCTAAGACAAAGAAAATGTAGAGGGTGGCCAGCCCGGCCGGCGCGATTTGGGACTCCTCCAGGCCGGTCGCCCGGCAGAATAGACGCTTCACAAGCTGAGCCGTCTGACCTCGGTCTTGAGGAATTCTCCCTCACGCTCCAACAGAATCATCTCGCCAAAGTCCAACTCCAGCCAATCCTCCTTATCCTCGGTAAGGGGCTCGGAGGCCAGCACGGCAGCAGTCGTCTGATGTTCGTGACAGGTGTCCACCTGGTAGTCCTCGTGCTTGTCGAAGTCTCGCCCTCGAAGAACGTAAAGCGGCTCCAGAATAGTGGAGAGGAGGAAATCCTCGGAGCCGACTTTGGCCATCCTCAATTCTTCCAACTCCCCATCGATGTTCGTTTCCCCGTGGAAGCCGGACCCATAGTTGACCGCCACCACGCGGTTCTCGGAGGCAAAGGCGAGCTTGAGCTTGCTGTGGGTCACGATTCCCAGGTCTTTCATACTCCGTATGATGAGCTTGAGCATTCGCTCCAGAGCGTCTTGGAACCCGTCGCCGTCGTCATCCTCCAGAAGGGAGAGAAAAAGCGTGTAGAGGAATTCCGTGTCGGTGGTGCCGCACATCTTGCCCACGAATTCGTCTTTGCAGTGAGTCAGGAGTTCTCTCTGAAGGATACGCCAATTCGGTAGGGAGCCGTTGTGGACCATGCTCCAATTGGTGCCCTCGTAGAGAAAAGGATGGCAGTTTTCGTCGGCGATCACGGCTTCCGATTGGTAGGTGGAGGCGCGGATGTGAGCGAGGACCGTGTGGCCCTGAAGGGAGGGGATCAGAGTGCTGGTGTTGTCGTCGAAGAAGGCGGGCACGGCACGGCGATAGCGAAGAGGGGTTTCCGGCCGGAGGAAGCTCTCGCTCCAGGTGGCGAAGCCCCAGCCCGCCAACTGCATCAAAGGGTGATGCTCCGGTGCCCGAGATTGGTTGATCAGACTGTTGGCAGGCTTGAGGAGCAGATTCTCAAGGGGCAGCTCGGGGCCTAAGTAGGCCAGAATCCGGCACATCAGTTCCCTCCAAGTTTTTCCCACAAGTACGAATAGATGAGGGCGGTGAGATACGCTTGTTGCTTGTTGTTACTGACTCCGGCGTGGCCGCCCTCCATATTTTCGTAGTAGTCCACCCGATAGCCGTACTCCTTGAGCTTGGCCACCATTTTTCGAGCGTGGCCGGGGTGCACCCGGTCGTCTTTGGTGGAGGTGTAAAGCAGCACCGGCGGATAGTTTCGCCCCCGCTCCACGTGCTGGTAGGGGGAGTAAGTCTTGATGAAGGACCAATCTTTGCTTTCGTCGGGATTGCCGTACTCCGCCATCCAGCTAGCTCCGGCGAGGAGCTTGTGGAAGCGCTTCATGTCGAGCAGAGGGACTCCGATCAAGACGGCTCCGAACAACTCCGGGTGGCGGGTCAGCACGGCGCCGGTCAGCAATCCGCCGTTGCTGCCGCCGTGCACGGCTAGATGACGAGGTTTGGTGAAGCCTCGGCTGACGAGGTCTCTCGCCACCGCTTCAAAATCCTCGAACGCTTTATGGCGGTTTTCCCTTAGAGCCGCCTGGTGCCAGGAGGGTCCGAACTCGCCGCCGCCGCGGATGTTGGCAGAAACGTAGATCCCGCCACGCTCCAGCCAGCTGGCGCCGACCAGGCTCAGATATCTCGGAAGCAAAGAGACCTCGAAACCTCCGTAGCCGTAAAGCAGCGTGGGCGTGTCGGCGCCGAGCGGCAGATGGTCCTTGTACATAATGTAGTAGGGTACTTGAGTCCCGTCGGGCGACTCCACCCAGAGCTGTTCGCACACGATGTCATCGGATTTGAATCGCTCCGGCAGGCTCTTCATCTTGGTGAGTTGAGACTGGCCGTCGTGGTGATAAAGTGTGGTGGGAGTGACAAAGTCTTCGTGAGAAAGAAAGAAGTCGTTGCGCCAAACGGAGGTGGCGGCGGGACTGGTGCATCCGCCCCTGCTCACCTGGACCTCTTCCTCCGTCCAGCTTTCCTCACCTGGTACGAACTTGTGAAGGGTGGTCTGGACATTTTTGGTGATGGCCACTAGCAGGCCGTCTCTGAGACCACTGACCGACTCGATGGTGCCGGTCGAGCCCGGGTCGTAGAGGACGACCGGCTTGGCGGACCCGGAGAGGAGGGCTTCCAGTTCTACCGAGGCGAGGGCTCCCGCCGGAATCTCGCCCCAGGCCGAACGCGGAGTGAGCAGAAGTTGGCCGTGAAAGAGCCCTCGCAGCGGAGCATCGGTGGGAAGCTCAAGCTTGATCTTCTCGTCCCCTTTCAGGTAGTGGGTCTCCTCGTTCCAGAAGTCGATGCTGCGAGAGACAAACTCGTGCGTACCTTCCGGACGCCTTGAGACCCAGGCGCTGGCGGCCAGGTCTTCTTTTTGGACCTCGTAAAGAAAGGTCGCGTCGGCCAAGGGGGTACCACGTTTCCATACTTTGATAACCCGTGGATAGCCGGATTCGGTCATGGAGTCGTCGTCAAACTTGGTCCCTACGTACAGCGTGTCGGCATCTTTCCAGGAGATGTCGGACTTGGCCTCAGGCACCACGAAACCGTTCTCCACGAACTCTTTCTTGGTCAGATCGAATTCCCTCACCACGCAGGCATCGCTGCCGCCTCGGCTGAGCCAAAGCATGCTCTGCTTGTTGTCGGGCGCGTGGATCTGCTGACCCTTGTAGACCCAGTTCTCATCCTCGGTCTCAGCGAGCTGGTCGATATCCAGGACCTCTTCCCAGTCCTGGGAGCCGTTCAGGTAGTCTTTCAACGCCATACGGCGGATCAGACCGCGAACATACTTCTCATCTCTCCAGAAATTGTAGACCTCGTCCCCCACGAACTGCGGGTAAGCCAGTTTCTCTTTCGAGTCGAGGATCTCGATGGAGCGCTTTTCAATTTCTTTGAAGAGTTCCGTTTCTTCATACTTGTCGAGGGTCTCTTTATTCTGAGTTTTGACCCATTCGATTGCTTCTTCTCCCTCGACTTCTTCCAGCCAGAGGTAAGGATCGTCAGACATCTTTCACCACTTTCAAAAACTGTTTGAGAGCATTTAAATGCTCGTCCACTTTCGTTAATCCTAAGCCCATCGTGTTGCAGCGGAAGTGGGTGGCGCCGAGCGACCTCCACTTCTGATACTCGGCTGCTCGCTCGCTTTCCGGGAAACGGGCCAGCACGATTCGTGCGTCCATCCCGAAGTCGTCCGGCTCTCGACCCGCTTCCTTTAAAAATCCACGAAGCCTATCCACGATGGCCTCTTCCCGACCCTCCGGTAGAGTTGCCGGTATCCATCCTTGAGCAAATCTCGCCGCCCGCTTCAAAACGGCGTCCGCACTACCACCCATCCAGATGGGCGGGGGAGTGGTGGGTAAGGGGTTGAGGCCACATCTCTTGACAGTATGGAAACGTCCCTCAAAATCGACCAGCGGCGAGGTGAAGAGTTGCTCCATCAATTCGAGCTGCTCGTTCATCCTTTTGCCCCTGGTGGAGAAGTCGCTGTTCAAGCTTTCCGCTTCGGCGCGGTTCCATCCGGCTCCAACTCCCAGCCGGAAGCGACCTTCGGACAGCAGAGAGAGCTCGACCGTCTGCTTGGCCACCAGGCGGGCGTCCCGCTGAGGTAGGATCAGGATCCCCGTTGCGAACTCCAAGCGAGTTGTCCAGGCGGCCATGAAGCTAAAGAGGACGAAGAGTTCGTGGAACTGGTCGTTATGATCGTAGATGAACGACTGTTCGGGATAGCTCGCCCTCTCCGCCCCCAGGATGTGGTCGTAGGCCAGGACGTAGCTATACCCCAGCTCTTCCACGCCCTGAGCAAAATCCCGGATGGCCCGCGGGTCGGTCCCGATCTCGGTTTGAGGAAAGACGGCTCCGAATTTCATAGTCAGGGGATTCTCATTTCGGCTCGATAGACCTGGGAGCAGATAGGCGATCAAACCGGAGGAGTGGTTGCCGGGCAAGTCGTAACACAACGGGGTGGTCAACGTCTCCCTCATCCTCATCCTTGTTGCCTCTCTCCTCGTTCTGCCGGTGACCGCTGAGCCGCTGAGCCTTCAAGAGGCGGGCCGGAGGGCGCTCGACAACAACCCTCAAGGTAGAGAGTCAAAGGCTCGGGTCGGTGCGGACAGAGCCCGATTCGGCCAATCGCAGGCGCCGTTCTACCCCACCATCAGAGCCGAATCGGAGTATCTAAACGACGAGAAACGTGAAGACCAGGTCAAATCGTACGAGGAAGACAGAGGGGTGAACCTCGTCGCTACGCAGCTTTTAACGGACTTTGGGAAACGACGCTATTCGTCCAAGCAGGCCGAACTGTCCTACCAGGCCACCGAGAAAGCCAACGAGGCCGTCGCGCAATCGCTCCTCAACGATGTCGCCAGGGCCTACTTCGTGGCCCTGAGCTCGGCCCAGAGCGTCTACATTCAGCAGGAAGCTCTGCGTCTTGCCCGGCTCCGCCAGATCGAGGCGCAAAGCCTATTCAATCAAGGGAAACGCCCTCTGGAAGACTTGAGTTTAGCCGAATCGGACGTTTCGGCTATCGTGGTGGATTTGCTGGAAGCAGAGGGGGTCGAGCGGAATGCTCGGGTCCGGCTGGGTAACGCCATGGGAATGGCAGAGACATACAAGGGCCCACTAGTCAAATGCTCCATGCCGGCTCGCGACTGGCGTTTGGATCTCGCCATGGAAACAGCTCAGGAATCACGTCCGGACCTGGCCGACGCCCGATTGAGAACCCAGTCCGCCGAGTCCGGAATCGGAGCGGCGAAAAGCTCCTATTGGCCCAATCTGTCGGTCAGTGCCGAATATGATTTTCTGGACAAGGGGGTCACTCCTCAAGACTACCTGTGGGAGGTGCGCCTGAACCTGAGCTTCCCTATTCTCAACGAGCCTTTTCTTTCCAGTAGCGTGGCTCTGGCCGAAGCCCAGACCGAGCAAGCCCGAGCTCGTGAGGACGCCCGCTCGAACGACGTGGCCGGTGAAGTTCAGACAGCTCTGGTCAACCTCGAAACGACTCGACTTCGTGTTCACGCGGTGCACCGGGCCGTCTTGCAGGCTTACCAAACATTCATCCTCACCTGGACGAGTTATCGACTGGGTAAAAGTAGTGCGCGCGATGTCTCCAACGCACAGCGAGATCTCATTTCCTCCCTGACCACCCAGAATTCGGTGTACACGGACTTACAACTGGCGGAGCTAGAGCTGCTGCGCTCGACGGGCCGGCTTGCTGTCGACTCGCTTCCCTCGGAGACCGGAACGAAGCGAAATCTGTACTGGCCGTTCGCGGAGCAGGAGGCAGGACGATGAGGTTTTCCTGGTTGCTTACTCTGGCGCTCTTGCTGCTGTTACCGGGGCAGGGCTCGGCCCACGAGATACTACTGAAGTCCGATGACGGCCAGGTCTTGCTGGTTTTGCAGCTGAAGCCTCAGTGGAGTGCCACCGCGGCGCGGGACGCCGTCGAACTGGCTTCTCCCAATGGGCGCACCAGAATACACTGCCTGGAGTTGCGGGCCAGTACTTCCCTTGAGGAAGGACGGGTCTTCTTGCAGACGATGCGGGATTCTTTGTTTCAAACCTATGAACCGGAAGGGGACGAGAATACCGAATTGGACGGCACTCCCGCGCTGTTGCTGCGTGGTCGCGGAATGTCGCGGGGGTTCGATACGAAGCTGGAGGCGCTTATCTTTCGAACAGCCGATGGAAATGTCTGTTTGGTCACGCTGCAGCAAGACGTGGGATATGAAACAGATACGCAACTGAAGTCTTTCATCAGTCTGCCTTCGAACTAACCGTCTCATGGTATAGTGGAACGATGCTGCGCCACGTCGTCCTCATTCTGACTCTGAGTCTCGCTACTCTGGCTCAGGAAGTGCCGATCGAGATTGAACTTGTTCCGCCACCTCCCGACCTTGGGATCACTTTCACCGTCGAATCCGCTCCGCCACGATCCACGAAGCCGGCCTGGACGCCTCCTCCCATCACTTGTCGAGTCTGTCTGGAGATGAAGGTCGACGGGGTGTGTCCTTGCCTTGAGCCCCTCACTCAGGCGCTGGCTCAAACATTGTTGGCCAAAGTGCGGACAGCCGTGGATGCGGCCACTTCCGGAAGGGTGGTCTTGAAGAGCCCGATAGCCATTCGTGCCGTGTCGAGCAGTCGGCTCAGGCAGATGGAAGGGGAGCATCTGCTGGGACTGTATCAGGACGGGGTCATCTGGGTGAGCGACGCGCTGAATCGCCGACAAGCGGTCGGTGTGATCGCTCACGAAGTCGGTCACGCCTGGTTCTTCGAGAATCGGATGGATGTGAACACGCCCAACGAAATGCTGTTTGAAGGCTTCGCGGAGTGGGTCAGCTATCTGGCTCTCCTGGAAGTAGGCGATCGGGACGCGGCAGCGAGCATAGAGCATACCGACCAATCGGTTTACGGCCGGGGTGCTCGAAAGTTGATTGCGCGCCATCGTCAAGAGGGGATGGCGGCTGTACTGGAGCTTGTCCTGACCGGCCGCTCTCTGTAGAGCTTCCTGCTGGTGCTCTTTTCGGGTGACCGAAATCTCGTTGTCTGGGTATAAAAACAGCTGAGGAGTTCAGCAGGGTGTCACTGGTTGTCGAGTCGCAGAATGTGGCTGACGAGCGGCTTATGGAGCTATTCCTGAACGGGGATCATCAGGCTCTGGAGGCGCTGGTCAGACGCTACGAAAAGCCTTTGTTTGGTTTGGCCGTGCGCACTTTGGGATGCCGCGCCGCCGCCGAAGATGCTTTCCAGGAAACCTTTCTTCGTGTTTATCGCCGTCGGGCCACTTATCAGTTGGGACGGAGCTTTCGAGCCTGGGTCTACAGTATTTGTCTGAACGTCTGTCGAGACGCTCTGCGCAAGCTGCAGAGACGCCAAGAAGTGCCGCTGGATTCTGACGCTCGTGCCGAAGATGTGGGCTCGGACCCGGCTGAACGGGTCGCCACTATGCTTGAACTGGCCCGAGTACGCCGAGCGCTGGCTCAACTTCCCAAGAAGCAGAGCGAAGTCGTCCTGCTGGCCCACTACCAAGGTCTGGCTTATCCGGAGATCGCCGAGGTGCTGAATATCCCGGTGGGCACCGTGAAATCTCGGAACTTCACTGCCATGCGCAACCTGGTCCGCTTTCTTCACAAGAGAAAATAAACTGAACCGAACCACCCTCTCCGGCGTAACAGTCATGAATACATCCAACAGGAGGTCTCATGACTCTAGACATCGCGACGCCGGGGAGACAACCTGGACACTCTTCGGAAGAGGCCACGGCAGCCGAAATGAAGTTTGCCGGACACTATCTCAATCTCTTCGGCATGTTTCTTTTGGTGGTCGGGGTGGTTTCAAACTTGAAGTCGTCGGGCGCCGGAACCGGTCTTCTAGAGACCCTTCTGGGAGTGGCTTTGGGGCTGGTGCTTCTGGGGGCCGGAGAGTACAGCGCCTCCCGAGGAGACGGTCGCTATTCCCACCCCCTGCTGACCGGCGGCTTCTGCCTGCTTTTCCTGGCCATCTGTTCGGCTCACTTTCGACACAGCTTGATCGGCTTGGAGGCTCTCTTCGGTTGGCTTCTACTGGTGGTGATCGCCTCCAACGCTTCGGTCTTCAGGCACGATTCCAAATTGATCGGAAACGTGATGCTCACAGTGTACTTTCTCACACCGATCTTCATGACGTTCTCCTTTCTCGATTTCTCCACCATCTTTCTCTATCTCCTGGCTATCAATCTTGGGGCCACGATAGTCGCGTTTCACAAGCGCTGGGAGTTTCAGCTCACGGTCTCCGCGATCGGCAGCTACGCTTTCTACTTCGCCCATTTCCGAACCGGCGTCGCCTGGCAGTCGCTGGCCTTTCTGTTGGCCGTTTACGGGCTCTCTCTGGTGGTCAACTATCTTCTCTATTTTCTTCAGCCGGAATCGGGAGATTCGAATCTTCTCTTATCTTTGGTGAGCCAAGTGATCTTCATTGTCTTATCGGCCGTCGTGGTGCTGGGGCTTCCCAACTGGTCCAGAGTCACCGTCTATGTCTTGCTGGCCGTAGGCCAGGGAGTGGTGGCCTATCTGGCAGACCAGAGACGAGACCGTCACGACAACTTCGTCACCTTGGCAACAGGAAGTTCCATTATTTCCCTACTCTTCGTTTCCGTGGCCATCAGCTTCGTCACCTATTTCTCTGATAGCACGACCTACTTCGGGCTGGTCACCTTCCTCTGGTTCGCCTTTGCCTTGACAACGCTGGAGATAGGATTCCGGCTACCGAGACATCGGAGAGTGATGAGCCGATTTTCCTACTTCGGCCTGATCCTGGGAGGGGCTCAAGTGCTGTACGTTCTGCCCTCGATGGTCGGTTCGGAACTGCTTCAGATGGGTGGACTAGGGCTCTTCTGGGTCTACTTCGCCTCCCTTTATCGCCGGCGTCGAGCACTGGTCGGGAAGGATGTCCACGTGCTCCCGGGCACGGCCCTGGCCGGCGTGCTTCTCACGGTGAACACGGTGTTCCAGATTTTCTCTCCCGAGTATTCGATGTTGGCCCTCACCGCACTGGCCGCTCTCTCTCTGGCGGGGAAGCTCGAGTTGAATCCGAGACTCCTGCTTCTGACGCCCCATCTCCTGAGCGTAGCCGCAGTGTGGGCCTCTCTTTTCCTGTCCCCGACGGTGGCCGCTGCGACATGTCTTATAGCGTCTTGCCTTGTTTTGGGTGGGGCGTTGGAGTACGCGGCAAGGCGCGAGGGATGTTCGATTGCAAGCGCCGCCCATTACTCTTGGGTTTGGGTGGGGCTCCTGCTGTTGAGACTCGCATCCTTGCCGTTTGAGTATTCGCCGGCCGCCGGGCTGGTGTCCCTGGCCGCCGCCCATCTGATAGGGAAGCTCGTCTCACTCAAGTTGAGGCAAGGTCGAGTCTTGAGCCAAACAATGGAGTTTTCTTCGGTAGCCATCGCGGGAATTTTGGTCCTGGGAGGTTCGCCCTCGATCTCGACGCTTCTGGTGGTGGTCCTGGCGCTTCTTCTCTCTCACTACCTCCAGTTTCGATTGGACGGCCGGAGCGCGGACCTGGACATCCTCATCTGGTTCGGCCTGGTGGTCCACCTCCTCATTCAGAGCTACCAACCCTATCCGGCGACAAGTCTTGCTCTGCTCGCGGCGGGAGCCGTGCTCTTCTCGTACTCGGACAGAGTTCAAGTGGGTTTGGCACTCCAGACACTGGCTGTTGTGGGTATCATCTTGTTACCGATCGATCGCGCCGTCGCGCTCGAGTTGCTGCTCACGGGAGTCCTTCTTCTGGTGGCTTTCCAGCGCGTTCATGAGGTCGGCTCGAAAGGCGAAATGCAGTATTCCGGTTGCGGCTTCTTGCTTGCGGTTTGTAAGTGGACGGTGATGCTGGACCCCGGTCCCATTTCCACGGTTCTCTGGGCGGTCATCGCCTTCGGACTCCTTTACTACGCGGTCGGCAACGAAGAATTGGGGGCATGGAACGAATGTAACGGGGGAGTGTTCGACCTCGCGCGTTGGATGTATTTCGTGGCCTTCGTGAAGTCCGTGCTCTACGACACCAACTTCGTTGAAAACCTGGCGCCGAGCCAGTATCCGTGTACCTTCCTGGTCAGCGCGATCTATCTGGCCACCGGACATCTGCTGGTCCGAAAGCGAGAGGTGAGGAACTTCTTTCTGGTACTCGGTCTCCTGATATGCAGCTTTCAAGTGACATTTCTCTTGCACTCCGGGTGGGGCGATCGAGACCTCTTTCAGCCTCTTCTTTCGGGGTTTTGGGCGGTGGTGGCTCTTTTTGTCGTGGCCGCCGGGATCAGTTTGCATCTCAAGGTGTACCGGCTCTTCGGTCTGGTGATGCTGGTGGCGAACACGGCCAAGATCTTGTTGGTGGATATCCACGTGCTGGATTCGTATAGCCGAACAAATACCTACTTGATTCTGGGTGTGTTGCTGATGGCGACCTCGTTTCTCTATCAGAGAAGAAGAGAGGTGTTGCGTCCGCAGAAGGTAGATGAGCTGCAGGTGGCCTAATCCGCCGTAGGTCTCTCGAGACCCTTGCAAGAAGCAGGGGCCATGCAGTGCGACGCGGTGCGAGAACGGCTTATGGAGTTTGCTCTGGGTGAGCTTTCCACTGAAAAAGAGCGAAACCTCATGCTGGAGCATCTCCAGGGTTGCGCTCCTTGTACGGCGGAGCTTCAGGAGATCCGGGACACATTGGGAACACTGGATGTTTGGGAGATAGATCCTCCCGGTCATTCGATGCTCGAGAGGACTCTGTCTGCTCTCGAATCAGAGCGCCAGGCGGAGCACTAAAGAAACCTCTTAATCGACAGAGCGACCCGCTCGGGATGATCGAGATGAACGTGATGGCGGCCTTCGACTTCCACTTTAGTGAGGTCTGCAACGAAATTTTCGCGCGCAGAGTAAGGCTCCGGTATGTCTAGCCCTTGAGTTGCCTGAATCAAGAGCGTGGGGCAGGCGATCTGCTGCAGGAAGGCCCGCACCTGAGTCTCGGCAAGTCGTTGCCGGCTTGGAGCGCGGGCTTCCGGAGCGTAATGAAAGTACCAGCCGTTCTCATCTTCAGCGAGCGCTCTCTCGGCCAGGGCTCTGGCACTGTGCTGCTCAAGATCTCGCATGCAAAGTCTTTGCACCGCTACTTCTTTGGACGCGTAGTATTGCTTTCTGTCCGAGGGTTTGTAGAGAAGAGCTTTCTTGAGCAGAACCGGAGCTTCCCCATCGGGACTGGCATACGGTCCGATGCCCTCTATCAGAATGAGTTTCTCGACACGTTCCGGGAAAGTGCCCGCCGCAAGCGCGGCGATTCCGGCGCCCATCGAATGACCCATCAGGACAAATCGGTCCCATCCGAGGCTGTCGGCGGCGCTAAACACGTCCGGCACCCAGTCGATGAAGTGATAGGGGATACCCCGAGGGCGGTGATAGGAGAGTCCGTGGCCCGGTAGGTCGAGACAGACCAGATCGGTCTCTTCGAGCAGGGGAGCCAGCCCGTCGTAGGTCCCGGCGTTGTCCAGCCAGCCGTGGAGCGCGAGGATTTGCCTCTTGCCACCGGCTCGCCATCGTTTCGCGGCCAGATGGCCGCCGTATCCTTGCAGTGTGATCTCGTCCGCGTCGGTCATGGGAGAGAGCTTTGGATATGGGAGAGAGATCGGCCTCCAAATCTGACAACCGGTCCCTCATCAGCGATAACCGGCATCTCCTAATGAGAGGTCAAGACCCCTGTAAGGGGAAGCCATAGATGTGAAAACTCTGAAGATAGCTCTCATCCTTTTCCTTGTACTGAGCGGCCTGGCCACGGCCCAGCCCGAAGTGACCCCCGAACTCTTTACACAACGGGTCGGGGAGTGGATGGAAATCGACGATCTCGTTTCCGTTTCTCAGGCCGTCCGCTTCCATAACGAGGTGGGACGCGAAGCCTTCAACCGCATGCTGGAAGTCCATAAAACGGGACCCAGCCCTGTGACCGAGAAGTGGTTGAATACCGTGGCTCGGGCGTTCAGACTAGAGGGCCACGCCGGGCCCAACGAAGCGTTGTTGGAGGCCGGAGTGTTGTGGGCCAACACCCGCTGGCGGGGGACCATGTACGAAGACGACCAGGTGGTCGACACACGCGGCACCATCGCTGAGAAGGTCCCGGCTCAGAATCTCGACGCCGCCGATGATTTCGAAGAGGCTTTGGCCGCCACCCATTTAGCGGTAAGGGTCGGGAACGACGCAGCCTTGCCTTCCATGTTGACGGCCCTGAGAAAGTATCAGGCCTTGCATCCGGACCATCCTAAGAAGGGCGAGGTGCTGGCCCTGGAGGTCGCCGCCAAAGAAGCGACCGGGCTGTGGGATGAGGCTCTTAAGCTGGGTCAAGAGTATCTGTCGCAAGTCGATGAGGCCGACGCGGTCAATATCAGGCTCTCCATGCTGGCGGCCGCCCGCAAACTGGAGCAGCCCCGAAAAGTGGACGAACTGCTCCAGAGTCTAGGGCAGCCCGAAGACGATCCCCTGGCTCGATTCATTGTGGACAGTGTGGCTTTCGAGCGAGACTGCCAAAAACGGGACTTAAGCGTCGAAGAGCTGACCAGCCGTCACGTGCAGGTCTGGCGAAATATGCGCACCGACAAGCTGGGAACGATACCAGGAGGCTTGGGTCGGCAGTTGGTGGAGGCCGCGGGTATTTGGGTCCACCAGAGTTTGCAGCGCATGCAAACGGAGACAGATGAGTTTCCCAATCGAGCCCAACTCTACTACGTGGTGTGGGAGGACCTGCGCCAACTTCGACGGCTCTCGAAGAGCCAGCTGGCCATGCAGTTTCATCCGGCCGAAGCTCTGACGTTTATGAAATTGTGGAATCCGGAGTTCATCCTGGCCACTCAGGCTCTTCAGCTTGAGGTGATCGAGTCGTGGCGACGGAGCGGTCAGATTGAACACGCCAAGACGCTGCTCTCCGAAGTGGAGGGGTCCATTCAAGAATCGTGGGAAGACATTCGAGAGGCCGGTCTGGGCTATCAACTCGCCCATTACGGGAATCCGATCGATCTCGAAGGAGGGCAGTTCGAGTTTGTTTGGACCATCGGAGACGCGCCTCGAATGGTGGCCCTTCATCGACTGGCCAAGGCTCGACTTTACGGGGACGACCGGGCTCTCGAAGAGGCGGTGGAGTTTCAGAAAGACGCCCGCACGGCCGGTGGTTTTCTCGGTTTGGAAGATGCGCGCTTCTTGAGTGTGGAGCGACTTATCGGGGGCACCAACCCGGAGCGGGCCGTCCCGTTGAACGAAGAGTTGGCCAAACTCAGTAAAGACAGCGGCTACCGTCCCGGCGTCATCGTGACCACGATCAACAGCGCCGACATCGCTCAGAGGAGCGGCCAGTCGAAACAGGCTCTCGAGCAGGCCAAGCAAGCTGTGGAGCTGGTTGAAGAGTACCTGACCGAGGCCGGCGGCAACGCGGCTGCTCGAAAGCGCTTCCGCCGAGCCTATGAGCTGCTGGCGGAGCTGCAGCTGGAAGCGGGGCAGAATGAGGAAGCCTTCGGCACCCTGGCTAGACTGGGTCAGGCTGAAAGTATGATGACCTTGAACCCCCAGGTGGTGGCTTCTCAAAAACCGGAGTTAAGGAAGCTCCTCAAAGATCTGGAGACTACTCGATCGCGGACCAGAGCCCTCACCGAAAGCAAGCAAAACCAGGCTTCGGCCGGCCAAAGTATCGACGCTACCGAAGGTTTGATCGCTGAGAATAAATCGGAGTTTTACAAGACGCTGGGAGAGATTCGCCGCCGCTATCCGGGCTACGGTCAGATGCTGGCGGTGAGACCGGTCAACTTCGCTCGGATGCAAGAGTTCGTTCCCAAAGATACCGCCGTGGTTCAGATCTTCCCGGCCTCGGACGCGCTTTTCCTATTCGTGCTGACGAACGACAGTCTGAAGATCAAAAAGGTGGCGGTGCCGGGAGCGACGGTGGAGCTGTTGGCCCAGAAGGCTCGCCAGGGTCTATTGGCCAGCAAGCATCGGGGCATGCGAAGTCGTGCTCGGCGAGCCCTGACCGAGGTGGATTCGTCGGCCGAGGCTTCGCTGGAGAGCTTCGTAGAGCTGCACAAGCTGATCATCGATCCGATAGCCCAGGAGCTGGAGCCGTATGAAGTGATCGCCTTCATCCCCTCCGGGAGTCTGATGAATGTTCCGCTGCAGGCTCTGGCTCGAAAGTCCGGCAACAGTCTGGATTTTCTCATCGAACGAAAGAAGGTCGTGACCCTGTCCAAATCGACAGACCTCGAGCGTCTGGCCCGCCGGCCTTCGAAAGGCTCCGGTGGAGCCCTGGTGGTGGGGAATCCCGACGGGACCCTTCCGGCTGCTACCGTGGAAGCTCAAGAGATCGGCACGATGTTTCCTCAAGCCACGGTACTCCTGGGAGACGACGCGACTCTGGACAGGGTGAAGAGCGAATCGCAGAAGAGTTTCCTACACCTGGCGACCCACGGAATTCTCAATAAGGAAGATCCGAACCTCACCTATTTGGTGCTGGGCAAAGGCGAGAAGCTAGACATCGGAGAGATCGCCGGAATGGATCTCAACGACGTCAGAATGGTCACTCTTTCCGCCTGTGAAACCGCCCTCGGCGAAGACCCGTCTTCCCAGGGAGAGCTGACCACCCTGGCCGACGCTTTCGGTTTCGCCGGATGTCCTACCGTCACGGCTAGCCTGTGGCAGGTCTCCGACGACTCCACCAAAGTGCTGATGGAAACCTACTATAAAGAGTTAAAAGGGGGGGCCGCGCCCGCTGCCGCGATGCAGACGGCCCAGAAGACCCTGATTGCCAACGAAGAGACTCGGCATCCCTATCACTGGGCGCCCTTTTTGCTGATTGGAGACTGGAGATGAAACGACTCGTCCTTCTTGCCTTGCTGCTGTCGATCCCGGCGGCGGCTCAGGAGAAGCCGCAGATACGCGCGTTGATGGTGGGAGTCGGGGCCTATCAAAATCCCGATGCCTGGAGCCCTCTGGACGGCCCTCCCAAAGACGTGGCTCGACTGAAGAAGACTCTCCAGGACAGATTTGGCACTCCCGAAGAGAGGCTGACGGTCTTGCCTGAGGAGTCGGCCACTCGGGACAACATTCAAGCTGCCTTGCAGAAGCTTGTGGATGACGCCCAGCCTGGAGAGACGGTGATCTTTTATTACGCCGGCCACGGGTTTGCTACTGAAAATCGCCAGCCCCCGGCGGGAGCCGTCTACGAGAAGTACGATCCCGAGGACGACGGACTGGATGAATGTTTGGTGGCGGTGGATGCCACCAAACCCGACTCTCCGGATTTCGCGGAGAAGGTTGTTCGTGACGACTTCTTTGAGGCTGTCCTGGAAAAGGCGGTCAAGAAGGTACGTCCCGGTGGAGACGGTCCGGGTTCGGTTATTTTTATGTTTGATAGCTGCCATTCCGGCACTATCAGTCGCTCCGCCAAAGCGCTGGGTAAGGTGGAACGGACCAACCTGAAATACCGTTCCGCTCCCAAACCGCCCAAGCAGAACAACCCTGCTATTTTGGAGGCTTCGCGCCACGGGGCGGGATCCAAGGGCTGGGTCGTTCTGAGTGCATGTGGGCCTCGCCAGACTGCCAAGGAGGACCCCTCCCACGGGGGTGACTTCACCAATGCGCTGGTCACTGCTCTGGAAGATCCACGCCTCGGTCCGGATTCCACCTATCACGATCTCATGCGCCTCATTTCGGCGACTCCTTACTTCTACGACCAGAACCCGGTGTCCGAAGGTGATCGGGACCTCGTCCTTTTCGGCGGTAAGGCAAAGCCCAGGGAAGCTTCCATTTCGGTGGTGCAGGTTCGCGGAAATCAGGTGGTTCTTGACCGCGGGCAACTGCTCGGTCTGACTCCCGGTACCAAAATCGGACTCTACAAAGTAGGCACCAAGAGCGCCAAAGAGACGGGGAACCTCCTCACCGAAGCCGTGGTCCAGGAAGCCGGCACCGACCTCTACCGGGCGACTGCCCAGGTGGAAGGCGGGAAGCCCGAAGATCTGCGAGTCGCGGTCGGCTGGGTGTTGGAGCAGAACTTCGGCAAAGTGGAGCTTCCGATTTACTTCGACCCGGAAGCCGAAGCTCTGTCCGAACTCACCGACGATCCCATTGTCAAGAAGGTCTCTCGTGGCTCGGACGCAGCCGTGCTGGCCTGGAACGAGGGAGGCAAGCTGCGGCTGGAAAGAGCCACCGGAGGGACCATCATGGAGCCCACTTCGGAGCCCGCCATGATTCGACGGGCCCTTCGGGGTGAGGCGCGCCGGGTCTATCTCACTCGCATGGTAAACCAGCCTCAAAGCCTCAAGGTGGAGATGACCCCGGGCAGCTTCAGCGGCTCCATCAGCAGTTTTCAACCTGGTAGCGCCCAGCCGGATAGCGACGGGCTCTACACTTTCGGAGCGGGTGAAGAAGCGTTGCTGAAAGTCACAAATGAGAGCAGTATGCCCCTCTATATCTCGATACTCAATTTCGCCCCCGATGGTTCCGTCAAAGTTTTCTACCCCTACGGGACGGAGATGAAAAAACAGATTGCCCCCGGACAAAGTCTGGCGGTCGATATCGCTTTCGACGGTGGGGAAGGGAGAGAGGGTTTCAAGGTTCTGGGGACTTCCGAGGAAGTGGACCTTCTTTTTCTGGAAACGAACGGCAAGGAACGCTCCTCTGCCGAACCCGAAGCCACCCTCAACAGCCCGTTCGGCCAACTTATGGGCTCGGTCATGACCGGGACTCGGGCCAGTAGGCCCACCATCAAAGAACCAGGAGGCTACGTGGCTAAGGAGATTATGTGGGTGAATCTCAAGTAGCTCCCCTTCAAAGAAAAATGGCCGCCCCTGTTTCGTGGGCGGCCATTTTTTGCTCTCGTGTCGATTCAGAATCCCGTCGCTTCCCGAAACCTGGTCACGTATCGGCGAGAAAGGGGGACCTGTGATTTTGCTTTGCTATCCAGAATCAAAGTGTAGGACCCGGAAAACCAGGCGCTCATCTCTTTGACCTTGCTCAGGTTCACCAGGAAGCCTTTATGCACTCGTAAGAATCCGTCGGCCTCCAGTTCGTCTTCCAACTCTTTCAGAGTGCGTCTCACTCTCAAGGGATGATAGCCGTCGACGCCGGCGTAGACTTTCTTGTCTTGAGCCTGGATGAAGAGGATGTCTTCGTAGTCCAGCAAGACCCAGCGCTCATCGGACGACTCCGCCCAAAGCTTTTGGGCTTTCCTACTCCAGAGGAGTTTTTGAACACCGTCTCGCTGGTCAATCTCTTCGCGCAACTTGTCCAGGGTCTGCTCCAGGCGATCCTGTCGAACCGGCTTCACCAGATAGTCCAGGGCGCTCAGCCGGAAAGCTTCCACAGCGTGTTCGGAATAGGCCGTGGCAAACACGATTCGGGGCGGAGAGGGGCGCTCCAAGATCTTGGTAGCCACCTGCAGTCCGTCTTTCCCGGGCATCTCGATGTCTAGAAAGACCACGTCGAAGTCGGACTCTCGCAAGAGAGAGAGCGCGTCGTCGCCGTTCTTGGCCGTGGTGAGGCTCGCCTCTGGAAGCAGGTCTTGCAACAAAAAGGAAAGCTCCTCGCGAGCGGGCTTTTCATCGTCGGCGATCAGGATATTCATGGAAGTCTCCATTCTATTCGAGGGTGAGGGGTGGTCGTGACGGTCAGATCGGCGGGTAGCTCATCAGGTAAGTTTACGGCGGCACTCGATTCCAGAACCAGGCGTGTCCCTTCCAGGCTCAATTTCACGGTTCCACCCTCACTGCGTTCGGCTAGCCCTTTCACGAGGGACTGGAGAAGAGGCAGGAGGCATCTGGAGGGCACCAGCTTGTCCAACTGGCTGTCGAGCACGGAATCTTCGGTCTGCAATCTCTCGCCGACCCGAGCCTGTTCCAGTCTCAAATAGGCCCGGCCCGAGTCCAGTTCGTCTCGCAAGCTCACCTGGGCCTCGGAGCGAAGCGCGGCCTGCAAGACGAGGGACAGGTCCAAAAGCAGTTCTCTCGCGGTGGCTGCGTTGGTGCGGACAAAATAGCGGATCGTGTTGAGGGCGTTGAAGAGAAAGTGTGGATTCAGCGAGTCAGTGGTGTCCACCAGCTTCTTCGCGAGGGCCCTTTCTCGCGCTCTGCTGTGGCGCAACTCGCGACGCAGATGCCAGCACCAGAACACCAGCGGAATGATAAGGTAGCTCAAGTAGTTCACGATGACAATATTCCTCCGCGTGAAGTGGATTCCCCACCGCCGAGGAGACCGGCTATCGGCCTTTAACCACCGCTTGTCAGGCTGTCGGTTCGAATGTGACAGAACCCGCTATAGTCGAGGGGTCACAACCTGTGTCGGCGAACGAACGAGGCTCATGAAGAAGATCCCGTTTCATATATCGGTTGGTCTTCTCAGCATTTGCCTCCTACTGTTGGTGTTTTGGGAACTCCAATCTTCTCTCAACGAAGCACGGGTCAACTATCGAAACGAGAGCCACAACCTGGCCCTCGGTGATGAGGCAAAACTGGTGCAAAAACTGAGTTGGATGCAGGCTGCTCTCACTCTCATCTCGCGGGATAGGGTGGTGGAGACTTTTGTGGCAGCAGGTGGGCCGCTGCCTCCTATGGCGGGGCCTCGTGTCCAGCCGGCCTTCGAACTGTTGGCCGAGAACTCCGAGTCGATCTCGATCTGTGTGTTCAGTTTCTTTTCCGAGAACGGCGGCCTGATGCTGAGGGTCAACGCCGCTGACTCGAAAAGGCCCGAGAACGGATTGGGTCCGGAAGAGCAAAGCGCCACGGACCAACTTCGGCAACGTTACCTCGACGGAGCCGAAGGCTTTCTGGTAAGTGCCGCCCTGACCAATGAAGAGGCCTTCCTCTACGGATGGCCTATCGTCCACCGAAATCGGGTGGTCGGTATGACGACCCTGACCATTCGCTGCGACGAATTGCGCCGGGGAATGTCTCCCCTGGTTCAGGAGATAGACCAGCCTGAAGCCGGGTTGCGAATAGACTTTCGAGACAAGCCCACCGGGTCGACCGACAACTACTCGGAAACGTTGCGAGTCGCCGGAGACTGGCAAATCCGGTTTGCCCGGCCTGATACCGATTTCTGGAGGCGCCCGGACGTAACCAAGGCCCGCCAAGCCGCTTTGCTCCACACGGCTATAATCTTCATGGGTTTGGTGGCCGCAATCAACTTGGCCCAACGAAGGGCGGCGCAGGCTGCTAGCCTGGCTAAGAGCGAGTTCCTCTCTAATATCAGTCACGAAGTGAGAGCTCCTTTGAACGGCGTGATTGGGATGACCGACCTGGTGCTGAAGACTCCGGTGACTGCTCTGCAGAAGGAGTACTTGAAGACGGTGAGTTCATCGGCCGAGTGCGTGCTCAATCTTGTCAACGACCTTCTGGACCTTTCCAAGGTAGAGGCGGGCGCTCTGGAGTTGGACCCGGTAGAGGTTTCCTTGAACGAGTTGGTACAGAGTGCCGTGCGGTGGTTTCAGGAAAGAGCCTCGGAGCAAGGGATCAAGCTGGAGGTCGAACTCGATCACACTCTGCCCGGCCTGGTGAAGGTCGACCCCCTGCGAGTCCGCCAGGTCTTAACCAACCTGGTTAGTAATGCGGTGAAGTTTACCCACCACGGCGGAGTGACGGTGCGAGTTCGAGCACGGGAGGGTGAGATGGTCGAAGTGAGTGTGAGTGACACCGGGATCGGCATCTCCTCGGAACAGATGGAGAGAATCTTTGAGCCGTTCCGGCAAGCCGGGGGCCACATCTCACGGAGCTATGGAGGGACCGGCCTGGGTCTGAGTATCTGTAAAGAGTTGGTCGAGTTGTTAGGCGGTGAGCTGAAGGTGGAAAGTGAGCTCGGCAAAGGAAGCCGATTTGCTTTTACTTTCAAAGCACCGGTCGTTTCTGAGAAACCATACTCGCCGGTAGCGGATGCCGGCCTGAAAGTCCTGGTTGTGGACGATGGTCCGATCAATCGCAAGTTGGTTCGTTCGATCATGGAGGACTGGGGGCATAGGGCGGTCACTTGCGCCGACGGTGCCGAGGCTCTGAGGATACTGGGAGAGGATAGGTTTGACCTGGTACTGCTGGACCTTCAGATGCCGGAAGTGGATGGGTTTGAGGTGGCTCGCACGATGAGACGGAAGGGAGACCGCACCCCGATCGTGGCTCTCACCGGCAACGCTCTGAGTCAAGATCGGCAAAGGTGCCGAGAGGCGGGGATGAACGCTCATCTCCCCAAGCCGATCGATGAGAAACGCCTGGAAGCCGCCATTCGGCAGGTCTTGCCGAACCCCGGGGGAGACTCAAGAGAAGTCGAGGGCGACAGCGTTTTCGATGGCCCGAGAAGTCTACGCAGAGTGGGCGGCGACCCTCGAATCATGGAACGAGTGATCGCTCTTTTCTTCCAGCGTTACGACGCTCTCCTCAAGGCTCTTCGAAAGGGAGAGATACAGCCTTTGAAAAGCGCCGTAGCCCCGTTTGCCGCCGGCAAGCTGGGAGCGGCCGTGGCTACCTTTGAAGAGGGAGTCGAGGGCGCCAATTTGGAGATCGTGGAGAACGAGCTGAGGGCCTTGAAACTAGCTTTACAAGAATTCGTATCGGAGCACGACAGTTGAGAAAGACCGTACTGACCTGGATAATTCTCGGCGCGCTGGCCTTCTCTGCCGGCGCGGACGAGGCTCTGAGGCTGAACAAGGAAGAGGCGAAGCAACTACACGCGCTTCTTCTAGTGGGAGAACTCCAAGACTTCGGGGCGAGAGCGAACAATCCGAGTGCCTACTTGATGGCGGCCGAACTCCTTCTGGACTATCCTTCGCGCGAGCAAAACCGCAGTCGCGTGTCGGAACTGTGCGCCCAGGCTCGTGCTCTCGGAAAAGACGACGAACTCGTGCAGGCTTGGGCCGACCGATTGGAGACGAGACTAAGAAAGTCCGTCCGCGGTCCTCGCACCGCGTTTGTAGAGCGAATCGGCACACTCCGCCCGTCCGCCGAGTTCACAGTCCGGGGAGGCTTTCGGGGTGCCTGGTTGCATGGAGACGGGATGAGATTGGAGAAACTTGATGGGGAAGGGTCGCCTGTCGACGAGATAAGTCAGGCCGCGAGTCTTCGGGTCGTCAATGCGGGAGGGGAGGAGGGAGCCTTTCAGCTCATCCTACTGTACTAGCGATCGATCAGACCTTGAACGGAGTCGAATTTGGGGTAGTCGGGTGGGGCAAAACCGCCGTGGTTGCTGCCACTGCAAAAGAGACCAAAGCTATCCGGGACAAGGGTGACGGTGTAAGAAGGGGTGTAGGTATCGCTGCCAACCGCGGGACAGGCGGGGATCGTTTTCATGTAGTTGGGCGCTAGCGTCGTAAAATCTTGAGGATACCGCCCGGTGTGGTCGACGTTGTACATCTCCAGCGCTGTGGCTATGTTCTTCAGGTTCGTCGTACAGCCGGTCAGCTGGCTTCGACTACGGGCGCGAATCAAGTTCGGCACGAGGATGGCTGCTAAGATCGCGACGATGGCAATCACTATCATCAACTCGATAAGTGTAAATCCCCCGGGTCTCCTCTTCGCTCTCATATCGTGATCACCACGTTCCTTCCGCTCAGTTTCGCTCTCAGAGCATCTATCTCGGCAGAGGACAGACCTGAACCCTGCAGCGAAACAGATTTAAGATTTGGCATGCCGGTCAGGTCCGGAACGCTGGTAATCTTGTTTCCGGCAAGATTGAGAACTTCGAGGTTCTTCAGCCCTGAGATTTGGTCGGGCAGCGACGAGATAGTGTTTCCCCTCAGTTCCAAGACCTTTAGGTTTTTCAACTTGTCGATGTTTTTGGGAAGCCCGGTGAGCTTGGTGTTGGTCACTACCAGACTCTCCAGGAGTCGCAATTCCGTGACTTCGGGGGGCAATTCGGTGATGGCGTTGCCGGACAGGTTGAGCTCTCTCAAGCGTTCCAGCTTCTTAATGTCCGCGGGCACAGTTTTGAGCTGATTGTATCCCACGCTCAACGTCTCCAGCTTTTCCAACTTGAAGACGGACTCGCTCAATTCGGAGATCCGGTTTTGATCAAGAATAAGAACCTTGAGATTCTTCAGTGAATCGATTTCGTCTGGAACACTATCCAAATACTGGTGGGTGAGATTGAGACTTTCCGCCTGATCGGGATTAGAAAGGGCCTTCGATAGCTCGGCCGGCGCTCTCAGTCGAATGTATCCGAAGCTATGGAGCGGATAAAGCAGGCAAACTAATGCCAGGGGACCCACAAGAGCCAATGTCAGCAGACCTCGAATCCTGCGCTTCTGCTTGTTGGCCTCTTTCCACTTGGCTTTAGAGTCCTGGGCTTTCTGGCGGTTTCCTTTGGTCCGTTTGACGGCCTGTTTCATAGCCGCCCGCATATCGCCTGTGCCGGGTGTACGTGACATCTATACTAAAACTTCTAGACCGCAACTAAACAACCTGTTCAATAAGGAAGCATCTGAGCGGCGCGGCAAGTCAATATAAAGAAGCCCCCTCCCGTGACGGAGGGGGCTAGATCGGTTCGACGTCGAGCTTCAGCTCTTGAGCAGGTTGTCCAGCTCTCGACGAAGCTCTCGGGCACCCTTAAGACTGCCCGACTCGATGGCTTCTTCCAGGGCTTCCTGGTAGTCCATCAACTTGGCCATGAACTCCCGCCACCTGTCATCCCCTGACTGGAGGCTTCCGTTACGAAGGCCTTCGGTGACCTCTTTGATGAGGTCTTTGACTACTTCCAAGCAATCCCGCAAGGCGGCCGTTGTCGGTGCTGCTCCGAGGTGCAGCAAGGTGTCGCGTTGCAGCATTCTCTTGAGTCTCTGGGTCGCCGGGTCGGCAGGTGACTCTTGTTTATCGGCGAGCCAGGTCGACTTGAGCATCTCGGCAACTTCGCTCGGTCGTTCCTTGGTGAGTTTTTCGAGCTGTAGGGGAGCTTCAGGATCGGGTGCTTCCTCGAAGAACATGCTCTCGGCTGCCGGCGCTTCGCTGAAGAGGTCGTCGCTGTCGCCGAGGGCGTCGAACGAGTCGCCTTCGTCGGCACCTCCGCCGCCCATCCAGCCTCCGCCGTCGTCGTCGCCGAAGATGCTGTCGCTGACATCCAGGTCGGTGCTTTCTTCAAAGCTCACGTCGAACACGGGAGCGGATTCGCAAGCCGGAGCGGGCGCTCCATATTCGAAGAGTTCAGCCTCGGGGGCGGCGTCGTCTAGCGGCCCGTACATGAGGCTACGGGGGCCGGGATCCGGCGCCGGCATTTGGGATTCGAAAGAGTCCGCGACCGGAGACTGCATCATCGGAGGCGCGGGCGGTGCCTGACGAAGCCTGGACAGCATCGGTTTCGACCCGGGGGCGGGAGAACTCATCATCAGGCCGCCTCTCAAGCCGGCGCGTTTCTTCTGCATCGTCTGTTCCACCGGTTGCATGATCTTGCGCATCTCTTGCTCGGTGTTCACCTTCTCGGCCTTATCCACCGCGGTGAAGGCGGTGAATCGGCACAACACTTGAGCGCTCACGGACAGTCTCACTAACTCTTGGGGAGTAGCTTTCCCCACCAGGAAGAGGTCTTCCAAGTCCAGCAGTCGGCTGCGAGCCCAGGCTCGATAAACAACCTCGCCCTCGGCTGCCACCGGCGTGATGGCTTCAATGTGCTCTCCGCGACCCCGCAACCAGCCTCGGACTTGAGTACCGACCATCGGGTCGTCCAGCTTGCCGAAGAAGGTGCTCGGAACATCTTGCCAGACATCCCAGAACTTGGGTGAGCGAAACTCGGCGTCGGCGCCTCTTAATGTCAGCCCTTTCCAGACGGGCTGGCCCCATTTACGATGCATGTCGGCCAGGTCTTTATCCAGGTCGGCTTCGTTAGGGATCAGCGAGCAGAGACCACCGCTGGTCTCGGCCATTCGGTTCAGCAAACCCTCGCGGGCGGCATAACCGATACCCACGGTAGAGATGCGAACGCCTTGTTGGCAGTTTCGAATCACGGCCGAATCGTTGCCCACGTCTCCGTCGGTGATCAGGATGATGTGAGGGTCGCGGTTGTCGGTGAGCCGGAAGTAGCTCAATCCGTCTTGCAACGCCGGCAAGCACATCGTGCCCCCCTGAGCTTCTATCTTGGCGAGCCATTCGGTGGCTCTCATTTTGTAGAAGTTGTCGGCCGGGCGGAGGCCCCCCTTGAAATCGAAGTGTTGATTCTTATCATCGAAGGCCACGATACCGAAGCGGTCATGCTCGGTCAGGCTGTCGATGATGCGCGCCGTGGCACGCCGCGCGGCGATCATCGGCCAGCCCTGCATCGAGCCTGAGCGGTCCAGCAGGATGACGACGTCGCGAGGGTGGCTGTGCTCTTCAGAAGCGATCGGCGGCACCACAGTGAGAGCGAACGCTTTCTGTTCTTCGTCCACCAGCAGGGTGGTTTGGAGGGTGTTCTCCGGGTATGTGACCTCCAGGACGAAGGCTCGGTCCATCCGCTCTACTCCCGGCAGCAGGCTCACTCTCACTCGTCCGTCTTCAAACTTCTTGGTCCGGGCGAAGTGACAGGTGGAGCGCACGTCGTCGAGTTGCAATCCGGACGGATGCACGGTGAACTGCACGCTCAGATTGACCGGATTGGGGGCCCCGTCAGCCAGTCGGGGGGGGGTGATGCGACTGGCGTCGGGCACCTGGTCGGTGTCGACGGAAGTCCCGTCTCCCACCGAGTCGCCGGCCAGCTCGTTGCCGGGAATAAAGACCTCGCCCACTACCAGAGGCAGACGAAGCTTGGCGGTGTTTTTAAAACAGCTCAGAGGCCCGCTCATCTCGAAGCTAATGGTGACCTCTTCTCGCGGTCCGATATTTCCCACCGTGGTGGTGAAGATGTCGCTCCGCTCTTCCTCCATCAAAGCCGCTCGGTGGCCTCGCTGCACTGCCTGCTGATACTCTCGGCGAGCCTGTCCTCGCTCTTTGATCTCACCTTCGATCACACGCTCTCCCACCTTCAGCTTAAAGCCGTGAACGGCCGCCTTGGGAGGCAATGGGAAGACGTAAACCGCTTCCATTCTTTCGTTGCGCTCGTTTCGAAACTTCTGGGTGATGCGGGCCGAGTAAAGCAGTCCCTGAACCTCTCCTTTCACATCGACTTCTTGAAGAGGGAAGGTGTAGGCTCCGGCTTTCAATTCACCGATGGCGGTTTCGGGGTGCATTTGGACAGGCATAGAGTTATCTCCGATCATTCTTCTTCTTGGAATTGTTGCCAGACTTTTCTTAGTTCGTCGGCCAGTTGTTGTTTCTTGTTGTCGTCCAGATGTTCCACGGCTGATTCTGAGGCCATAAACGTGGCTCCGGGGGCGAGGTCGAAGTGGTAGAAGGCGCTGACGGGAGTGTGTCGGACCGGAGGCTCGGGAATCACCGACCAGAAATCGGAATCCCGACGCTGGGGCTCCGGCTCTTCGGTCGGCGTTTCCAGCTCTTCCAGCCATTCGGCGGAGTAGCCGAGCAACTCGGCGAGTTTCTGTTTGGACTGACCGGTCAATATCTGCTGGATGTCGGCCAACTTCAGTCCCTGATGTTGTAGTCTCTTTATGGCTATGAGTTGAAGCAGGTGTTTGGGTCCGTAGGTGGCGCCTTGGCCACGCCCCCCAAACGGCTTGTCCAAAAGTCCCAAAGTGGTGTAGTAGCGGATCTGTCGTCCGTTAGGCTTCCACTGGATGCGATTGGAATCACCCTCCTGATCAAGGAACTCGCGGCTTTTCTCCGCCAGTTCGTCTAGCTTCCAGATCTGTTGTCCTTGGCTCATAGGTTCAATCTAACACTGTCAAAAGACACTGTCAAGCACTGTCGTTTTCTTCGCAGGGAGGGATAGGAGGCTCTCGCGATGGACAGAGTCACCGTGTCTGACTGGTCTCTCTATCTCTTGCGCTGTGCCGACGGACGTCTCTACACGGGCATTTCCAATAACGTGGAGGAGCGACTGCGCGCTCACGAAACCGGCACCGGGGCGAAGTTCACCCGGGGCAAAGCCCCCTTGAAACTTGTCTTTACCCGGGTTGTGGGAAATCGAAGCCTGGCCAGTAAACTGGAGTATCGGGTGAAGAAGATGCGGCGGTGTGATAAGGAAAAGTTGATTGCGGGGGAGATGGAGTTGGGGGAAGTACTGGATTAGGCCGGGACTACTTTTTGCTCTCGGAATCCTGCGCTAATTCGCGGCGGAGAACACGAGGTAGCGGTCTCCTCGAAATAACGCATCTCCAAGATGCTTCTGAACATCTTTAGCGTGCTCGGCTTGCTCTATGGGCACAAGAACTTTGGTCACTCCATAGCGCTTCAACACCTCTTCTCGAGCCGACCAGGGTGCGTTGGGGTCAAAGAAAAGCTCTACGGCTTCCACCCGTGCTTCCGATCCGGGGAAAGCGTAGATCCCGACAACTGAGCGGGACCGAGTGTACGTGGCTAGATAAGCGGGCGAGAGGTCAGGCGGGGTCATGACGATATCGCCTTCGCCTATGAAAGATCTATAGGGCGCCCACTCTTTGGCGAAAAGTTCACGGTTGGATGGCATAGTCAAGAGTTTGAACGGTGACGGCAGTTGGCCGAATCCCTCTTCTCGTGCCTCGCTGATCTGAGGAGATGCGAGTATCCCAACAATGCAGACTGCAGTTATCGCGAGAGCGGGTCGGTCCGGCTTTCGCAGGCCTTGAGTCATTCCTGTCCGCAGGCCGAGCGTGATTATTTCAGCGATAGCCACGTGCAGAAAAAAGGCTTGAAAGAAGATAAATCTATTGCCGAAGGACAGGTCTAGAGCAGCGGAGGTGAGGAAAGCAAACCAGGTACCTGCAAACCAGAGAAGGAGTACTCGGTGTTGCTTGCAGTAGAAGAAGTAAATGAGAGCGGGTAGGCCCAGAAGAAAAGGATACCAGACCTCTTCCAGGACCCGTTCGCCGAAAGGCGGGTTTTCTGGATGACTTGCCAGTGTGAGAATTTTCAGCGCGCTCAGATACGGCCACAGACTCGTGGCTAAGATCGCGAGTATAATTGTTGCGATTACGGCCCAGGATTTGCCGGTGTCCTTTTCGGCGGGGAGAACTTTCCGAAACATCACTCTAAGTACCAGCAGGCCTACCAGCCAACTCGCAGAGAGCATATGGCTGATAGTCAGAAACCAGAGCCCGACGCCGACGATGGCCAGATGACGATGCCGACCGTGGCGTAGGTAGAGTTCGGCTTCCGAGAGAGAAAGGATGACGACGGACCAGGCAAAGGTAGATGGATAGGTCTGTATCCAGCGGAAGGTGAGAAGACTGGTCTCGGACGACCAACAGAAGTTGAAACGGCGTACTAGCAAGCTTGCCAGGAGACACAGAGCAGGTGCCGCCCAACAAGACTGGTTGACAGAAAAGACCCGGAAGAAACGAGCAATGGCAAAAACGTATAAAAGCAAATTCAAGATAGCGGCAAGTTGGAGAGAAGCAAAAGGAGATAGTGCGAGAGCCTTGCCCAGAAGTGCGATTGAAAAGATATAAGGAGAGTAAAGAAAGGCGCTTTCTAGCCCTACTCCGGCCACCATTTCGTGGCCCGGTTCCAATAAGTTCGCTTGCAAAGCCGCGACCGCGGATAGATAAAAAGCGAAGTCCGCGAACCATATCTCTCTGAGGCTCAATAGGCCGAAATAGAGGACGAAGCCCAGAAAAATAAGTGCGGCGAAGGCGCGATCAAATCTTTTGACGACGTGGTAAGAGAGCAACTCCGATGACGCTTCAAGAGGGAAAGGCCCGACCCTCCGAAAACGCTGCTCAATCAGAAAGGGTCTGCCGTGAAGAAGAAAAGTTTCCTTTTGTCCCTCGTTTTCCCGTGCTTCAACGAAGAGCAGAATCTCCCGGTGCTGTTGGAAGCGGTCAACGCCGAGTTGGGCGAACTCGAGCTGGAGTTGATATTTGTGGATGATGGAAGTCGGGATCACACTCTCGGATATTTGAAGCGGCTGGCCTCCGAGGATCCCAGGGTGCGCTACGCTTCTTTCTCCCGCAACTTCGGTCATCAGTCGGCGATCGTGTGCGGGCTGGAGCTTTGCAGTGGAGATTGCTGCGTGGTGATGGACGCCGATATGCAGCACCCGGTTCGCCTGGTCCGCACACTTGTCGACTACTGGCACCAGGGCTACAAAATCGTCAGAACAGTTCGCCTGGACAATGGGTCCGGGTCGGCTTTCAAAAGATATTCATCACATCTTTTCTACCGGCTGATGAACAAACTCGGTCTGCGAGAGCTCAAGCCCGGCATGGCGGATTTCTATCTTCTGGACCGGGAGATCGTGGATATTTTGAATAATCAATTGAGAGAGGGTCGTCTCTTTCTTCGCGGTACTCTCGCATGGATGGGGTTTGAGACCGCGGAAGTGACGTACAGCCCTGACCTGAGGCGATTCGGCACCTCCAAGTACAAGTTTCTCAATATGTTGAGGCTGGCCAGAGCGGGGATAACTTCGTACTCCACGGCTCCGCTGGTGCTGTCGGGTGCGATAGGGCTCGGTTTTCTGCTGTTGTGCGCGCTCTATATTCTGTATGTGCTCTACGTGCACTTGATCGCAGGCTCCACCGTGCCGGGATGGAGTTCCCTCATGATTGTGACACTGGCCTGCAATGGAGCGACCATGGTCTCTTTGGGCATCCTGGGGCAGTATATGGGTCTTTCCTACCTGGAAGGTAAAAGACGCCCTCCCTTTCTGGTCCGAGAGAGTAGCGTTAGCGCGCCTCGAGCTCAATCTTCCGGAGAGTGAGTTCGAAGGGTCCGTCTTTCCAAATCCTAAATTCCACGGGGCTAAACGCCTTCTCTTTTGTGACCTCAAATTCCAGGTCCATCGCGATGGGTGAGCCGCTGGGGGCCGGCTCAAGGTCCTCCACGACTGCGACCTCCTCTTGTTCACTGAAGAAAACTTCGACACGA
>Ga0207914_100112_pt1 | contig 44130 bp, 32 predicted proteins | sample DeeseametaMP2497_FD_184171 | JGI IMG/M metagenome (GOLD analysis project Ga0207914, IMG submission 184171) | Marine microbial communities from East of Antigua and Barbuda, Atlantic Ocean - MP2497 (SPAdes) | ecosystem: Environmental > Aquatic > Marine > Oceanic | place: East of Antigua and... | reverse complement strand
CAGGGCGTGAAATTCGGGCAAGGTCCCGATCGGCTCTCTCAAGTCCACCTTAAGGGCCGAAAAGTTTGCGTTCTTCTCCAACTCTCGAGGTAAGATCGTTCCCGCGTAATAACCGGCGGCTGCCATCAGCGGCACCACGACCACCTCACCGTCGGAGACTTCTTCGAGGACCTCGGAGAAAGCCGGTGTGCCTTTCTGAAATCCAACCACGGCCTTGGAAAAACCGCCCAGTCTTGCGGTCCTGGCCGCTAGTTCTAAGGCCCAGAGGTTCGACTCCGAGCCGTCCCCATCTCCGTGGGCGGCAAGTAAGAGCGTTCTCATGAGACCACCCGCAAGGCCAAAAAGCCTTCTTTCGTCGCGACCTCTTTGCCGGTCACACGTTGACGAAGGGCCGTCTCTCCGCGTTGACGACGATAGAAGTCTCCGAGTTCCTCATTCTCGTGGCTCTCGGCGGCCCACCACTCGAGCAGCGGTCTCACGGTGGTGACCAGGTCGGCCGTAGGTACGTCGGCAGCGAAAAGGTCGGCCATTCTGTCGCCGCGCCCCCGTCCACCCACGTAGACCTGATATAGGTCGAGGCTCCGGCCGACAAAGGCGAGATCAGCCGTATACGGGCGCGCGCATCCGTTGGGGCAGCCGGTCATCCGTACCGCGAACGGTCGGTCCCACAACTTCAACTCTCGCAGGGATTCCTCCAGTTCGTCCATGACGTTGGGAAGCATCCGCTCCGACTCGGCCAGCGCCAACCCGCAGGTAGGTAGCGCGGGGCAAGCCATGGATCGTCGTCGTCCCGCGGACATTTCGTGAACCAACGGCACCCCGCGACTCTTGAGTATTTCCTCAACCCTTCCAACCTGAGCTTCCGTCAGTCCTGTCAGCAAGACGTTTTGATGAGGGCTCAGTCGTACTTTTGGCTTCAATTCCGCCACAATCTCTCGGATCGCGGTACGAACATCTTTACCGGAGTCGTCTTTGATTCGTCCGTTCTCAATCCAGATTCCGTAGAGCCATCGGCCGTCGGCCTGCAGATGAGGCCCGAGATGATCGCGATATTCGAGAGTGACGGGGCGCGCTTCTTCCAATTCGTATGCAAAGCGACTGATAAACTCCTCTCGAAACTTCTCCAAACCCCAGGAGTCGATCAGATACTTCAAGCGAGCGTGCTTGCGATCGGAGCGATTGCCGGCATCTCGGAAGATGGCCACCACGGTCCGGACTGCTTCGGCCGCGTGGTCCTTGGCCACGTAACCGAGGGTGGTTGCCAAAGTGGCGAAGGTGTCGGCCCGTCGGTTGGTCATCCCCTGTCCTCCACCCACCAACAGGTTGAAGCCCTGGACCTCGCCGTTTTCGACGACTCCGATCAAACCGGCGTCCTGAGTGTAAACGTCCACGCAGTTGTCACCCGGAGCAGCCACCGCTATCTTGAACTTTCGGGGCAAGTAGGTGGATCCGTAAAACTTCTCCTCTTGCTTGGTGTCGACCACCTTTTCTCCGTCGAGCCAGATCTCGTGATAGGCGTTGGTGGCGGGGCGAAGCTCGGTGGCCAACTCCTGGGTCACCTTAGCCACCGCCTGGTGAGATTCGTCGGCAAGACACGCCGGACAAGCCATCACGTTGCGGACGATGTCTCCACAGGCCGCCAGTGTGGTGACCAACTCCTGATCAAGCTTGGCGATGGTCGGTTTGAGACCGTCCTTGAGAACCCCGTGGTACTGAATAGCCTGACGGGTGGTGACCCTCAAAGTACCGTCGGCATACTGGTCGGACAGGCGGTCGAGCGTGAGGTACTGCTCGGGTTTCAAAATGCCACCCGGCAGGGCCACTCGAATCATAAAGCTATGCTCGACCTCCCCCGTCTCTTTCTGCTCCTTTCGCGTGTCTCGATCTTTTTGTTGGTAGATCCCGTGAAATTTCAGGACCTGGATGTCGTCTTTTCCGAAGTGGTCGGTCGTCCGGTCTCGGAGGGTCTCCTCGACTTGCCCCCGCAAATGCCGACTTTCGGCTTTAGCTTTCTCGACTTTGGATGGTTTGCTGCTCACTAGAATTCTGGCTCCTCTGGAAAAAATGGGCACAAAAAAACCCCCGGGGTACACGCCCGGGGGTCTTTTTACCGATCTGTTAGGTCGCTAATTATCCCGAATGTGGACCACCACAATCAAAAGAGGGACAACAGCAACAACAGAGTTGAATGGCTTGAAACGGAAGGCTCGCGCCTGCCGCGAACTGACTTGTTTGATATGCAGCTCTTTCTGCCATAGCTGCTACGGTAGCAACAAATCGAGAGGCTGTCAAACAACTATTAGAAAGTAAAGCAAAACCAGTCCTCTTTCATACACTTTATGAAAGCCGAGAACTGACACCTGGTGTTACAAATCCGTTAAGCATGTAGACAACTGTCGCCACTCTTATCAGGGCTTTTTAAGCGTCTTGGAATAGATTAAGGACAAGATGAACATTAATAGCTCAGCCTCACAGGTGAAAACAACACAGAAACCCCCTCAGACCGCGCCCACGCCCCCTAAACAGGACGAGGGTCAACCCAAGGAGGGCTCGGTCCTCCGCGACGTAGCCTCCATCGGTGCCGGAATCGGAGCCGGAATCGCCGGCGGGACCTACGGAATGGCGGAAGGTCTGATCAAGGGCGGAATCAAGAATTATCCCACTCACGTGAAAGCCGGAGCCGAGCTCGGCAACAAGGTCGCTTCTCCCATCGGCGGAGCCGTCGGGGCCATCGCGACCGGCATCGGTGTGGCTGGTGCCGCTATCGTGACTCCGCTAGCGACCGTCCTGGCGACAGGCTTGGCGGGAGTGCTGGACACGGGCATCTCAGCTATCAAGCACACGCCTGCCGCTGTCGCCGAGACTGGCAAGAAGGGCGCCGAAATTGGAGCCGGGGCCGGAGCCAAGCTGGGCAAGGTCGGTGAGACCGTGGGCAAATATGTGGGCGGAGCCGTGGGCGGTGTCGCCGGCCTGTTCGTGGCCCTCGGACGGGGAGTACCGGATGGACTGAAAGGTGCTAAAGAGCAAGCGCTCTTCGGAGTGGAGCTGATGAAGGGTCTCCCTCAAGCTAGCAAAGATACTTGGAACGTCTTATACCCGGGCGGAAGAAAGATTGCCGGAGCCGTTGGTTCGCTTAGCGGCGGCGCCGTTGGAGTGGGAACCGCCACCGTCCACACCGGAGTAGACGGAATGGCCAACTCCGTCAAGCGCGGAGCCCAGTGGGGTAAAGCTGCCTCCGACTTCGTGGGGGGCAAAGCGAAGGAAGCGCCTCCAAAAGCTGAATCCCAGCCGGCGCAAGCGCCGAAGCCCGAATAAACTTGACGAAAAAAGTCCGGCGGAATCGCCGGACTTTTTAATTCCCTTATTTCTTAATCTTAGGGTGTAGCTCCCAGGCGCGTTTGCATCTCTTTGCCTGAAGTCCTATCCTGACTCAGGATGTTCCACACCATCCAGACGCCGCCGCCCGCCGCCAGCACAAACGAGACGACAGCCAGGGCGGGGTAGCCTAGAATTGTCGGACCGGAGACATCGGCACTCATCAATAGAGCGGCACCCAAAATCAGGGCTCCCATCACGATCGACACTCCGATCCTGTTGGCAATTTTCTGAAAGCTGACAAGAAGTTCTCGCTCATCCACCGCGTCCACACCGAGCACGAGAGTACCGTTTTCGATTTTCCGGAGAATGTTGTTGGCCAGCCGAGGGCCTTCTTTCAGGAAGGTACGTGCCTCCAAGTAGCTGTCCAGCATCAGTCGCGGAGTGAAGTCCTTCTTCAGTCGCCTCTCGAGGATGTCGGGGGTGTGTCTCTCCAAGGCGGTCGTGGGGTTGAACTCGGGATCGAGCCGTCGCCCTATCTCGTCAAGGTTCATCAGGGTCTTAGCTAGCATGGTCAACTCGTAAGGAATGAGGATTCCGTTTTCGCTGGCACACTGGGTGATCTGTAGAATGAGTTGCCCCGCTTGCATGTCGGAAATCGGTTGGCGGTGATAGCTGGCTACCAGTTCACTGATTTCGCGCCGAAACTTGCTTTCGTTGGCGCCTTCCGCGCGACCACTCGCGTCTAGAGCCGTTTCCGCGGCCGCATCCCCGTCTTCTTCTGTAATGGCAACGAGCAGGCGAGCCAAGACTATCTGCAGAGAGGCGGGCATATTACCCACCATGCCAAGGTCCAGCAGGCATATTCGGTCGTCTGAAGTCAGAAGAACGTTCCCAGGGTGGGGGTCGGCGTGATAGGTACCGTCCAGAAGAACTTGCGACAAGTAGACTCGGAAGAGTTCGTCGGCCAGGAGCTTTCCGGTGATCGTGGGTTTAGCGGCCGTTTCACTCGGCAGCTTCTCGCCCTCGATGTATTCCATCGTGAGGACCCGTCCACTGGTCAATTCAGGGAAGGCTTTAGGAACGAAGACTCTCTCGGACTCATCCAGTTGAGCCGCCATGCGGGTCAGGTTTCTGGCTTCCATTCGGTAATCGAGTTCGCGCTTCAAGGACCGAGAAAGTTCTTCCACAATCTCGACGAGCCGATACTTTCTTGCTCGACTGGAGTGGCTTTCCAACGTTTCGGAAACCTCTGCCAACACCTTGAGTTCCTGACGAACACGTTCCCGTACGTCGGGTCTTTGCACCTTGACGATCACCGGACGACCGTCCTTGAGCACGGCCCGGTGCACCTGACCAAGGGAGGCCGAGGCGATCGGGACGACCGCGAACGACTGAAAAACTTCGAGGGGTTCTCCCCCGAGTTCTTCCACAATGATGGTCTCAATCTCCTCAAACGGGACGGGATCGACTCCGTCTTGGAGCCGCTCGAGTTCCTTGAGATAGTCCTCGGAGAAGAGGTCGGCGCGAGTGGACAGCATTTGGCCCAGCTTCACGAAGGTAGGCCCCAGCGCTTCCAAGTCTTCGGCGAACTCTTGGGAGTGGGACTTCGTCTCCGAATCCTTGAACCAACCCTCCAGGCTGGTGTTCTCGGTGGCGAACCTTCCGCCGTGCCGGGTCACCACGCTCGCCAGCTCTTTATATAGTTGGAGCCGATTTGGCGCCTCAAGGACGTGTGTCGACATAATGTGTAAAACCTCCAGAAACTCTTTGTGGTACAAGCGTAGTCTCCGTCGCGCCGTGGCGCCGGTATACCTTGTATCGAAGCACCCTATCCTTTTGGATGAAAGCGATGGAACAGCAGGAGGCGCCCACTCTTTGCGGTACAGCGCGAGGTGAGCAACGAGACGCCGAGTGGTTTTCTGTTTCGCCTCGGCCTCCATCGGCCGGAGCTGAGAGCGTGGGCCATGTACGATTGGGCCAACTCGGCCTTCCTCTGTACGATCATCACGGCGGTATACCCTATCTATTTTGCCCAGGTGTCCGCCTCCGGGCTGGAGCCCTCCGAAGCGACTACCGTCTTCGCCACGGCGACCACCGTGGCCCTGTCCGTGATAGCCGTTCTGGCTCCGATCTTAGGAGCGCTGGCCGATCACTACGCGGTCAGAAAGCGATTTCTCGCAGGCTTTCTGGGTTTAGGAGTCCTTTCCACGGCCGGGCTAGCTTGGACCGGTTCGGGAGATTGGAAACTGGGCGCAGGACTCTTCATCCTGGCTAATATCGGGGCTTCGGGAAGCTTCGTGTTCTACGATTCCCTCCTCCCTCATGTCGCTCGCCCGAGCGAGGTCGACCGGGTGTCGACGGCCGGCTATGCGTTGGGCTACTTGGGCGGGGGTTTGCTCCTCGCCGTCAATCTCTTTTGGATCATGAAGCCGAGTGTCTTCGGCTTTGCCGATGCGCCCACCGCGATGCGCTGGTCGTTTCTGAGCGTGGCGATCTGGTGGGCGCTGTTTTCGATCCCGATCCTTCGTCGCGTACCGGAGCCGCCCGGGTCTGAAAGCCGGGAAGACCATCCGGCCGTGGTGGCTTTTCAGAGGCTGTCGTCCACCTTCCGGGAGTTGCGGAAGTACCGCCAGGCGCTTCTCCTTCTGGTCGGTTTTCTGATTTACAACGACGGTATCGGCACCATCATCCGCATGACCAGCGTCTACGGTACAGAGATCGGACTGGAGAGTTCGACGATGATCAGCGCCATTCTCATGGTGCAGTTTCTCGGCATCCCTTTCACTTTCGCCTTCGGAGCGCTCTCCAGCAAAATCGGGGCCAAGAAATCTATTCTCCTGGCGCTGACGATCTACATGGTCGTGGCTGTCTTGGCGTTTCGGATGAAGAGCGCCCAGGAGTTCTACGCGCTGGCCTTTCTGGTTGCCGTGGCCCAGGGAGGATGTCAGGCGCTATCCCGGTCCTTATTCGCGTCTCTCGTCCCTCCCACCAAGACTTCCGAGTTTTTTGGCTTCTTCGCCGTGGCGGAGAAATTCGCCGGTGTCGCGGGCATGGGTATTTTTGCGCTTTTAGTGGGCCTGACCGGTTCGGGTCGCACCGCCGTGCTCTCGATCGCCCTATTTTTCTTGATCGGAGCAGGCTTTCTGATGGCGGTCGACGTGGAGAAAGGTCGCCAAAATGTGGAACAGGATTAGAGGCTTGCCACAGGAAACCCACGGTTATGGTTGACACGGCTGAGTTCGAACGCGACCTACTGGCTCGGATTGTTCAGAATATCAAGCCTAGTAAAGCAGCGATTTTTTCTGGGCAGAATTACCAGATGTCTGTGTCTCATGGGGTGGAAACAGACCAGGACGAGCTGAACATGGATCTCGTGGAGAAGGTCGTCCAAACCGAGGGGCCCGTCTCCGACAAAGTCCACAAACGACAGCTGGCCGTCCCGTACAAGAACGCCGACGGGAAAGTGCTCGGTGTGATGTACGTGGAGATTGCCGCTCCCCGTCGCCTAAAATTCCGGGACCTTGCGATTCTTCAGGGCTTGGGGCGGCAGATGGTGGAGCGACACTGGCAAACATCGGAAGGTGCCGAGAGCTCGCTGAATCCCGAAACCATGGGAGAGGTCACCCGCTACGTCCGGTCCACTCTGAGCATCGTCTCCAGCGTCCTGAAGCCTCAGAGGGTACTGATCCTTCTCCGTCTCGAAGACGGCCCCAGGATCGTCGCTTCTCGTGGCTTCGATGACGTCCAGGATCTCTCCGCGGTGCCCTTCAGCCGCGAGCTGGTCGATTCCATCTGGGAGAAGGGCGAGACCTGTCACATCCGGGACGCTCTGAACGACCCGCACTACAGCAAGTTTGCCGGAGTCAAAGAACACTCTCTCCGCTCGGTTTGCGTCTGTCCGTTGAACAAGCTAGACGGTGAGGACCGCGGCCTGATCTACCTGGACTCCTGTAAGGACCCGGCCGAGTTCCTGACGGCTGAAGTCTCCATCCTGCAACGGTTGGCCTTGGCCTTAGAGAAGGATCTGGCCCGAGTCCTTGCTCCCGAGCCGGATATGGGAGCGGGAGATGTCCTCGGTACTTCAAGCTCCAGCACCCTCGACAACGACCACGAATACTCTCTTCCCGAAGCTTCCTCTTACGTGGACGACCCTGACAGCTTCGTCGTCCACGATTCGGAAGAGCCCGAGGAGCCCTCCGAAGCCGAATCCGTTACCGACGAGGTTCAGCCTTCCGACCTCTTCGAAGACGAGGATGAAGGGCTCGAAGCCGATTCGGCTGTGGATGAGGGGGAAGAGCTCGCGGAGGAGACTCAGGAGTTTGTCCCGGCAGCCGGCGAGTCCGAAGGAGAAGAGGCCGCGGAGCCTGTCGAGTCGGCGGGAGAGCTTGAAGAGGAAGCAAGCGGGCCGGACGAAGAAGCTGCGGAGGTTGAGGTTCAGGAAACCGAAGAGGGCCTCGAAATGGCCGAGGAACTCCGCGAGGAAAACGAAGAGGCTCAAGAGGTGGCCGAAGAAGTCCGGGAGGAAGCTGAAGAGTCTCAACAAGAGGCTGAAGCGCCGGACGAGGAGACGAACGAACCCGACGACCGAGCCGAGGTCCTTGCCGTTGCAGCCGGGGCTGAAGAATTTGCCGAGGAGACTGACGAACCAGTCGAGGACCTCGCCGAGGAGGCTGAAGGTTTCGACGTTGGAGCTGAGGCGACCGACGCTGAGGAATCCGTCGAAGTGGCTGAACCGGTTGAGGAAGCCGAGGAGACTGAAGAGCCCCTTGAGGAACACGAAGAGCTTGATGAAGAGGCGGAACAGACTTTCGAAGACAGCGAGAGTGCCGTGCAGGGCTCCGAAGATGAGGAAGAGCCGGAGCAAGACGACGCCGAGGAGCCGGAAGCAGAGCCGACCGTTGAACAGAACGGCGAGCCGGCCCCGCCACCACTCCTGGGCCTTTACGACGGCTCGCCTCTCGACGGTGGCGCCGAGTACCAGTACGAGCCGTCCGAAAACGACCTCGTCACCATCACGTTGCCTCCTGAAGTCCTGGATGGCTCTGACGAAGAGGATAGTCTAGACGAAGTCGACTCCGATGAAATCGAGCCGACGGTCGAAGAAACCGCCCCTACCTTCCACGGAGAGGTGGATAGCGAAGTCGAGTCTGTCCGCGCTCTCCCTGTCGACGCCACCGTGGAAGTCTCGGCGGACATAGCCGCCAGGGCCCTGGCGGGGGCTCGGGCCCTGCAAGAACAGCAGGAGCATGAAGATTCGGAGGCAGCTGAAGACGAGGCGGACTCTGGAGTTGATGTGGAGTCCGATGAAGTCGATGAGCTAGAAGATGAAGAGGATGACCTCAAGTCGCAGAAAGAAGCGACCGAGGCTGAGGATGAAGAACAGTCTGAGCTAAACGACAACGCCGTTTCCCAGGTGGAAAAGACCGACGCCGAACCTGAGCCCGAGGAAGTCGACGAAGCGGAAAAGCATGATGTAACCGACGAGGAGTCCCAAGAATCGCCTGAGGCTGAGGACGAAGAAGAGTCTGACGAACCGAAGGAAGACGAATTCGAGTCGGAGGAAGATGCGACCGAAACTGGGGACGAAGAGCAGTCAGAACTCGAAAACGACGCTGTTTCCCAGGTGGGTACGCCCGACGCCGAACCTGAGTCCGAGGAACTCGGCGACAACGAAGAAGACAACCTTGATTCGGAGCAAGACGCGGCCGAAGCTGAGGATGAAGAAAGTTCCGAGTTAGCGGACGACCCTGTTTCCCACGGGGGTCAACCTGACGCCGAACCCGAGGAAGTCGATGAAGCGGACGAGCAGGACGCAGACGCCGAAGAGGCCCAAGAATCACAGGAAGATGAGAACGAGGCTGACGACGACGAAGTAGACAACCTTGATTCGGAGCCAGACGCGACCGATGCTGAGGACGAAGAAGAGTCTGAGCTATCGGACGACCCTGTTTCCCACGTGGGTCAACCTGACGCCGAACCCGAGGAAGTCGACGAAGCGGACGAGCAAGACACCGCCGACGAAGATGACCAGGAATCGGATGAAGTCGACGACCACGAAGACTCTGACATTGACGAAGAAATTGAAGACGAAGAGCAAGACGACGACGAAGAGCAAGACGACGACGAAGAGCAAGACGACGAAGAGGACGAGGACGAATCGGAAGACGACGAGGAAGAGCTAGAGGAAGAAACGCCGCGAGAAGCTGCAACGCCTGCGACTCAGCCCGCCGCCACCGCCGCCGACCCGGCAAAGCCCCCCGCTCAGGTGGCCGAACAAGAAGAATCGCTCATGAAATATGTGGAGCGTGGCTTACAAGCGGTGACTCCGGCCAAGAACGCCAGTTTCTTTGAACGCTTGAAATGGGTCTTCTCGCCCCAATCCGTGCCTCAAGGCGGAGACTACTCCCACATTCATATCGCGGGAAAAGTGGTGCTTCAGGACAACGACTGGAAAGGCGACGAGCCGATCGAAGTCACTCTAGGCTTCCCCTCCCACAAGATGACCGTCATCCTAGAAATTGCCAAGGGTGAATCGGATTACGCCTACCACGGAAGGTTTGAGGGCGAAAGCCCGGTTTGGTTTGAGGTCACCGTGGAAAAGCCGGGCTACTTTCCGATCAAACTGTCCAAGGTGACCTTCCAGTCCGGTGATGTCGACGCCCACGGAGAGCCGTCCACTCGGGTTCACGAGATCACCCTCATCCCCCGTGACTAAGTGCTAAGAACCTCTACAGCCGCCAGGTCTCATCCTTGGCAATAGGCTCATCCTTCACCAACCAGTTTAGCCCACCAAAACAGCAGACCCTACCCTTGCCCGAGGCCAACATATCGCACGCCTTCTCGATGCGAGTCTCGCGGGTCTTCTTCTGCTTCGCCGTCAACAACCAGAGTATCCAGTCCCGCCGGGCTTTCGTCGTCGTCTCCTCCCATTGCTCCAGAGCTTCGGGATGGGAGGCTAACGCCCCGGCCAGGTCCCCGGGTACCCTCGCCTCAGCTTCGTCATCGACTCGCGTGATCTCCACCAAAACCTTCTGACCCGGCTTAGCACGCGCAGCGTTCCGCATAGCAGTGCTAAACTCTAGAGTTCCATTTCGAAGAGGGCTCCGAAAAGGGAAGTGGTTGAGGATCCCCTCGACCACCATTTCCTTCTCTGCAGCGGACAACTCCACAGGGACGGTCACCTTCCCGTCATCGGAGAGCTCAGCCTCGAACGCTAACGTCGTATTTTTTAGGAGAGTGTTCATCGGACAACTATATCACGGATTCCGCACGACGGATGAGTTCCGGCAAGAGACTCACCAGGTCGCCGTCCCACCGAAAGTCAGCCAGCTCGTCGTGGTCGGTGGGGCCCTGGTTGACGACCAGGTAGGGCGCTCCACTCCGCGCCGCCATCAAAGGAAAAGAAGCGGCCGGGTGGACTGAGAGGGTGGAACCCAGCGACATGACAAAGTCGGCCTGCAAAGCCCACTCTTGAGCCCTGGCGAGATCGCTTTCCAACAACGGCTGACCGAAACTTATCGTAGCGGGCTTCAGCCACCCTCCGCAGTCTCCACAGACGGGCGGTTCGCGATCCTCGCGGAAGCGCCCGAAAACGTCCGCGGGCTCGCTCTCGGCATCGCAATCCAGGCAACGGATCTTACGGTTTGTGCCGTGCAGCTCCACCAGTAGCTCGTCACGAATGCCCGCCGCGCTGTGTAGTCCGTCGATGTTTTGGGTTAGTAGCCCGAGGAGACGTCCGGAGTCTTGCAAGCCTGCAAGAGCCAGATGCGCGTCGTTGGGGGCGGCATCTCGAAAGCCCTCGTAGCCCTCCAGCTTGTAGTCCCAATACTCCACTCTGGACTCGTGGCTCGCCAGAAATTCCTGAATCATCACGGGCCTGCGCCGTTTCCAGACTCCCTGAGGACCGCGGAAGTCCGGGATCCCCGAACCGGTGGAGATACCGGCCCCTGTAAAAACCAAAATACGCCGCGCTCGCGATATCTGCTCCGCAACTTTGTCAAAATCTCTTACCATCGCTTCAGCATATCAAAAAATGAGAGAGCCAGGACCCCCTCCCAAAAAGGAGAACGGCCCTCCAGGATGGTTCATTTCCGGCTGGGCAGAGTGATTCAAAGATGGGGGCAAACGCTGGTCGTCCTTTTCATCTGGACGTCCCTATGCCTTGTGGCCTGGTCTCAGCCCGCCGTGGAGTACCAGGTCGACGCCCGCGATCTCTCCAACCACATTCTGACCGTGACGGCGACGATCCCACCCGAGGCCTTTCTCGGCTCGGAAAGGGAGTTGGCTCTGCCGGTCTGGACTCCAGGGTCCTACAAGATCCGCGACTATTCCCGCTTCCTGAGTGCCGTCCGACCGTTGAATCCCGGAGCCACGGTACGAAAGACGACCAAAAGCCGTTGGCTGGTCGAGGGAGTACCCGCCGGCGAGGCCGTCAAGGTCGAGTACGACGTCTACGGCCACGAACTGACCGTCCGCACCAACTACTTTACTCCCGAGCTTGCTCTCGTTGTGGGAGCGGGCACCTTTTTGGCACCGGCCCCTCTTCAAAGCGAGCAGATGAAGCAGCTACCCTACCGAGTGGAGTTTCTCACCGACAAGCCCGTTTACAGCGGTCTGTCCGGCGAGGGCAAGCGTTTCGCGGCGGCAGATTATGTCGAGCTTCTCGACTGCCCCTTTCTATTGGGCGACCTGGAATCCCACTCGTTCACCGCGGGACTCCTCCCCCACCAACTCATCCAAGCCGGAGACCCCCGCTACTGGGACACCGCCAAGAGTCTCAAGGATGCTAAGAAGCTCATCGAGACGGTGCAGAATTTCTGGGGTGACGTTCCCTACCGGCGCTACCTCATTATGAACCTCATCACCGACACCCGTGGCGGACTGGAGCATCGCAACAGCACCGTGGTGATGACAAGTCGATTCGCGACGGAAAAGCGAAAAGACTACCTCGGCTGGTTGAGCCTCATTTCCCATGAATACTTCCATACTTGGAACGTCAAGAGATTGAGGCCTGAAAGCCTCAGGCCGTTCGACTTCGAGGAAGAGAACTACACCCGCTCCCTCTGGATAGCCGAGGGCATCACCTCCTACTACGACGACCTGTTGGTTCGTCGTGCCGGGCTCTCCACTCGAAAAGAGTATTTGGAAGCCCTCTCCGAGCAGCTGAACCGTCTGATGGAAACCCCCGGGCGTCGCCACATCACTCTGGGCGACGCCTCCTTCGATGCCTGGATACGCCTCTATCAGCCGACCGACGACCTGCACAACTCCAACATCAGCTACTACAACAAGGGAGCTGTCGTGGCGTGGCTCCTGGATACCGAGATTCGTCAACGTACCCAAGGGAAAAAGAGTCTGGACGATCTCATGCGGGCGGCCTACGGCACCTTCACCGAGGAGGGTTTCTCGGAGGCAGAATTTCGACAGTTGGCGAGTCAGGTCGCGGGCTCAGACCTCACCGCCTTCTTTGAGAAAACCCTGGATAGCACCGAGGAATTGCCATTAGACCCCGCTCTCAACTATTGGCATCTCACCTGGAAAGCTAAAGAGGACGATCCCCAGCCCTACCTTGGTGTGGATCTCAGCCCCGGCCCGAGAGCAGTGATCAGCAAAGTCTTCGAAGACTCTCCCGCGGCCCGCGCGGGATTGGCCCCGGGAGACGAACTGATAGCGATCGACCAGCTCCGTCTACCCGAGACTTCTCCCCTCTCTATTCTCGAGCACGTCCAAACGGAGCGAGAATATCGAGTCACTTTGGCCCGCCTTGGCCGAATCCATGAAAAGACGGTCACCCTCAAAAGCCCGCCTCATCCCAAGAGTCAACTGGCCTTCCAGGAGGCCACGAAGTCGTTTCAATCTCGATGGGACAGTTGGCTCGGTCCGGAGAGCGAGTCCGATTCATGAACCCGAGGTCGGATCTCGCCCAGCTCCTCAACTCCTTACCCGAACACGAAAAAGTCCCCGACAGCGATCTCGAGGGTCGCGTGCCTTTGCCCGTGGGGACCGAGCTTCGCAAAGGCGACTACACCCTGAACGATGTCATCGGCTGCGGGTCTTTTGGGCTCATTTACTCCGCCATCGATGCTCGCATCGGACAGGAGCTGGCTATCAAAGAGTTCTTTCCTTGTGAATGCGTACGGGAAGAGGGAAGCTACAAGTTGAGACCGTTGGACAACGATCTCGGGGCTCTCAATGTGCTGCGGACACAATTTGAGGAAGAGTTCAAAGTTCTGGAACGTTTCGAGCGACCCGGTATCGTCAAGGTTTACAAACTGTTCTCCGAAAAGGGCGGGCTCTTTCTGGTGATGGAGCTTCTTAAGGGAGCGACGGTCGAGGAAATCCTTCGCAGGTTTCAATCGCTGGAGGAGGCTCTTTCGTTGTGGATCATTCGCCGTCTCGTCCACACCCTGGAGACCATCCATCTCTCCGGATTGGTGCATGGCGACATCAAACCCGAGAACCTCTTTTTGACATCCGACGGCCAGGTGATCCTACTCGACTTCGGCGCGGTAAACCACTATCTCACCAGAGGTCACAAGGCCCCCCGCTTCTTGACCCCCGGCTACGCCCCGCCCGAACAGTATCAGCCCAAGTCGGTCCCCGACCCGGCCAACGACCTTTACGCGGTGGGAGCCACTCTCTACGAAATGCTGACCGGCAACCCGCCCCCCGACGCTATCGAGCGTACGAAGGGTTCGCGTTTGCCCGCTCCCACCCGCAAGGGAGCCGTGGTCAGCGCGCCCACCGTCTCCGCGCTCGGGCGGACGCTGGCACTGGCTCAGGAGAAGCGCCCCGCCTCTGCCCACGCTCTGTTGGGTCTGCTGCCCACGCCGGAGATTCAAAAGCCCACTATCGGAGCAACCTGGGAGCAGATGGCTCCCTGGGAGGGCCATCGCCAGGGGATTGTGAGAATCCGGCTGAGCGCCGACGGCCAACTCCTTTCCACCGCCGACAAGTCCGGCCAGCTCCGCCTCTGGTCGGTGGATCAAGAGCGCTGTTTAGGCGTCGTGGAGTTCGAAAAAGAGATCAGTGATATCGCGATCCATCCCGAGGACAAGTGGATGGCGGTGTCGCTCAGCGGTGGGCAGGTCGATCTGATGGAGTTCTCCACCGGAAAGCAGCTGGCCACCTTGCGCACCGGCACCCCGCCCGTGAGCTGCCTGGCCTTCACCCCCGACGGCAACTATCTCGTGTGCGGACTGTACGACGGCCGGGTGGAGCTGCGCAGCCTCATCCACAAGGGCAAGCGGAAAATGATGAGGGCTCACGACGCCCCTGTCAATCGGATAACCTTCAGCCCCTCGGGGCGACTCATGGCGCTGGCTTCCAACGATCGTTCGGCCAGCATCTGGGACCTTCGAACGGGACGACGCATTCGCTCTTTCGAGGATCATCATCGACCCGTTCAGATCGCTCGTTTTTCCAACTGCGGTCGCTTTTTAGCTACCGGCGGAAGCGATATGTCGTTGCGTGTCTTCGACGTCAAACGGGGAGACGAGTTTCGCCGACTCAAGGGTCACGAAGCCATGGTGTGGGACATCCTCTATACCGAAGACGGAGAGTCACTCCTCTCCTGTTCAGCCGACCGTACCGTGAGGTTGTGGGACATGCATAATTTTCGAGAGAGCGAGTGCTTTCCACTGAGCGAGGCCTGGCTTTGCAGCATGGCGTTCTCTCCGGCTAACTCCACTCTGTACGTGGCCGGCGTGGACAAGATGGTCCACCGAATGAGAATGCTATCGAAAAAGGAGCAAGCCTTATGGAGCTAGTGTTGTTGAGACACGCCCAGCCGCGCTGGACTGACGACGAGAATCAGGGAGTGGCCGACCCCCCTCTCACTCCTCTGGGCATCGAGAAGGCTTCAGCACTCTCCTCTAGCCTTGGTCGGGAGTCCTTCGACTCTATCCTGGTCTCCTCATATCGGCGTTGCCAGGAGACTGCTCACGCCGTCTTCGGCGAGGACAAGAGACTGCAGACGGTGGACTGGCTTCGGGAGATCACCCTACCCGACTTTTCCAAGCAGCCCGCCGAACAGGTGGGGAAGTTTTTCGAAGAGGCCAAAAGCCGGCCCCTCTCCGCCTGGTGGGACGGCATGCCGGGCGGCGAGTCGTTTCGTGATTTTCATGCCCGAATCCAATCCGGTCTCACCTCTCATCTCGAGAGTCTCGGTATCCGCAGGCTCAGGCCCGACCATAAGGACGACGTCCACCTCTTCTCGATCGAACCGGAAGCGTATCGCCAAAAACATCTCATCGTCAGCCATCTAGGCTCCTCCGGTTTGATCCTTTCCGAACTGCTCCATCTGGAGTTGGTGCCCTGGGTTTGGGAGAGTTTCGCCCTGGATTGGAACGGCATCGTCCGGCTGGAAACCGCCAAGGTCTCCGACGGTTACATCTTCTGTTTGCGCAGCTTCAACGAACAGGGTCACCGCGACCCAACCCTTGGAGTGCCGCCCGAGGAGGAGTCATAGAAAAGATCATCGATCCCATATTTCTGCTTTCTTTGGGGGGCGGCACACTGGCCGGTATCGCGGTCGGTGTGGCGTTGCGCTTCACCGCGAAACTGGCCCTGATCATCGTCGGCCTCATCATCCTGCTTATGGCCGGGTTGATGCACGCGGGCTACATCACCGTGGATTGGGGTGCGGTCTCCCAAAGTTTAGAAGACGGCGCCGAAGCGGCCGGGGGGTTCATCGAGTTTGCGGTGGCCGACCTGTCGGCTCAGTTGGCGGGGTTTGCGGCGGGGCTTTTGATCGGGGTTCGGATCAAGTAGGTCGGCGCTCGTTCTCCCACGTGGAAAACTTACTTATCGTTGAGCTTGCGGCTCTGACTATCCAAGGTCTCTTTTTCGTCGGGCGTGAGCGCAGCCATGCCTTCAAACCTGATCTTGTCCAGGATGCGGTCTAGTTCTGCTTCGTCTATCGATTTCTGCTTGATTTCGGCTTCCCGATTGAGGGACTTGAGGTCCGGGACCTTGGTCTCAGGAAGCGGGTTGGACTTGCCTTCCACCAGTTTGAAGCGGGCTTTTCGTTTGGCTCGCTTTCGCTCTTCGAAGCGTTCGCTGATGGTTTTGCGGGGCTTTTTGGGGGCTGAGTAGGAGCCTGAGCCTGGACGGCGAGCCCAGAACCAGGAGGCGATGGGGACCGCGACCGCGGCTAGCCCAAAAATCGGACCGTGCCCGAAAAAGGTCAGGACCATGATGCCTATGGCCATATAGCGCGCCCGGATAGGTATGACAAAGAAGGCTAGCACCGTCGCTTCGTCGTTCAGCGCCGCCCAAATCATGAAAAGGCTGATATCGGGAAGCCACAACCCCGCCACTTGAGCCTGCGGGTTGAGGGTCTGTTGAATCGCAGCAAACCCCACCCAGTAGGCACAGGCTGTCAGGAGAGTGATGACCACGAAAACTCTGCCGAACTTTTCGCTCCCCCATCTCCGCTCTAGTTGGCCACCGAAGAGATAAAAAACAAACAGACCGATGAGAAAAAACAGCACCTGACCCGGACTAAACAGCGGATAAGTCAACCACCGCCAAGCCGTATTCACCCCGAGCTCCCCGGCCAAGGCCGTGGGCACTTCGGGCATCCCAAAGAAGTTCAACAGCCAGGTCACAATGTTGATGGTGATCAGCCCGGCGGTCCAGGGAATCTCCCGGAACGCCCCCTGTATCCATCGACCTGCGCTGTTTTCGTTCATCTAGCCTGCCTTACATTGAGTTTGTGGTCTTAAGCCCCATCCGAACCCTGCAAGAGCGCCACCAACTGCTCCGAGTCCAGACGCGTCTCCGTGTCCGTCCCCTCCAGCAAGCTGCTGGCAAGATCTCTCTTGCTTCGGTGCAACTCCACAATCTTCTCTTCAATACTGCCCTTCGCGACCAATCTGTAAACCGTAACCGGTCGAGTCTGACCCATCCTATAGGCGCGATCGGAGGCTTGATCTTCCACAGCCGGGTTCCACCACGGGTCGTAGTGGATGACAAAGTCGGCGGCGGTGAGGTTCAGTCCGGTACCACCGGCCTTCAAGCTGATGAGGAACAGGTCGCCTTCGCCCGCCTGGAAGTCGGCCACCCGTTTGGCGCGCTCCTTGGCCGAAGTGCTTCCGTCCAGATACTGGTACGAGACACCCATCTTGTCCAGATGGTTGCGGAGAATGCCGAGCACGTCCACGAACTGGCTGAAGACGAGCGCCTTGTGGCCGTTTTCCAGCAGCTCTTCCACCAGCTCCTTGAAAGCTTCCAGCTTGGAAGCTTCCACTTCGGCGTTGGGCACCACCAGGTCGGGGTGACAGCAGAGACGGCGGAGCTTCATCAGCTCGGCCAACACAGCCAGAGTATCCTTCTTCTCCTTGTCGTTTTCGAAGCGTTCGGCGGCCTTGCGACGCAGGCTTTCGTAGAGCGCCTTCTCCTCTTTCTCCATCTCCACACGCAGCGTGATCTCGGTGCGTGGCGGCAGCTCGTGCAACACTTCGCTCTTCAGGCGGCGCAGAATGAACGGCTTGACCGTATCCCGCAGTCTGGCTCGAGCTCGAGGGTCGCTGCCGTTTTCGATGGGGTTCGAAAACCGCTTGGTGAACATATCGCGGCTTCCCAACAGACCGGGGTTGAGGAAATGAAACAAGGTCCACAGCTCGTCCAGGTTGTTTTCGATCGGCGTACCGGTGGTGGCCAGTCGGAATTCGGCCGGTATCTCGGTGACCGACTGAAAACGCTTGGTCTGGTGGTTTTTGATGGCCTGCGCTTCGTCCAGCACCAACGTCTGCCAGGTACGAGTGCAGAACCGCTCGGTCTCCCGGGTCATCAGCCCGTAGCTCGCGACCACGATGTCGAACGGGCCGGCTTCAGCGATGATCGTCTCGCGATCGCCTTCGGCGTACATGATGGGATTCAACGAGGGCGCAAAACGCCTCGCTTCGTCCACCCAGTTCGGACAGACCGAAGTGGGTGCGATCACCAGCGTGGGCCCGGCACTGGCTCGGGTCAAGATGGTGGTCAGAGCTTGAAGCGTCTTGCCGAGACCCATATCGTCGGCCAGACACGCGCCCATTCCGGCTTCGGCCAATCGAGCCATCCACTGAAATCCGACCTGCTGATAGTCTCGCAGATTGGCCTGCAGGGTGGAGGGTGTGCGGGGCACGCTTTCCATCGCCTTGTTGACGTTCTCTCGCAACTCTTTCCAGCTGCGGTCGCCTTTCACACCTTGCGAATCGGTGCCGAAGCAGGCCATGGCCGCCAGCGGATGCAGAGCCAGCTCTTCTCCGTTTTGCGTAGAGAGGTCGCTGAGACGCTCCAGTTGCTTCTTGATCTTCTCGGTGAGAGCCACGAAACGGCCGTGTCCCAGCGACAGGAATCGACCGTGTCCATTGCGGTAGGCATCCAAAAGCTCTTGAGCGTCGAGAATAGTGTCCTCGTCCACTTTGAGGGTGGCCTCCACGGCAAACCAGTCGTTGCTCTTCTTCATCGAGAACTCGGCCGGTTCGGCCGCTTTGCTCACCGACATAGACTTGCCCTCGGGCCAATGGAAGGTGATGTCCATATCTTCGCTCTGAGCCAGGGCATCCAGAATCTCGAGACAGTCGACCGGGTCTTCCACCGCGAAATCGAATCCGCCCATACTGTGCTTTCGGAGGCTGGGGCAGCGCTTCAAGAAAAGCGCATGGTTGGCCATCTCTTGTTCGAAATCACGAACCGTTTGCAGGCGACCGTCTTTGGTCTCGGCCACCACGGTGCGACCGCCGTGACCGGGACGCAGCAACGGGCCTTCCTCGCCCAGAGGCATGATCCGAGTTTCAAACTTCAGACCAACATTGTGAGGGAGTACGAAAAGATGCAGTTCGCTGATAGTGTCGACCGGCTTGGCACCGGCGAAGTTGCCGCCGAATTCGGACTGCACGCCGATCACCGGCGACAGTGCCTCCACGGTCAGCGAGATATCTTCCAGCGCCTCGGCCGGCACTCGAAAGCCTTTTCCCAAAACCTGGGCGATCGCTTTTTGCGCCTCGCTCAAACGATAGACGCGGACACGATGGGAACCTTCGGAAAGCACACCGACGTCGGCGGAAAAGTAAGGCAGAACCGGCTGAATATCGATCACGATCTGCTCGCCCTGTTGAAGCACCCTGAGTTCGGGCGCTCCCTTATCCACTTCCACTTTCATATCGGGACGGTCTTCCCAATACACATAGGGGTGACCGACCAACTCGGCCAGGGTGGTCTCGTCGCCGACGCGATAAGCATCCAAGCCCTGCACCAGCGTTCTCAAAGCGGAACGGTCCTGTTCAATCAGGCAATCGCCATGCTTATTCAGAATTCTGGCCGGAGAGAGCTCTCGGCCGGTGGTCCAACCGCCTCGTTTCGAACGCTTCTGCAAGAGCGGTTTCACGGAGAACTGGCCGCCGTCGTCCTCGATACGCCAGACCACTCGCTCGTCCGTTTGAGGTCCAATCTCTTGAGCCACCTGACGCAGAGCATCCAGGGTGCGACGCCAAGCCTCGGTAGGCTGCATCACGTCGAGCAGTGCGGTGGAGGGCCTTTTGCCGTTGGTGGTGGCGTCCGGTAGCTGACCTTTCAGGGTGTCGATAAGCGCTTCGCACTCTTCCACCACCCACTGGAATCCACCGATCTCGGCCTTTGTCCTGAGATTCTCCAGACGGGGAATAAACTCGGTCGCCTCTTCCAAACCGGCCCAATACAGACAGAGCACACAGTTCAAGAGCTCGGTACCGGACATGGAAGGGTCTTGTTTACGAAGACGTGGGAGCCAGAGCGGCTCGCCGATGCCGCCTCGCTGGCGAATCTCGGTGAGCCAGAGAAGCGCTTTCATATCCAGTCCACGGAGACCGTTCAGATAGCGGCGTGCCTGTTCATACTTCTCCGCTTTGACCAACGTCAGCGGGTAGAGAAAGCCGGGATAACCGACCAGCGAAACTTTTCCCGAAGTCTCCCTCTGAGAAGCAACCAGACCCTCTTCGAAAAGCATGCGCGCTTTGGCGTAGCGGCCTTTAGAAAATTCGTACCATCCGGCGTGAGCAGGACAAGCCGGCTCTTCTTTCACCAGATTCTTTACTTTATTACTACCACTAAGGAACATCTGCTCCAGGTAGAGTTGACGGAAGGTTCGATTGGTGGTGGAGTTCTTGGCCAGCCAGTTGATCACACTCGGGCCGGGCTCCAAACGCTGGCTCCCTTTCAGTATGACGCCCTGCACCAGGAGTGCCCGGATCCCACTCTCAATGTTGTCCAGCCAGTCGGGCGTATGATGACCGGCTGCAATTCGGCAGAGCGGCAGAACCTTCTCATAATCCTCGGGGAAGGTCTTGACCAGATCGGCGAGAGCCAAACAGAATTCCTGGCGGTCGCCACGGTACAAGTCGAGCCGAAAATCTCGGACCGCCTCAGGGAAGCTTCGCAACGCTTTGGTCAGGCTGCTGGCTTTGGGCAGGGCTTTACAATAGGCCTGCAGTTGGCCGGACTTGAGGAGTTCCCCCGTCACTTCTTCTCTCAGCTCGTGAGGTAGTCGATAAGCGTTTTTCTCGGAAATGAGGAGTTCCGCTTCTTCGAGTTCGTTGAGAGCTTCGGGGATGTCAAACTCAAAAGGCCCACGCATACGGTGCTCACGCGCCACCTCTTTAAGCCGTTTCAACGACTCTCTTAGGGGAGTGAGGCGGGTGGGGAGATAGAAGAGGGAGAGAAGCCTGAGGAGGACTTTCCCTTCTTTCGTGACCTTCTGCCACCTGGGTTTGAGATCTTGCCAAACAGGCTGTGAGCGTTCTTTAACGGTTGCCAATGAAATCTATTTTCCTTTTTTTGCTTCGGTTGTGGTCAACTACCCCATATGATGGTGTTCAACGACCTGGCGGCCGGGTCTGCCCACATACCCCCCGAAACTTACGCCTTTGCTACCGGCTTGGGGACTCCTGGCGAAGCCGGCCAAGAAAGGCCTGTATATTACTACCGGAAGATTCGATGATTGGCAAGACCCCGAAGGGTCTCTTCAAACCGTTCTTGCCACATTTTCAGCTCCTCGGGTGGTAGCTTTGGGTCAGGTTGACCGACCAGGTCGGGCATGTAGAATCCACGACTGAACTCCACCTGGATCATAGGGTTGTTCAGATTACCGTATTGACGAGTGATGTATCCCCCGTTGAAGGGGTAGTCGATGGTGATATCCTCGCCGGGAAGCTCATAAACGACCGACATGATATCGACCATCGCCCGGACCATCTCCAGCGTCGCGCTGGCTCCCGCCCGGTGACCCAGACAGATCGGTGGCCTCTCTTTACCCGGTTCGTCCGGCGAGACCGGCAATCCGCGAGGCGACATGGAGTGGCAGTCTATGGTCAGCTTGACTTCGGGCTCGCGAGTGATCTGAGCGAGTTCGGCGTGATAGGGACGATAGAGACGCTCCAGGACCTGTTCCACTGCTGACTCGGACGGGAAATCGTTGAACACCGGATGTCCCAGGTGAGTTTGTCGTTTGACAACGCCGTCGGGGTAGTCCGGACCGACCCAATCCGGAGGGCGATTCAAGTCCACGAAGGTTCGGCTGGTCTCGAAATCCATATAGTGAATCACCAGGTCGGGGTGAACGCCGCAAATCTCGCGAGTGAGATGGTCGACGTCTTCTTTCATACAGTCGGGAGTGGCTGCCAGATGGGGAACGAACTCCTCCGGAATATCGGTTCCGCCGTGGGGTATGGAAATAGCAAATGGAAGTTTTTTCACAACCCGGTTTTACCGCACGCCGCTTGAAGCTCCTCCCGCAAACGTGGAAACGGCCGCACCGTTCGGTGCGACCGCCTCACTCGATTATGGACCTGGTCTCTAGGTGTTGTCGATATCAGTGGAAAGGATGGAAGTGTTACCGTCGGCGGCATCGTCCACCACTATCAGGAGGTACTGGGTTTCCGAGTTGTCGTAGGTCGTCAAAACCGTGGCGTTGGCACCTTCCGGCCCGATCTGCTGGCTGATTGCCTGAATAACGCTGGAGCCGCCACCTTGTACCTGGGTGAAGTTGAAGGCAATCGTTGGTGGACTAGTTGTGTTGGACTGAAACACCAAAGCGAGTGAACTTGCGTTCAGCAGAGCGGTGAGGTTTTGAGGAGTATAGTCGGTGGCCAAAAAGGCGTTGACTGGTCCCAGCAACTGTTCGCTGTTGTTAGTGAAAAGGGTGCCACTATATTCGGGCTCCGGCGTGGAGTTGACCAGTCTTGCGTTAAACTGTCCGGGGTCCGGGGTGGTGTCGTCCGTGAGTACGAGACCTTCAATATCCTCGGACGTCTGAGCTCGAAATCCGTCGGAAGTCGCTCTCGCAGACACGACCGTCGTCCCTTGCAGGACAACCGTCTTGAAATCCCCTTCGACTAAAGCAACTTGCTCGGTAAAGATTTCACTTCCGCCTTGGAGTAGCGTGACGGTGTGGGTCGCCACGTCCAACTCGATGTAGTCGGTGGCTTCCACCAGCTGGAAGTCGGGGTCGATCGTCACTCCATCGATTCTCAGCTCCAGACCCGTCAGGCCTCCAAGCATGTTGATAACCCGCAAATTCGCGACAGGGTCGGGACCCGGATCGGGAGTAGGAGTCGGTGTTTTCACACTTACCGGCAGAGTGGTTCCGCCGCTCGTGGCCACCGCCCCAGCATCGTCACCACCACTTCCGCACCCGATCAAAAATAGGGCCACCACGCCCACCAGCATCTTCGAGAATGATTTATTCATCAGTAATTCCTCCCGCCGAAAAATGTGCCAAAAAACCCACAATCCCCTCTCGAAGCTACAAAAAAAGGCCCCTCCAAGAACTTGCCTGGAGAGGCACTCACTCTGCCCGGTTGTGGTCGCTGAAGTCAGAGAGTGTGCCACGAGAGCCTTCGACCTCGACAACCTTGGGAGTACTACGGCTATCGACTTCAGCCGGGCAGTCCAACATCCCTGAAGAAAATCGCCTCAAAACGGACTGGAATCGTAGCGATTCACGTCCTGCGCAAACCCTCCATTCGAAACATATCCGATAATCTGCTGATAACGATTCATGTTATCGATTGTTCCGCTGTTCAGAATGTCGTTGAGCGACAAGACCCCCCGGTTGATCGCTTTGGTGACGGCGCCGATGGTCTGCACGTCCGTCTCTCCCACCCCTTCTTTGATCAGATCGAACTGCCCCTTGGACTCCAGAAGCCGCCGAAGCCCGGGATTATCATAAAAACCCGGCCCTCCGTTGATGTCTCCTTTGAATACCGAGGCGACCTGCATAAAAAGTTTGGCGTCGGGCACCATGTTTTGAAAAGCCTGCGCTCCGGCTCGCATCCCCTGGGGAGTGAGAGCGTCGTTGTCACTGGCATAAGCGGCAAACTGAAAGACATAGTTGCGGGCGACCGCGACATCCCACAGATGAGGGTCTTGGAGTCGGCCGAATCGAGTGCCCGGAATGGCATCGTTTTGGGCTATTCCGGTCTTGCCTTCCAAACTGCCTCCCAGTCTCTGCGCTTGCAGATAGCTGGCGAAATCCTGTGAGTCCGTAGGCACGGCGAGGGAAGAAAAACCGCCCCGACCATTTCCAAACGACAGGTTGCCGGACGCTCCAGGACCGTAGGGACCGGGCTGAACCAGCCCTTGAGCGGCGTAGGGGTTGCCCCCTCCTCCGAGCATCCCTTGCCACCCCTGAGCCATCAAGGTGAAAGCTTGGAGAAGTTGGCCGAACATCTGCTGCAGAGCCACGCCCCCCTGAAAACCGAAATTTGGAGTAGGAGCGAAAGACGGGGCGGTCGGAGGAAAGGTCGAGCTGGGAAAAGCGGGCCACGAATTCTGTTGAAAACCGATATATGTCAAGAGATACTCCTCCGGCGTTTGTACCATTCTAGCGGGATCGGCCTCGACCTAAATTGATCTGAGTCAAGTCGGCCCGCACCAGCGGGTTGAGGTGAGAGCGTCCAGGATATACAGGGGATATCAAGAATATTGCAACGGTGAATCAAGTCACTCTGGATAGTATGCTGAGTGCCGCCCTGGGTGAGATGTCCATGGCCAACTGGAGTGGAGCACAGAAAGTTCTGGCCTCCCGACTGGAGCAGGTCGGTCAACTTGGGAATCAGCGACTCAATCTGTTCTTGCTCTCCATTTCGGCGGCCTCGGGGGGCTACAACGACGTGGCCAATCAGCTCTGGTCGCAGGCCCAACAAACGCCCCTAGAGCCGGATACACTCCGCTACTTCGATCTCCAATTTGCTCCCAACGACCCGCGTCAATCCATGCTGATCGATTTGGAACGAGCCTGGTGGGATTTCAACAATTGGAATCAGCCCAGCGCTCCGACTTCACTCAAAATGGAAACCTCGGACGATGTCGTCGATTGGGAGTTCGTCATTCAGGCCACTCTCGAAGGTGACGACGGAAGTCTCGAGGAGCGATACGGTCGCTATTTTGACGACCACTCCCCTGACGGCTTTTTCCTCTGGAACTTGCTAGCCCTGGCTTACCTCCAAGCCGGCAACGTCAGGACCTACGAAGAGATGGTGCAAAACGCTCCTCCCTCCTCCAGTGCGGTGCCGTCGGAGTTGCAGCAAGCGTTGGCCTCGCGCGGGCTTTCCACCGCCCTGCAGGCTTTTCAGACCGGACAGTGGCTCAACAACGCAGCCTTGTTTGCCGGAGAAGAGACACAAGAGGCCGGCTACGTTCCAGACAAACTGTTGGCCGAGGCCGAATGGACATCCCACATGGCGGACGCCTTCGCCAGTATCGAGCTGGGTCAGTACCTGCAGGCGGCCCGAGAGTTTCAGGAAATCAATTTCCGTACTCAGGAGCCGAAGCGGTTGCTACTCTCTCGAAATGCGCTCTCACTGGCCTTCTTCAAGCAAGGCGACTACACCCAGTGCGAAAACGTCTATGAAGAGTTTCGCAATCTCCTGAGCCAGTCGCCTATCTCGCCCGACTCGGAGCTTGCGCGTAACTACAAGCGATGGCTGGAGGCGGTGGACGCCGTCCCCGAAGACGGTCAGCCTTTCTTCTCACCATTCGGTGGCAATCGATCCAACTGGAACACCCCCTCTTCCGAGGAGCTCGACTTCTGGCAAGAGTTTGAATCTTGCGTCTCTCTTCTGGGGGAGAAAAATCATGTTGCCGCAGTCGGAAAACTGCAAAGAATCGAGGTCAACCTTGGTCCTCATCTCGACCCGTTCCAAGCTTATCTCACTTCCGTTATGTTCTTGGCGGCCTTTGTCATGGCCGGCGATCACAGCGAAGTGCAAGAGATGACGCCCCAGGTGACGGCATTGGAGGCCCAGGCGGTCTTCCCGCCGGACCGAATCGAGGAGGTGTCGGACATGCTCCGCTGGGCCGGCTTCGAATCGCTATCCCGGCGATTGGCGGGGGGCGCAGCGGCCCGGACTAGCGCCCTGAACCCTTGGGAAGACTTAGGGCAGGTCATTGAATAAGCCTGTCCTTTACTTACCGAAATTTAGGATTCAGATTTCGGCAAGGCGGCGCTCCAGAGTTTCTTCTGCCTCGCGTCGCTCTTCCACAGTCAGCAGCCGTCCCCACTCCATTTGAAGCTCCACAGCTGTTTTGCGCGGCCCTTCCAGCTTGGAGAGGAAGGTGTCCGCCAGACTGCGATCAGCGTCCACCAGAGCCAGGGCGAGGTCGTCGATGGGACAGGAGTAGAGCCAGGCTTTCATCTCCTTACCGTCCAAGCTGGTGAGCTTTTTGATCCATTCGGGGATCTGAAAGTCGACCGAAACGGTTGTCCGCTCTTCATAGCCGGCCCCGCCACTCGGGGCCTCGGTAATGGTCGCTCCAAGAGCAGAGCTCGAAGAGCTCTCGCCGGACGGCTCGGTACTCTCCTCACCGGACGAAAACGGCTCCGGCTGCTGAAACGGATCGTCGCCGAAATCGGAGGACGCATTGTTGGCGAACAGGTCGTCGCCGATCGTTTCATCGCTTCCGAAGGCGAGTTCGTTGGGAGCGGATTCATCGGCCCCCATGGACACCGTTTTACGAATATCCCAGCCCAAAGTATCGGTCGACTCCGGACCTTTCTCTTCAACCGATTCTTCTTGGGAGGGGCGACTCTCTTCGGATGGAGTCTCGTCAAAAAAACCGCTTCCACCGAGGTCCAACTCTTCGTCGAAAATCGGCTCCTCTCCAAACAGATTTTCACTCTCGTCGACCGGAGATGCGTCTCCCATAGACTCTCCGAAGAGATCCTCCCCTATGGTGGAACTTCCGTCGGAAGGGGAGAAAAGGTCACCCGTGAGAGTATCACCCGCGGACTGGGCAAACAGATCTCCCTCGAGTTCGACCGCTCCGGGAGCCACCATATCGATGGCCGGAGGACCCATCAGATCATCGTCGCTATCCGCGTCAGCTTCCTCGACTTCAAACGCTTCCTCCAGTTCGACCGGACGGCAAGCTTCAAAGAGAGTCAGCTTATCCGCGCTCCATTGCGCTTTAATAGAACCCGATTCGCCCGCCCGAGCCTTCGAACTATCTTCGAACAGGGGCATCAAACTGAATCCGTTAAAGTCCTCCACTCGCACTCGCTGGGCGAGCTTTTGTCCGGCCGGCGAAAGGCCGCCTAAGGTAACGGTTTGAGGTAAGAGCCCGTCGTATAAACCAAGCAGCAGCGTCGGCTTGTCGGTGTAGACTTGAGTCACTCCCGGCGGATACAGCTTTTCCAGACCCCAGCCCTCAAGCTTAAAGTCTCTTAGGAGAGGGGGGCTGAGCCGGATGATCATCCGCTGCAGAAAGGAGTCGATCCCGTCGACCCCTTGCTCACTGAGGAACCCACCCGTCCGAGTAGCCAGATCCTCGAGAGCCGAAACGTTCGGCTTTCGCCCCACTGCAAAAGTAAACACCGGCAGGCGACTGACCAGGTCATCAGGAGACGGCTCTGCCGGCCCCGGAGTGGAGAGAAGAACGTGGGTGGCGTCCTGGCAGTCTTCCAAGACCCGTTGGAAACCTTCCCAGAAATATTGGGCCCGGCCCATTTTCGAGGGATCGAGGAGCTGCGCGAGGTCTTCCTCTTGGACGTCGGCGGCCTGCTTCCAGTCCAGAAGCTTTCTGGTGACGGAGCTGCCCATCAAGAAGATGCAAATCTGGTCCGTCGGGTTCAACGCGCTGGAGAGATGGTCTACCAGGTCACGCGTTGCCAGGCTATCCTGGGGGTTTCGGACTTCCACAACCACCGCCACCCGGACGGGCTTGCGCAAGAGTTGGGGTCTGACCGGCGCTACCACCACCACGGCACCACATCCGTATTGCTCACCGGGAGACTTGGTGTAGAGACAGATCGAGGCGGCTTTCTTCTCGTCTAAACCCAAGACAATGCCCGCTACACCTTGCTGAAACAAGGTCAGTTTCTCTGCCCACTGCTGTCGGGAACCGTCCAGACTGGAAAAGCGACCGTCGGCCGCCTCGTCCGTACATTCCAGCTGCGCTCCGGGCAGACCGGTCAGGTCCCAGCTCACATCGAAGGCGACCTCTATCCTACTATTCGATTCGGAGGCGAACGACAGAGCACTCTTATGCCAAAGCACATCGCACGCCATCATAAACTCCAGGGTCACCGTACGGAGGCTGCATCCCGGCTCGATATAGCAGCTGACGATATCGGGCTTTCCGTCCTGGAAAGCTTCCTGAACCCCGGATTTGAGGCCGGCGGGAAGGGTCTTCTTCTCTCCCGGAGTCTCTCGCCGCTGGGCTGACTCTCCGTTGAGGGCGGCACTCACTAAGACGGCGTTCCAAGGTCTATCCACGGTAAAGAGTCGAGGCGCGGTCGATTCGTCGTTGGAAAACGAGAATTCCATCACCAGGCGACAGAAAATACCGCGTCCTCGGATAGAGATGCTGACCTCATCCGGATAGGAGGCGGCGCTGGGTGAGACCAGACTGCCTAAGGTGAATTTCTGGGCGGTTTCCATAGGGCGCTTGTTCATTCTCTTTCTCTGCTGACCGTCCCTGTCCATTCGCGCCATCCGTGGATAGCCAGAGCCAAGAATAGACCGTAGAGGAGAGAAAAGGCCCAGAGTCGCTGGGATAGATTGAGAGCGACATAAACCAGATTGACCAGCGTCCAGAGAAGCCAACACTCCTTCTTACCCAAAACCATAAGGCCCTGAGCAAAAAGACTTCCCACGGTCACAAATCCGTCCGCCCAGACTCCCACGCTTCCAAGCTTCGCCAATACCCAGACCGCTGCCGGCCAAGAAGCCAAAAGAGCGCCCGCCACGGCGAGCCGCTGACGCCTTGTGAGAAAGGTGCTGCTCATCCTGAGGTCTTGCTCGGGCCCGGTCTTCCATCTCCACCAGCCCACGAGCTGGGTGATCAGAAAGAAGAGTTGAAGTGAGGCGGAGCCCAACAGTCCGGCTCCCCAATAGATGTAGCCTGTCAAAACAATCCACACGCAGCCCAGGGGCCAACCGAGTCCCCTACCGACCGTCAGAAGATAGACCGAAGCCACTCCCACCAGCGTGGTGAGTGACTCCAGTAGGAGAGGCGACATCAGAACTTCCATCATAGACAGCAAAAAGCCGCAGTTGCAACCCGTGGGGGGGGGTGTGGATCGCAGCTGCGGCTAGTGGTCCGGTTTCTCTGAGATCGAGGCTATACCTGCTCTCGAGAGAACCTACTGTTGATCGGAGAGCATTCCCAGTTGCTGTTGGAGGAAGACCCATTTGTCGGCTTCAGCTTCCACCACTTTGCCAATCGGCTTTCCTGCGCCGTGGCCTGCGTCCGCCTCGACTCTTAACAGTATCGGAGAGGTGGCCTGGTCGGCCCCCTGGGCCAGCTGCAGCTCAGCCGTCATCTTCCGGGCGTGGAGGGGGTCCGTACGGCTGTCTTTCTCGCCCGCCATCAAGAGTGTGGCCGGGTAAGACTGACCGAGGCGCTCCAGCTTCGACTCCACATTTTGATAGGGAGAATAGTCGCGGATGTACTCGAACTGCGACTCGTTGGTGGAGGAACCGTATTCCGCCCGCCACAACTTGGCGATTCCAAACTCGTCGTAGCGCACCATGTCAAGCAACGGCACGGCCACTATGGCAGCTTCCATCAACTCGGGCGCCTGGGTCACCGCGGCACCGGTCAACAGTCCACCGTTGGAGCCGCCGGCCACGGCCATCTTCTCCGGCTTGGTATAACCGGCCGTGACCAGGTGTTGTCCGGCGGAGATGAAGTCGTCAAAAACGTTCTGCTTCTTTTCCAGCATGCCGGCTTCGTGCCATTCCGCTCCGTACTCGCCGCCACCGCGCAAGGTCGCCACGGCATAGATTCCGCCTTGCTCGAGCCAGTGGGCCGTCGACTTGGAGAATCCGGGAGTCAGGCTGACGTCGAATCCACCGTATCCATATAGGAGAGTGGGGGTGTTGCCGTCGGGCTCTAGACCCTTCTTGTGGACGATGAACATCGGCACTTTCTCTCCGTCCACGGAACGGAAGAACTCTTGCTTGACCTCATAATCCTCGAAGTTGAACGGCACCTCGTTCTGCGATTTGACCTCGGGCTTGCTTTTGGCGGGGTCCAACTCCATGGTCGCGTTGGGGAAGTTGTAGGAAGTGTATTCAAAGCGCAGTTTGCCGTCGTCGGTTTTCTGCATACCGGAAACGGTACCGATGCCGGGCAACTCCACCTTACCTTGAGATTGAAGCTTCGAGTTCTCTCCTCCAGGGGTAAACACCGAGACTTCCGAGTGTGCGTCGCGAAGGTAGTTGGCATAAACTTTGCCTTCCACCCGCTCCACCGATTGCAGCGTGGCTTCCGGGTCTTGGGGCAGAAGCTCCACCCAGGCGGCTTCTCCCGGATTGGCCAGGTCGACTTCCACCAGGCGTCCGCGAGGCGCGTCCAGCGTGGTCAGGACTTGAAGTTTCTTGCCGTCGTCCACGAATTGGGCCTGCGACTGACCGTCTTTACCTTCGTGAATGACAGTGCGCTCACCGGACTCCAGGTCCTGAACCATCAGGTCAGTGCGGGTCCAACCCTGAGACACGGAGAGCAACAGCTTTTTGTCGTCGTCGGAAAGATCGATGGAAGTCCAGGCTTCCTTGGGCAGACCCTCGCCGAAAATCTTCGGGTCGTTGGCCGGGTCTTGACCGAGTTTATGATGGAAGACGTGACGGTGATAGTCCTCTTCTCCCTCGGGTACCGAGCCCGGCTCCGGATAGCGGGTGTAGTAGAAGCCGCTTTCATCGGATTCCCAGGCAAGGCTGGCTGCTCGCGTTCTGGGGATGACCTCGCCGGTCTCCTGTCCGGTCTCCAGATTCAGGACGTGCAGGCGGCTCCACTCATCCCCACCCGAAGAGCGACCGTAAGCGATGTACTTCCCGTTGGGTGAGTGATACATCCAGTCCAGGGCTTCCGTCCCTTTGTCGCTCCACTTGTTCGGGTCGAGCACGGCTTCGAAAGCGCCTTCGGCGTTCTTCATGTAGAGAGCAGCCTGATTCTGTCCGGCCTCCCTTTTGTAGACAAACTCACGACCTCCGACGGAATAAGGCTCGGTCGCGTTCTTACCCGAGAAAAGCTCGGTCAGACGCTCCACGATCTGCTCACGCTGAGGAATGGTCTTCAGGTGACTGTCGGTGTGAGCGTTCTGCAGCTTGGTCCAGTTCTTCACCTCTTCGGAAGTGCCGTCTTCCAACCAACGAAACTTGTCCACCACTTCTTGACCGTGGTAGTTGTCCACGACCGGTCTCTGTTCGGTCGGTGGAGCCTGGTTCGGCTTCATGATCGGTTGTTGCGGGGTGAGTCTGGCTGATATCTGCATTTAGGTGCTCCTGTGTGTGTTCCTAACATTTCTATCCAAACGGAAGGGTCGGAGCGTTAAGAAGTTGTTAACCGAGCGGCACCCTTAAAAAAACCTGAAAACCTTCCGCCCCAGAGAACGAAAAGTGTGATAACCCCCCATGCCGTGAACGCCTCCTCCGGGCGGCACCGAAGCCGAACAGCAGAACAGATTTCCTCCCAGGTGATAGGGATCTTTGGCCGGGAACGGTCTGGCAACCACCTGTCGGAGTGTATTGGCCCCGCCCAGAATATCACCGCCGATGTAGTTGGGGTTGTAGGCCTCGTAGTCGCTCGCCGTTCGGACGGCTCGCTCTAAGAGCACCTCTTGAAAGCCGGGGGCGTAGCGCTCCATCTGCTTTTCCAGGACCGGGAGACAATCGTCACTCCATCCATTCGGTGTATGAAGATAGACCCAGTACACGTGTTTGCCTTCCGGAGCCCGTTCCGGGTCGAAGAGTGAAGGCTGCACTCCCAAAAGAAAGGGCTCCTCCGAAATGCCGCCCCGCCAAACCGCGCGCTCTGACCGAGAAATGGTGGAAAGCGAACCCCCGATGTGCACGGTGCCGGCCAGGGCCACTCGCGGGTCTTTCCAGGGTACGGGATCGGACAACGCGTAGTCGACTTTGAAGACCCCGGGCCCCAGCCGATACTTCTCCAGTTGAGCACGAACCCACGGATTCAGCAGCGGGCCCAGGACGTTCAGGATCTGCTTGGCCGAGAGGTCGAAAACAACGGCGCGCGCCGACGGCACGTCTCTCAGGCTCGTAATCGTGTGCTGCAAACGTATTTCCACTCCGGCGGCCCGAAGTTTCTTCTCCAACGCCCGAGCGATCTGTTGCGACCCTCCCCTGGGGAGCGGCCAACCGACCTTGTGGGCCAACAAACCCAGAACGCAAGCCACGGCGGACGAACTCAGGCTTTCCATCGGCAACAGCGAGTGACCTGCTAGCCCCGCCCAGAGCGCGGACCCTCTCTTGCCGAACATAGGACCGAGCCAGGAGGCCGGAGCCAGGGCCGCGGGACCAAACCGCGTCAGGGGCCACAGCATTCGAAGCTCCGGGATTTTGAGAGCAGGTCCCAGGAGTTGGTCTTCCAGCGTATCCCAGGCATCGACAAGGGAGTTCATGAGGAGCGAATAGACCTTACCGGCCCGGCCCAACTCCTCCGCGGTGCGAGCGATATCTCGATGGAGCAAAACCGCCTCTTGTTCCAACAACGGATGGGCCAACGGTACAGCCGGGTCGACCCACTCCAGCCCCTCCTCCTCCAGTTTCAAATCGCGCAGGATCGGGCTGCATCTCCCAAACGGATGCACCGCCGAACAGACGTCATGCAGAAAACCCGGCAAGGTCAGCTCTTCAGTACGAACACCGCCCCCCAGAGTGCGGTATCCCTCTATCAACAAAACGCGAAGGCCCTGCTGGGCAGCCAGCAGGGCACATACCATCCCGTTCACACCCGAACCGACTACAACGAGATCATATTCGGTCCTGGTCGTCATTGTCGGTCAGTGTTTCTCGCGGTCGATCCCGCTTTCTTCACGAACCGTACGCTCGGTCAGAGCTTTCATCACATAGCGGTGCGAAATCAAAAACTGGACATACGTGTCCATCGCTTCCAGAAAGAAATCAAGAGTCACGGGCGACTCCGGATTCATCCCCATTTCCTCCGCCTTATTCCGAAGTCCCTCCACCCGCTTGAGGTCCGGTCGCATGCGTTTGACCGCATTGGCGATGGCCTGATCCTCAAAAAAACCTTCGGCTTTCATCCATTCAAAAGAGTCCATTTCAGACATCCAACTCAGCCTCCTGATGCCGCGATTTCTTGAACTTTTTTCGCGTCCCTGCACGGGGTGGAATTTTCGTAGGAATGGAATGGCAACTGGCAAACAACGGGGCGTGCGGCAATTTATTTTACTTTTATTCCTTTTTTTTTCGGTTGGCGGGCTGGCGTTTGCTCAGGATGAGAACTCCGGTCTCGGTCTGGCCGAGAGTCTGATCCATCAGGGGCGAGTGGACGATGCCGAGAAGCTTGCCATGCGAGCTCTGGAGTCCGATCCGGATAGTCAGGAAGCCCGATTGGTGCTGGCCAAGATCGCCCTGACCAGGGGCGACCTACCGCTGGCCCAGGACTACGTCGACCAACTGATGGAGGCCGATGCCGCCAATCCCGATCACCACGTCTTGCAAGGCATGGTACTGATGTTTTCGGAGCGGGATCAAGAAGCCACCGAAGCCTTTCGCAAGGCTTTAGATTTGGGGGAAGGGAAGGCTTCTCCCGATCAGATGGCCTCCTACGCCAACTCTTTGGTCCTGGCGCTCTACAAGATCGGAGAGCCTGAAGAAGCCTTGCAGACCTGCCTCGATTCGATCAACAAATACCCGGACGACGCTGACCTTTACCTTTCTTGTAGTCGCCTCTATCGAGAGGACGAAAAGTATGAACAAGCTCTGCGGGTCGCGGAAGAAGGGCTGAAAGCCAATCCCGACTTTCCCGGACTGTACGCTTCGGTCGCCCTCGCTCACGCCGGCCTCGGCAACCACGAGGCCTCGGAAGCGGCTTATCAAGAGCTTCTTCGCCGAAACCCTGAGCTGGCCCGAGCGCTCCGGGCGACTCTCGACGGTAAGAGGGCCGACGAAGCCGAATACCAGATCCGCACTCGTTGACATGATAAAACCCTCCACCAAAACGTTTCCCGAGATCGAAGAAATGCTGTCTCAGGCCGGTTGGAGCTTAGCCTTCTTACCGGTCGGATGCTATGAGCAGCACGGCCCTGAACTGCCCCTCGACACGGATATTATTCAGGCCGAGGAGCTGGCTAAGCGAATGGCCGTTCGGCTAGAGCAAAGTGAGTTCGGTCGCGCTCTCGTTCTGCCTCCGATCACTTTCACACCGACCGACCCGAACCGCGGGTACGCCGGCACCGTCTCGGTCTCGGGCGACGCCTTTCGTGCTTACTTCGAGTCGGTCTTGCGCGGTATCCTGGACTCCGATTTCTACGGTATCGTGGTGGTGAATAGTCACGGTTCGATCGACGGACTGCTTAAGGAGGTCGGATTCAAGATCGTTTTTGAGCAGTTTCGTGAACGGGCGAATCCCATCCGCCCGGTCCTTTGTATCAACACCTACGATGTGTCGGCCAAAGCCGCTCAACTCTTCGGTCAGACTCAGGGACGCCACGCGGATTGGACAGAGTTTCTCATGACCTATGGAATCTTGGGACCCGATTATTACACGCCGGAGCGACTAGAACGGCTACGTGAGTTCTCCAACTCTCACGACTTCAGCGTCAAGATGCCCGGTGTTTTGGGAATCCCCGCACACCTTCGCAGTGTGGAAGGCGTGCAGGGCGAGCCTTTCCCCGCTGCCGACCGGCCGCTCGGCGAGATGGCAGACGAATACTGGACACTCTTGGAGGTCGAGTCTTTCTCCCGGCTCCAAGCGGAGATGTCGGACTTTGAGAAACGCTTTCGCGACAACCATTAGGACATGTCCTTAGTCGTCCAGGTAGACGGCGTAGTAGTCGCCGACCATGTAGGCGCAATTGATCATCGAAAGAGGCATCAGCATATAGCCGATAACGTAAGCCACTCCCATGGTGAGCGGGGTGAGTATCGTGATGATCACCAGGTAGATGGTCCACACCGAGATGCGAGCCAGGTACTCCCAGGGAGCGATGGTGAGAGCACGCCAAGCCCAGCGTGGGCTGAAGAGATGTCTCCACTTACCGGTGTTCGCGTAGCGAGTGAGGAGCAAGGGCTGGACGACGACTATCCAGGCCATCACAAGCAAGTAGGCCAGAATTGCAAATCCTATCATCCCCGCCACACCGAGCCAACCGATCGCCTGAGCGGACTCGTGATTCAAGAATCCAGTCATGACCATCGACAAAAACAGCGGTACGACACTGACGAAACCGACAAGATAAAACATCAAGATCGCTCCAAGCGAAGCGAGAAAGCCCTCCCTCACCATCGACGCCACACCGGACCAACTCGGAAGCTGGAGGGGCTGTTCTGCTTTTGGCTGGCGAGCGACCCTCAGGAGGTAGCCGACGCAAGAACAGGCTAGGATAAAAAAGCCGATACAAGTGGCCAAATAGCCGATGGCAAAGACGGCGAACTGACCGTGAGTGTGCCCCTCGTGATAAGCCATCAGAGCGAACATTCCCAGCCACATCATCAAAAGAAAGCCCCCTATTCCTACCGAAGCCAGGGGGAGTAGAAGCCATTTCCAATCTGTGAACGGGTAGTGAGTTTTCTTGAACATAAATTTTATTATAAGAAACTTTTAACCAAAACTCAAGCCCAGGCAATCCATTATAAGCAACTCAGGAGAGCTCTTCGTGAAAGAGAGACCAGGGCTGCGAACCGGCCAGGTTGGGCAAGCTGCGGAACGCGATCGGCTCGCGTTTGACCGGATGGGTCAACTCAAGTTTGTGGGCCCAGAGGGCGATGGCTCCAACGAACCCGCCGTCGGCTTTTCGAGTAGCGTACTTCTGGTCTCCCACGATGGGCAATCCCACGTGGGAAAGCTGGGAGCGGATCTGATGTTTGCGACCGGTCTCGGGCCGCACCTCAAGAAGACTCATCCCCTCTCGAAACCCCAGCAGTCGATAGCGAAGTCGGGCCGGCTTCGAGCCCTGTTTAGACTCATCAAAGGCCGTCGTTTTTCGACGTTCTCGATCGACGACCAGATGATGGGAGAGCTCAGCTTGGGCTTTGGCTTTCCCCCAACATACGGCGAGGTAAGTTTTCTTCACCTGCCGCTCACGAAATTGGGCGCTGACACGCGACGCCGCCTTGGACGTTCTGCAGAATAAGATGACTCCACCGGTCGGCCGGTCCAGGCGATGCACCAGGCCGAGATAGACCGCCCCGGGCTTTTCGTACTTCTCTTTGAGATAAAGCTTGGCCGTGTCCAGTAGAGTGCTGTCGCCCGTTTCGTCGCCCTGGGCCAGGGTGCCGGGTGGCTTCTCCACGCAGAGCAGGTGGTTGTCCTCATAAATGACTTTCATCTACTCGGAGGCTTTCCATGGTCTGAAAGAAACCCTTGCCTATGCCAACTATTCCTGGGAAAAAAGATATCGAACTGGTGGCTCTCGACCTGGACGGCACGGTTATGTGCCCGCTGGGCAAGCAGCCGGTGAGCGAGCGCACCAAACAAGCGGTCAGGGATCTGCTGGAGGCGGGCTTGGCTGTCACTTTCGTGACCGGCCGGACCGAGGACTATGCTTTGCCGCTGGTTCGGGAGTTTGGGTTGACTACTCCCCTGGTCACCTACAACGGCGGACGCCTGTTCTGCCCCGAACTAGGCAAGGTCCTACACCAGTCTTCGATAGAGCAAGAGGATGCGGCCGCCATCACCGACTGGCTTATGGAATCCGACGAAGTGGTGGCCTGCTATATCAGCCGGGAAGGCAAGCTCATGCTTTATCAGAGTCGCTGCTCAGGTGATCCGGCTCAGGACGACTATCTCTTCGGAACTCCCCGCCAGATCACGCCCAAACTCTCAGAGGTGATTCTCAAGGAAGGCAACTCGGTCAGCAAGCTGATCGTGGTCACTCAGCGGCCTCTGGAGACGGAAGTACCGCGGCGTTTCGGCGAGGTCGCCGATGTGGTGCGGACCCATCATCTTTTACTCGAAATGTTACCTACCGGTGTTTCCAAAGGCTCGGGCGTCGAGCGACTCTGCCGGCATCTAGATATCGATCCGCAGCGCGTCGTTGCGGTGGGAGACCAGGCGAATGACATTCCGACCTTTCGGGTGTGTGGTTTTTCGGTGGCTATGGGGGACGCGCCGGAGGCGGTGAAAGAGGCGGCCTCTTATGTGACCGGGACTTTCGAAGAAGATGGGTGTGCTCAGTTTTTGGAGAGGTTGTTAGGGGCCTAGAGAATCGTCTTTCAGAGCGCGCTCTATATGAATGAGATCCAACGAATACTTCTTGCTGCCCATGAATCGCTGGTTGGCGAGGTTTTTCCGAGTCTAAGCGCGGTTGATATCGTTTACGGCCAGAGTTTTGTCAAATTCTTGTTTTTTTTGTCGACAAGACCGACCGAGGACGACTTGGAATGCATGTCGGTCATCGAAACCGAGATGCTAGCCCACTTTGTGGACCTGGATGTCTCCAGCGAATTTATTCTAGGACTACCGCCTGAAAAACGCGGCGAAATTTGCATTTTCCAGAGACGAAAAGAGTCTGAGAAATCGCAGCCGGAATTGACCACAGCCGAAGCAGAGCTGAAAGATCCGCTTGAAAGATTCATAAGAATCCTGGACGCCTGCTGGCACGACGTGGTTGGGGATTCTACCGGAATCGTGCGCGACGATCTCCTGAACGACTGGCTACAGTTCCACTGGGAATTCATCGTTGAGAGCGCCGTGTCCGACGACTACTCCATTGTTCTGGAGCCCTACGGTGAAGGTGCAGAAACTGCGAGCCTTCGCATTTACGATTTGCAACGTCCATTTACGCACCGAATCTGCTGTCGACCAAAGGAAGGTAATGGGCTTAGAAATCTGATCGACCAGACATGGTTTGATTTCCCCGAATCGGGCCTCCAGCTAGATGAGTTTGTTTCTTGCACATTGGGTGAGTGGTACCGAATTGAGCCGCCGTTTAACGCGGTCCACCTTCATCTTCCTGATTCTACAGAGCCATGCCCTCACAGTGATACGCCATGGGTTTTCTCGATTAGCGAGGTCAGCTTTTTTCTGCAACCAGTTTGAAAACCCGGTCTTCTTCAAAAGACTCCATCTCGACGAGCCAAGCTTCAACTTCTCTCTCTACATCCACGTGGGGAACGCGCTCCCCCGAGTCAAGTTGCTTCAGACCAGTCCGGACGCTCGCGACAAATCGCGACTCTTCTTCGATAGAACCTCGCTGTTTCGTCACATCTAACTCCCGGGTCGCAAAAACCGCCAAGCCTTTACGAGCTTTTCGGTCAGCTTGGTAATCCGCCGAGTGTAAGGCGGATAGACCAGGAACGTATCGAACGCGAGCGGTTTCTCCACCACACTCTTACGATGGGAAAAGGTGTCGAATCCGGCCTTACCGTGGTAGGCGCCCATCCCGCTCTCCCCTACTCCGCCGAAGGGCAGCCCCGGCACCAGGTTGTGCAGCATGCAGTGATTGATCACGGCACCACCGCTGCTGGTGGACTGGAGGACTCTCCGCTGGACCTGCTTGCTGTCGGAAAAGACATAGAGAGCCAGCGGTTTGGGGCGTTCGTTGATGAAGTCGATGGCTTCGTTCACTCCGGGCACCTTGAGCACGGGCAAGATCGGACCGAAGATCTCTTCCTCCATCACATCGGCCTTGGGAGAAACGTCGGCTAAAATCGTAGGCTGGATATAGCGGTCGGATTCTTGGCCGGAGCCGCCGCAAACCACTCGGCAATCGCAGTCCATCAAACCCATCAGTCGTCGGTAATGGCGACTGTTCACGATCCGAGCATACTCGCTGTGCTTCTGCGGGTTCTTGCCCCAGAACTTTTTCACAGCGGCCACCATCTCGTCTAACAAACGGTCGTGCACCGACTCTTCTACCAGCAAGTAGTCCGGAGCCACGCAGGTCTGGCCGCAGTTGAAGAACTTGGCCCAGACCAGGCGTTTGGCCGCCATTTTGACGTCGATGGTGGAGTCCACGATGACGGGAGATTTCCCGCCCAGTTCGAGGGTCACCGGGGTGAGGTGTTCGGCGGCTGCCTTCATAACGATGCGGGCCACTTTGCCGTTGCCGGTATAGAGGATGTGGTCGAAGCGCTGTTCCAGGAGCCTGGTGGTCTCCGGGACCTCGCCCTGGATGACTCGAACACAGTTCGGGTCCAAGTAGTTGGGCAAATGCTTCTCGAGCAGCGCACTGGTGGCCGGAGAGAGCTCCGACGGCTTGACCACGGCCGTGTTTCCGGCCGCCACCGCTGCGGCCAGCGGCCCCAGGCAAAGCTGCAACGGATAGTTCCACGGCGCGATGACGAGGACCACGCCCAGAGGCTCCTTGTGAATAAAGCTCCGAGCCGGCCAATGAATTACCGGGGTCGCTACGCTTTCCGGCTTCATCCAGCGACGCAGGTACTTTTTCATGTGCAGAACATCGAGTTCCACTCCCACCACCTCGGCCAGGAGTGCATCGAACCTGGGCTTTCCGAGGTCGGATTGTAGAGCAGCCAATATCTCCTCGTGGCGCTCCTTTAAGAAACGAAGAATGCCATCCAATTGAGCCAGCCGCCATTCGACCGGTCGGGTCCGCCCACTTTGGAAGCTCTCACGGAGAGCTTCAACGGCGTCCGGAATCTCGTCGATGGGGCAAAAACTGGGGTTGGGTTGAATGGTCTGCACGCTCATTCTGCGATGTTAGTCGATGGACTCTCTAATACCTTGAGAGGGAGTCTTCTCGGGTTGCCAAAAATGACATGAAGAGATCACAACGGAGAGTCCCATGGATAGAGAGAAACTGAAAGAAGAACTCACAGAAGAACAGTACAACGTCGTTTGCCTAAACGGCACCGAACCACCCTTTCAAAACGAGTACTGGAACAACAAAAGCGACGGCGTCTACCTGGACGTCGTGTCGGGGAAGCCGCTCTTTCTGAGCAGCCACAAATACGACTCGGGATCCGGCTGGCCGAGCTTCTTTCAGCCGGTGGATTCCGACGAAATCGTGGAGATCGTGGACAACAGCCACGGCATGACCCGCACCGAGGTTCGTTCGAAAACAGGAGACGCCCACCTGGGTCACGTCTTTCCCGACGGCCCTCCCCCTACCGGGCTGCGCTACTGCATCAACTCGGCCTCGCTGAAATTTGTACCTCTGGGAGAACTGGAGGCTGCCGGCCTGGGACATCTCAAATCTCACTTTGAGGACTAGCAGGTGACTTTCGACCCGGTTGAACACCTTCGGTATCTGGTCGACAACCTCGACTTCGACCCCGCTATTCTCGAGTCGGTGAGCTTCACCGGAGCCGATCCGGTTCTACCCTCGAGGCTACGATTGGCCGCCTCCATCGGGCTGCCGATCATGGCTTGCGCGGTGGGCGCGGCTTCGGTCTGGAAGCAGCGAACGGGGACCTCTCAAGACCTTCATCTTGACCTTCGCCAAGCTGTCCACGGGATCACACCACACGCCACCTGGAACCCAACGCTCGGCGGCTCGCTGTACCCTCACCCACTGGTGGCCGACAACCCGTTCTTGCTGGATTCCTATCAGACCCGCGACGGACGTACCGTCATGGCCTCCGGGGTCTACCCTCATCTGGCAGCTTCCTGGTTGAGATTCTTGGATTGTCCGCCGGACAAAGAGAAAGTGGCTTCCGCCTTTTCCAAGTGGGACTCGGAAGAGCTCGAGGACCGTTGCGCTGAAGTCGGACTACCTCTCAGCATCGCTCGCTCCCCGCAAGAGTGGGCGGAGCATCCCCAGGGCCAGATCCTGGAGGGGCTGCCTGTCATCCAGATTCAAAAGTTGGACGACGCCCCACCGCAAGCTTGGGAAAGCCCGACTGACAAACCTTATCAGGGGCTCAAAGTTCTCTCCTTCACCCACGCCATCGCCGGTCCGACCGTCGGCAGAACGCTGGCCGAGCAGGGCGCTCAGGTCCTGAACGCCACCTTCCCTAATCACTACGAACACGATTTCATCTACGCCGAAGCCAATATCGGATCTCGCAGCGCCAACCTTGATCTTCGCAAGGACCACGAGCGGGAGATGTTCTCCCGACTCCTCCGTGAGACCGACGTGCTGGTCAACAACCACCGTCACGGCAAGCTAGAGTCGTTGGGCCTTGACCCGTTAGAGCTTATTGAGAAACGGCCCGGGCTCGTGATCGTCAAAATCAGTTGCTACGGCAGCAAGGGGCCCTGGTCCGATCGAGGGGGCTTCGATATGAACGCTTCAGCCGCCAGCGGACTGATGTGGACCGAGGGCAAGGGCAAGCCGCGCCTGCCTCCCACCGGCATGATCAACGACTTCACCACCGGATATCTGGCTGCGGCCGGAGTGGCCGCCGCTCTCAAGAAGCGAGCCGAAGAAGGGGGAAGCTGGCTGGTTGAGGCCAACCTTTGCCGGACCGCGATGTGGATCCAGAGTCTGGGTCAGGTTGACCCGGACCAGGCCGGCCAGAGCGAAGAGCACACCATTCAACCGCCCCGGGCATTGGAAGTACCTACGCCGCTGGGGCGCCTTCGCCGGCTCGCGCCCCCTGTTGAGTTCTCCGAGACGCCGGGAGGCTGGGAAGACCCTCTCTTGGTACCCCGGGGCTCCAGCGACCCTTGCTGGTCAGACTTCTAGACTCTCCAAGACCTTCTTCCACTGATCCGCTTCAGCCGATCCTGAGTTCGCTTCGGCCCATTTTCGAAAAAAATGCTGGGCCGCCCCACGTACTTCCAAACGAAACTTCTCCGGTACCTTTCGATGGAGTTCTAGAAACTGACCAGCAATTTCTCTCAGAAACCCCTGAATCTGCTCATCCTCGGTACAGATGTAGTCTTCTAGAATGGCAAAAAGCGGCGACTCACGGAACGAGTAGGCGTCTTTCGTTTTTCGCAACTCGTTGCCCCAAGAAATGAGAAAGAGGGCTAGCCTTCGCTGGATCATTCCTCGCAACTGAACGGAGCATGATTTGTGACAAGCCATAGCGTGGAGAGCCTGATAAGAGAGATTCGAAACTTCCAGGGGAAGGAAAGCCGAAGGCGCGCGGGTCTCGTCGGCGTCTTCGGCAGCCAGCGCTTGAGCCAAAAGGTCTTGCATCGATTGCTCGCCCGAAGAAAGCAGCCGCGCGATGACCGCCGACACCAGCGTGCGATCAGGCTCGAAGCTTTCTCCCCCAGCTTGATAGAGATGGGTGCAGACACCAGCCAACCACCAGACCTCCTCCGGATAGCCCGTACGAAACTTCTCCGGCCACTCCAGACAGAGCTCCCCCGGTTTGTCGTAGTATCTCACGGCGGTCGCTCCCACTTGAAAAAGCGCTTCTCGCTCCTCCTCCAAAGTGGATTCGATATTGTGAAAGGTCCGGCGTGCAGAGTGGTACAGCTTCAAACGGGTCTCGTTCTCAAAACCTTCAAAGGTGGCGCAAAACCCCATCAAATGCCAAAAGTAGAGATGGGTGGGCGGACGCACCAAGAGCTCCTCCAGGCGGTCTAGCCAGACCGGATCGAACGGCACTTTCCCCACCGGAGCACACTCCGCCAACCAGCCCAGTCTCTGATAGGAAAGGTGGGGCCTTCTCCACTCACCTTCCCAAAGGTCGACAAAACCCCAGCTCACCTGAGAAAGTGCCGAGGCTACTCTCTCCCGGTTGTCCACGGTGAGGCTCCAGCTGTAGCCCACCTGCACGAGTTGACGCCGCCGCTGCTCGTCTCGTTGGGAGAGCCACTCGAGGAAGGCCTGGTAGATCGGATCGCGCTTCAACACTTCCGACTTCAATAAGAGTGAGAGATGCTCGTTGGCTTCGTCCAGGGCGTTGAGAAAAATGTCGGTGATTCGCGGCACCAACTCCTCCGAATGACTCGCCATCAGTTCCCAGATATCCAAAACGTTCAGGGTTTGGCGCTCGGTGAGACTGTCCAGGCTCTGGGTGGCCGCGGTGTCTCTCAAGACCAGCTCCCCGAAGGCTCGGAGAAGCTCGGCCAGGGCTATGGATCCCGCCGTACTGCCGGCGGAAATTGCCTCCTCCACAAAAACTCCGGCAAGCTCCGCCAGTCTTTGCTCATCCCTGGTCTGCTCAAAGACGCGCCGAAGCGCCTCCCCGAGTAAGAGACGCTGGTCTTTCTCGGCGGTCAGGCGAAGTCTGCTCTGCAACAGGTCGATCGCCTCGCCCGAGTGGACCGCCCACTCCACGATCAGCCCGACCAACTTCTCCTGTTGCCGGGGCGTGAGAGTGTCCAGACGCTGCATGAAAGCTTCCAGCAGTTGGTGGTTCAAGAGCTCCTGGCCGGTGGAGGCGGCAGCCAGTTGGTCTACCGAGCCGATCAGGATCAAGCTGCCGTGTTCGCTGCGAGTCAGACTTTGCAGGATGGTCGGACGGATACTCTGCCAGAAGAAGCTCCACGGAGGCGGCGACTCGTCGTTTTCGATGCCCAAGAGAAACTGAAGTGCCCGGCAACCCTGGTGAATATCGTCGGAAAAAAGCCGGCGCATAGCCTGTCCGAAGGGAGGCGCGATCTCCTCCAGCTTCTGGGCCACCTCCAGATCGAGTTCTTTTCGGTGCCGGGACAACGCCGCGGCCACCACCGAGGCTCGAGCCTGGCCGTTTGGCGCAGCCCGAAAAAGATGGCGGAAAGCCTCCACCAACTGGCGAGGCGACTCCCCGTCCAAGAGAGTGATCGACTCTTGCTGGAGCTCGTCCTCGTCCCACATACCGCCTGCCCCGGGACGCGAGGTATCCTGCCCATACACGGTGAGAAGCGGGGAACTGCTCTCTCCACTCTGGCGACTCAGTACCATAGCCTGGGAATCGGCGACCGGCGCCTTCATATCGAGCTCACCGGGAATCCCAACCAAAAGGATCCCCTCCTCCGTCCGGTAGGTCACGAGGTCTTCGCTCTCCGTCGGGCCCTCCAGCAGTTCTTCCAGAAGAGAACTCTCGATCTCGTTGTCAGACCAAGTCTCCAGAACCGCATAAGAGAGGATAATCCCATTGTCCGAAAGTTTACGAATCAGCACCAAATCACGGTGCCCCAACTCCAAACCCTCGCCTTGAAGGTATTTCTTCAAGGATCGATTGGAAGATTGGGGGTCTGGTCGGAAGAAATCTTGCCATGGAATCGTCATTTGGCCCACTAATTCGTATAAGTGGATTCATGCTCCCGCCTCAGTGTGTTATAGTGGGGCGGAAGTGGAACCGGTTAGCAGGAAGAAAATGGATGTTTACAATTTGTTAACAAACATGACCCTTTACAAAAAGCTAGCACGTGGGAAAACCTAATCAGAAAGCAAAACACTTCAACAACGAAAGGGAGACAACACAATGGCACAAGGCGACATGAGCGCAATGTATGGAGCGGAGAATATGATGAGTCAGTGGAACTCGTTCAACAACTTCCGCACTCAACAGAATG